>OCTX012275699.1_pt1 | contig 16694 bp, 17 predicted proteins | sample 1539691 | NCBI WGS metagenome assembly OCTX01 (sample SAMN02144231, study PRJEB22623) | gut metagenome | biome: sheep rumen | host: Ovis aries | place: New Zealand | reverse complement strand
GCACAGGCCGCAGGCAGCTGAGTGCAGGCTGTATGGTGGAAAGGCTGACCGATCCTCCTAAAGAGGAACCGCCGCGGAAGCGGCGGCATTCGGAAGCACGTGGCTTTAGATAATGTGTGGCTTCACGTATGTTCACAGGATACTGTGTAAAAAAAGAAAGGATGTACAGCAATGAGAGAAATTACCCTTGGCGCGACCGGTATTACCGCGCCGCAGAACGGATTTGGCGCTCTTCCGGTACAGCGGGCGGATATGGATACCGCCGTACGGATCCTCCGCAGGGCTTACGAGGGAGGCATGCGGTACTTTGATACCGCAAGGGCCTATACGGACAGCGAAGAGAAGATCGGCAATGCCTTTGGCGACATGGGGATCCGGGACAAGATCTACATCGCGACGAAATCCGGAGCAAAGAATCCGGACGATCTGAAGAGAGATCTGGAGACTTCCCTGAAGCTCCTCAAGACCGACTATATCGATGTCTACCAGTTCCATATGGCCGGCCAGGTCTACCGGCCGGGAGACGGCACCGGCATGTACGAGGCCATGGAGGACGCAAAGCGTCAGGGTATGATCCGCAACATCTCCATCACAGCCCACAAGATCCTGGTTGCAAAGGAGGCCGCAGAGAGCGGACTGTACGCGACGCTGCAGTTCCCCTTCTCTTATCTGGCATCCCCGAAGGACATCGAGCTTGTCCGGATCTGCAAGGAAAATAACGTCGGCTTTATCGCCATGAAGGGTCTGGCCGGCGGGCTGATCAACCGCTCCGATGCGGCAATGGCCTACATTTATCAGTATGACAATGTCATGCCGATCTGGGGCATCCAGAAGGAGCGCGAGCTGGAGGAGTGGCTGGCCTTCATGGACAGGGAACCGGAGATGACACCGGAGATCGCAGCCTACATCGAAAAGGAACAGAAGGAGCTCGCTGGCAATTTCTGCCGCGGCTGCGGATACTGCATGCCCTGCCCGCAGGGGATCGAGATCAACAGCTGCGCCCGCATGTCCCTGATGATCCGCCGTGCACCGTCGGCCGGATGGCTTTCCGAGCACTGGCAGAAGGAGATGGCAAAGATCGAGACCTGCCTGCACTGCAGAAAATGCACGAAGAAGTGCCCCTATGAGCTGGATACGCCCACTCTTCTGGAAAAGAACCTCGAGGACTACAAGAAGGTCCTGGCCGGTGAGATCAGCGTAGCATATAACAACTAAGACAAAGCATTCGAGCCTTTTGCAGGCGGCGGGGAGCTGCAGGACGTTCCTGCGCGTGATGCTGAAAAAGTGCTGTAAGAATGCGAAATATCCGGCAACAGATGACAATTTGTCACGTTGGAAAAAATGACTTGAAACCGCTCCGGCGGACAGGTATACTCAGCCCAGATGGGAGTTTTCCCATCAGGGCTTTTTGTTTTGATTAGAAAAAGCGTGCCCATACGATTACTTATCTGCGCATTCCGCGCAGCAGACCATGCCGGATTCCCGGCAGGGTTATCCATTTACCATATACGATATAACCAAGTCACGACGTTCCGAAACGTCAAATGCGTGCCGCTATGTCTGCCTATACCGGCCGGACCGGTTTAGCTGGACCAGGACTGGAAGTGGGAAAGAGGAAGGTTCCAGATCTGCATTTTGGCATGCAGCTCACGAGGCAGCGAATGCTGCAGAAAGGAGCAGGTGTATATGCTGCTCTGCCGGTATTTTGCGCTCATTTTCTGTCTTTAGCGCCGCAGTATCGGACCTGAAGACCGACAGAATCCCCAATTCCGGCATTGCCGCTGGCGGCTGCCTGGCCGGCTTCTTTGTCCTGCTGGATGGGGCAGCTTTCTGGAACCGGCTTCTGGCGGCAGCGTTTGTGCTGGTGGTTTTGTACCCCCTGTTCGCCCTGCGAAAGATTGGGGCAGGGGATGTGAAGCTGCTGATGGTGCTGGGGCTTTGCATGGGATATCCGGCGATCGGCGCCTGCCTGGTACGGACATTTCTGGCTGCAGGTGCAGTATCGCTCCTTCTGCTGGCCGATTTCCGGGATCGGCGGATGCGGGTGCATATGAGCGTGCCGGTTTTGCTGGCTGTGCTGCCCTGGAGTTCTGGATTGTGCTGACCGTCCGCGGGGCAGATGCCTGGGAAGAGAGGAGAAGAATCATGAGAAAGATCCTGGCAATGTGCGACAGGGAGCAGGCGTATGCCGCAAGGTTTCAGGAGTACCTGTGCCGGTGGGAGGGCTTTCCTTTTGAAGTCAGAACCTTCACCTCGGCAGAGACGTTGGAGGCCTATGCCAGAGACCAGAGGATCGAGCTTTTGCTCATCGCAGAAAATGCCCTCGAAGAGGAGGCAGGACGCACTCCGGCTTCGCGGCGGATCCTTTTGGCGGAGGACCGTGACTCCCTGTCAGACGAGCCCTGTGTCTACAAATACCAGAGTGCCGGCACCATCACCAGACAGGTCCTGGATTTCTATGGCGCTTCCCTGGAGGCGGAACGCGCAGAGCGTGCGGGAGGGCCGGGCGGCAGCATCACCGCCATCCTCGGTGTTGCGAATGCCGCAGACAGAACGGCCTTTGCCCTTGCGGCCGGGCAGGTGTTGGCCGAACAAACGAGTGTCCTGTACCTTTCTCTCGAGCGCTATGCCGGCTTCGACCGCATGCTGGATAAGGGGCTGTATGGGACCATCAGCGATCTGCTCTATTATTACCGGCAGAACAGAGGCGGTCTGGTTTACCGACTGGAGGGGATGCTGCAGAAGATCGGCAGTCTGTCCTTTGTCGCTCCGGCCGACAATCCGGCGGATTTCCTAGAGACCGACGCCAGCGAGTGGGCAGATCTGGCGCAGGAGATTCTGCGCAGCGGCCGCTTTTCCCATGTGATTCTGGATCTTGGCTGTGAGCTGCCGGATATTGTTCCGATCCTTTCGGCGTGTCAGACCGTTTTTCTGGTTTCCTCCGACAGCGTGTTTGGCCAGAAAAAGGAGGAGACATTCCTGGACTGGCTGGATGGCCGTGACCCATCCCTGACAGGACGCATCCGCCGCATTCCATGGACGTGCCCGTCAGCTGCAGTCGATTCACCTGCATATTTTTCGGGGATCCTGGATGAAAAGAGCGGAGGACAGATCCGGAAAGCACTGGAGGAGGCCTATGGCTGATCAGACACACAGGAGGTGTGCGGAGGTGCCTGCGGCAGAGCATGTGTACAGAATACGTATGGAGACGGCTTGTGGCAGAGCAGTGCAGCAGAATGCTTATGAAGGAGGGCTATGGCTGATCGGACACACAGAAGGCGTATGGAGATGGCCTGTTGCAAAGCAGTTAAGCAGAATGCTTATGAAGGAGGGCTATGGTTGAGCAGATACGCAAACGGCTGATGGAGGAGCTGGAGCAGGGGACAGAGTACACCGACGAGGAGGTCCTGGAGCTGATCGACCGGATCGTCCTTGAGGAGGGACGAAAGCGGCGGCTGACCATCCGGGAGAAGGAGGAGCTTCGCAAAGACCTTTTTTCCTCGGTGCGGAAGCTGGACGTCCTGCAGGAGCTGATGGATGATCCGGAGATCTCGGAGGTGATGGTCAACGGGTACCAGAAGATCTTCTATGAGAAAAACGGACGGCTGCAGCGGTGGGAACGGCATTTTTCCTCCAGTGAGCGGCTGGAGGATGTGATCCAGCAGATCGTCGGGAGGGCGAACCGTGCCGTCAACGAGGGATCGCCTATCGCCGACGCCCGCCTGCCGGATGGCTCCCGGGTCAATGTGGTGCTGCCGCCGGCGGCACTGGATGGCCCGATCCTTACGATCCGGCGCTTCCCCGAGGAGCCGGTAACTATGGAAAAACTGATCGCGCTGGGCAGCCTGACAAAAGAAGCGGCAGATTTTCTGCGGGATCTGGTGGAGGCCAGGTATTCGATCCTGATCGGCGGCGGCACATCGACGGGAAAGACGACATTCTTGAACGCACTGTCTGGCTATATCCCGGCGGACGAGAGGATCATCACCATCGAGGACAATGCGGAGCTGCAGATCCAGGGCATCGACAACCTGGTGCGGCTGGAGGCGAGAACGGCAAATCTCGAGGGAAGCCGGGAGATCTCGATTCAAAATTTAATAATTTCTGCCTTAAGGATGAGACCTGACCGAATAATTGTCGGTGAGGTGAGAGGAGCCGAGGCCAGCGATTTTCTGATCTGCTTAAACACCGGCCATGACGGCAGCCTGGGGACGGTCCACGCAAACAGTGTAAGAGATACCGTCTCGCGACTCGAAATGATGGTGATGATGGGGTCATCTAAAATGCCTATAGGTGTCATTGCGCGGCAGATCACGGCCGGTGTGGAGATCCTGATCCAGCTCTCAAGGGATGCCCTCGGAAAACGGCAGGTTGAGGAGATCGCAGAAATCACAGGAATTCGGAGAGAGGAACCCCTGATCAGCACGCTTTTTTCGCGCACGGCAGATGGCGAGCTGATCCGGCGAGGCGAACTGAAAAAACAGGGAAAGATGGAGAAGCTATATGAGCGCAGGAAAAGAGCTGCCGAGCTTTGTACGGATGCGCAGAAGACAGATCTCGTGGATCGGGGAAAGACCCGGGCAGCGGCCGGGCGGCGGACAGAAGCCGGGTAAGGGAAGCCGGTCAGCACAGGCGGGCAGAGAGGAACAGATGAAAAGGAAGATTCCTGCGGATGAGGAAGGACCGCCGGATGCAGCCGTAACCGGCCGACGTACGGATTTCCGGACCTACCATTTCAGCCGGAGGGAGCTGGTCAGGTACCTGGCAGAAGGCCTCCTCATCGGCGCTGCAGTCGTCTGGCTGTGCTACTCCACCTGGATCGCCATGCCGGCGGCAGCAGTGGTGGCCGTCTTTTACCTTCGGCTGAAGAAGGAGGAGCTGGGTGAACAGCGCAGGCTCCTTCTGACGATACATTTCCGTGATTTTCTCTCCTCCCTGCACACGGCTATGCTGGCCGGCAGTTCACTGGAAAACGGTGTGCGCCAGGCCGGTGCCGATATGGTGCGGCTGTACGGCCGAGAGGATATCCTGTCGGTGGAAATTGCAGGGATCGTCCGTCAGCTCTCCTTCCGGCAGCCGGTGGAGGCATTGTTCCGGGATCTGGGCGCGCGGAGCGGGGTGGAGGATATCCGTTTCTTTGGAGATATTCTTTCCATTACAAAGAAAACGGGCGGGGATTTCAGTGCCATGCTCCATTCCTCCTGGCGGAACCTCTGCGAAAAGCTGGATACCAGGCAGGAGATCGAGACGGTGGCTGCGGCTGCCAGGTATGAGCAGATGGTCATGAGCCTGATGCCGGCGCTGATCATTCTGTATCTGCGGCTGACCTTTGATGGGTTTGCGGAGCAGATGTATGGAAATCCGGCCGGGGCAGCAGCCATGACGGCAGCGCTTGTTCTTTACGGTGCAGCCTTCTGCCTGGGCAGGCGGATGACAACGATCCAGGTGATCTAAAAAAAGGAGGGAGTTGGAATGAAGCTGTTGCTTCCTGCAGCGGTTTTCCTGATCCTGCTGTGGATGCGCAGGCAGTCTCTGCTGCCCATGCGGCTGTACCTGATTTTTACGGCCCTCTGCATCGGTTCCGGACTTCTGATCGCGGCCGAGATGATGGAAGGCGGCAGGCGGGCGGTTACCGCTGTCGCCAGGACAGGGGATGGCTCCTATGCAGAGACGGTCCCTCTGGAGGTGGAGACTTCCGGCGGACAGCAGGCAGATATCCAGCTGCGGATCCCAGAGGAGGCAATGCAGGAGGAAGAGGGAAGGCGCATCCTGGAGGAAACCATAGGATCGCTGGACGAGACAATTCTTGGGGAAAACACTGGCTTTGACCGGATCGAATATGACCTGATGCTCCCATCCTCCCTGCCTGGCTCATCCGTTGAGATCGCCTGGCAGACCGATGCGCCGGAGGTGCTTGGATCGGATGGGAAGATCGGCACAGAGGTGCCAGGAGACGGCGCGGCGGTCCGTCTGACAGCCCGGCTGTACCTGAAGGGCTATACCGACGAATACCTCCGCATCCTCCGGGTATTTCCTTCAAAAGAGAGCCGGACGCTGGAAAAAAGACTTCAGGCAGAGGCGGATCTTTTGAACAGCGCACAGCAGGACAGCCAAAGTGCCGGAGATTACCTTCTTCCCGCAAGTGTGGACGGGGAAAGGGTGACCTGGTACCAGAAGACAGAGGAGAGAGGAACTCTCGTATCCGCAGGTGTTTTGCTTCTGGCCGTTCTGACGGTCCTGAACATCCGGCAAAAGAAACAGCAAAAGGAAGAGGAGCGGAAGGCCCGGCTGGTGCGGGAATATCCCGAGCTGGTTTCGAGACTGTGGCTCCTGCTTGAGAGCGGGTTAAGCCTCCGGATGGCGGTCCACCGGATCGGCAGGGACAATGGCGGGACATCCCTTTCAGGAGCAGAAGCCGCCAGATGCTGGTACGAAATGGAAAGCGGTGTGCTCGAACAGGATGCCTACATGCATTTTGGAGAGCGGTGCGGGACGCCAGAGTATCGCCGGCTTGCCCTCCTGCTCGTCCAGAGTCAGAAAAAAGGCAGCCAGATCCTGTCCCAGATGCTGGAGCGGGAGATCCGGGACGCCTATGAGGGCAGAAAACGGGCGGCCAGAACGGAGGGCGAAAAGAACGCCGTGCGCCTGATCCTGCCGATGGGCATGATGCTGGTGGTCGTTTTGATCATCATCCTGGTGCCGGCGATTCTGTCCTTCTGATGGGGATAAAGGGACTGGTCCGGCATAAGAAGGCCTGCAAAAGGGCAGCAGGACAGGCAGGACCTTTTCCGGAAAATAGGCCAAAAGACAGGACAGGGATAGTGATCCGAAAATAAGGACAAAAGGAAAAATAGAAAAACAAAAGGAAAAACAAAAGGGGTAAACGAAACAAAATATCAGAAGAGTAAGCAGGCAAATTTAGGAGTAACAGAAAAGCAGAAATAAGGAAGAGAACCAATAAACAGATGCAGGCAGAAATGCAGGCCAAGAGATAGTCCTTATAAAAACGTTGGGATACCAACAAACAGATGCATGCAGAAATGCAGACTGCATGTACGTGGCCCTGCGTGGAGCAGGAGAAAGGAGACAGCAGATGTGGGCAGCAAGAGCAGCAAGGCAGCTGATGAGACGGTTTGTTACGGAGGAGGACGGCATATCGACGATCGAGATCATCCTGATCATTGTCGTTCTGATCGGTCTGGTCATCATTTTCAAGTCCCAGCTGACCAGTCTGGTGAACAGCACGCTCAGCCGGATCACCTCTCAGGCAGGGAGCATCTGAGCAGCGGCAGAGACAGGGGAAGCATCACCTATTTTCTGTGTCTGCTTCTCCTGGTCCTCCTTGGCCTGATCTTTGCCGGGATCCGTTCCTGCCGTCAGGCGGCCGCCCGGGCAGTGATCGCCTGTGCAGCCGAGGAAGGCCTGTTTTCTGTATTTGCCCAGTATGACAGGGAGCTGTATGACCGATATGGCCTGCTGTTTGTCAATGCCGGTCAGGGAACAGGTGAATTAAGGCTCGGATGGCTCCTGGATGAGGCGGATGAGTATGCCTCCTACATTCTGGAACCAGGGAGGGGAAGGGTATTGTCCAGTCTTCTTACCGGCGGTACAGACCTTCTTGCCCTGCGGCAGGAGAGGGATCGATCCGCCGTTACCGGGTATGTGCTGGCGACTGACCAGGAGGGGGCGGCTTTTAAAAGGCAGGTATGCGAGCAGGTAAAGGCCGGGATCGGCGGTACGTTCCTGCAGTCTCTGAAAGATCGCTTATCTGCCCAGTCCGGTGAAGCAGCCGGTATAAAGAACCGGCGGAATTTCATCCGCGAGGACCTGGCAGAGCAGTACCATGCGGAGGATGAAGCCCGCCGTTCTCCGCAGGTGCAGGAGGAGGCCAGAGCCCTCCGGGAAACTGCCGAGGAAGCCGCAGAAGGGGAGCAGGAAAGTCCGGAGGATGGTACAGAAGGCGGCATAGAAGCTGCGCCTGCTCCGGCCGAACGGATCAGAAATCCAATCACCATTATCGCCGAGCTGAAGGAACAGGGGATCCTTGCTCTGGCCGTTCCGGATGCATCGCAGATCTCTGCAGGAGAAATATCTTCCGGCGACGCTCTCCGCGGGAGATCGCAAAACACCGGGATGAATATGGCTCCGACCGGGCCGGAGGGAGCGGAGGTTTCCCTCTGCCTGACCGAGTACCTTTGCAGCTCCTTTCCCTGCTATACGGATAGGACCACGCCAGGCGGGTTAATCTATCAGATCGAGTATGCAGTCGGAGGAAAATTGACCGACAGGGAAAACCTGGAGGCTGTGCTCACACGGATCCTGGTGATCCGGGAAGCGGCAAATATGGTCTTCCTCATGAGCAGTCCCATTCATCGGGCAGAGGCTGATGCCATGGCGCTGAAACTGTCCGCGGCACTCATGCAGCCTGCGCTGGAACCGGTCATATCCTTTGGCCTCAAGGCAGCCTGGGCGTTTGGCGAGTCTGTCGTGGACTGCCGGACCCTGCTCTCCGGAGGCAGGATCCCCATCACCAAGACAGAGGAGAGCTGGCAGCTGGATCTGGATTCATTGGCCGATCTGATGGAGGTGGCAGACAGCAGGAAAAAAAGCAGTGAGTCCGGCCTGACCTACCTGGATTATCTTCGGCTCCTGCTTGCGGCGGGCAGCCAGAAGGAACTGACGGATGCCGCCATGGACCTGACAGAGTGGGGAATGCGAAAGACCGATCCCACGTTTCGGTTGGACTGCTGCCTGGATGTACTGGAAATTGAGCAGACCGTGCGTGCAGGAAGTATGACCTACACCGTCTGCAGAAGCTGGGGTTACGACATGAAATAATTAACCAGAAGGGAGGTCCGGGAGGGCCTTTCCCGTCTGCAGAAGCTGGGGTTACGACATGAAATGATCAACCAGGAGGGAGGTCCGGGAGGGCCTTTCGGACGGCAGATATGCTGCCTTCGAGCTTATCCCCCGGAACCATTGACAGATGATGAAAAAGAAAGCGAGTCATAAAAACGGAAAAAAACGATTCTCCCACTTCAAATTAAGGCGGAATAATCCTGTATCCGCTTTTCTTCGAAGGTGTGTGCCTGCCGTTTCGAAAGACCGTCCCGGATCTCTCTTGCCGGATGCGGGGAGCCTGACCGCAGAAGCAGCCATGGCTGTCCCGCTGTTTTTCCTGTGTGTTGTGTCCCTGATCTGCATGATGGATATGTATGGCATGACGGCAGCCCAGACAGCTGCGCTGGCTGGTCGGGCGGAGCGCCTGGCCGTGGAGGCGGGGCTGACCGGCGAGGAGGCCCTGGATGTGATCGACCTGTATGAGCCATTCACCTACACCGTCAGGTGGTTCCCGGTGCCGGGAGCCTCTGTGCGGATCCCCATCCGGGGACGGGCGCGTGTATGGAACGGCAGAAGAGGAGGAGACAATTCCCAGGGAGAAACAGGCCGAGAGGCTGAGGAGCTGGTCTACATGACCGATTATGGAAGTGTCTATCACACCTCATCGGCCTGTACACACCTGCACCTGTCGGTACAGGCTGTGAGCGGCTCCAGAGTGTCCTCCTGCAGAAACAAAAACGGCGCCCGCTATCATGCCTGTGAAAAGTGCGCCGGCGCAGGAGGGAGAGCCGGCATGGTATATATCACGGATGACGGAGACTGCTGGCACAATTCTGCAGAATGCGGCGGGCTGACCAGAAATGTCAAGCTTGTCCGGCGGTCGGAGGCGGCAGGTGTATGCCAGTGCAGCCGCTGTGCAGCCCTTGCCGGCAGCAGCCCATAAACCAGATGGTTTTCCTGATCCTCCTGGTCAGCAGCATACGCGATATCCGGGAGCGGCGGATCTGCCTCGCACCGACCCTGGCGGCAGCCGCTGCGGGGGTTGTTTTGCGAACCATATCCGCAGGTGCCGGACAAAGCCTTGCGGCGGCAGGCCCCGGTCTATTTCTGCTGGCGATCTCGCTGCTTAGCAGGGGCAGGGTGGGCTTTGGCGACGGGCTGGTGCTCCTGGCAGCCGGGCTTTGGAGCGGCCCTTATCCGGCCTGGCTTAGTCTGCTTCTGGGACTGCTACTTGCATTTTTGCTTTCCTTGCTGAAAACCACGAAAAGAATACAGGAGAGCAGAAATGCCGGAACGCAAAACGAGAGTGGAGCAGCCGGTGCGAACAGAGCACCTGATGCGGACAGTAGAACCAACGAAGATAGATTGGCTGGTGAGTGCAGAAGCGTTCACGAAGGCACAGCAGCAGACACAGACAGGAGCATCCCCTTTGTGCCCTTCCTGCTGGCAGGCTATCTGCTCCAGAGCCTTCTGGGATAAGAGGGGAAGCTACAAAGGGATAAAGGGATACCAGATGATCTTCAGCAGAAAGATGGGAGAAGAAGGAAAGTATGCCGGACACATGCAGGAAAAACTGGAGAGAAGCCAGAGAGAAGCCTTGTGCCAGGGACGGTATGGATGCCGAGACAACGGCATGCAGCACGACAGATCTGCACGGAGCAGAAAGGGACCTCAGGGATGGCCGGGATCGGCTGCAAGAAATCATCAGATGGATGGAGCAGGGAGCCATGACCGTGGAAGCCTCATTTATCGTGCCCTGGGTCGTGATCCTCACAGCTCTGCTGATCGTCATGACATTCTGGGCACACAACCGGAACTGGTATAGAGCAGGTGCTGTCGAGACAGCCCTCTGCGGCACGGCGCGCCATACCGGCAGCGATGGGGAGGCTCAGGCAGAGGAGCGGGCAGAGGAGCGGGTGTATGCGCAGACGATGCCGGGGAGTGAACCCTCTTTTCGGGTGAACTGCAGCAGCAGGACATGCACGGTCGATTTTGCAGAACAGACCTTCCCAGCATTTAATGAGGTGTTTGCCTGGAAGGTATCCGAAAAAGCAGAGAAGATCCGTCCGGTCGCGGCATTCCGGCAGGTACGGGCAGTAAAGGAAGCATTTGAGGAATAAGAGGGATTTGAGGTGAAGGCTGAGTTCAGGCGGGAAATGCACCGCAGTTATATGATCCTGTCGGGAGAGGAACTGCCGGAGGCTGGCTCCTACCCGATGCGCATGCTTGAAGAAAATGTCATTCCCGGCTTTCTTCCCTGCAGTGTCAGGGAGATCGACGGAGAACGGTTTCTGTACTACGATATTACATCGATGCTGTCACTGCGTGTGCTCCTGGACATGGGACAGGTGGACCGGGAGCTGCTGACACTTTTGTTTTCGGGCTTTGCCAATGCCCTAGACGCGATGACAGAGTTCCTGTTCTGGGATGACTGCGCGCTGGCAGATCCGGACATGATCTTTGTCAACAGCAGCCGGACAGAGCTGCGCCTGGTTCTGTATCCCGGAGAGGGCACATCCTTTCACGACCAGATCCGGGAGCTGGCCGAGTCCCTGCTGCCGCGGCTCCGCCACGAGGATACCGCAGCTGTCAAAATGGGCTATTCCTTTTACCAGCTTTGCATGGAGAGCGATCCGGACAGCAAAGCCTTCCGGGCACTGCTTTCCGGCGCGGGAGAGGAAGAGAAGACGGCGACGGAGTGCCTCATGCCAGAGCAGATGACAGAAGATGAGGAGAGGGAGCGGCTGATGGATGCCTTTTTTACAGATCCGGAGGTGGAGGAGGAAACGATCTTCCAGAAAATCCGCCACTGGTTTTTCAGGGATAAAAGAGAGAAGACAGCAGGGGAAGAAAAGACGAAGACAGAAAGGAAAGACGGGAAGAGCGTTTACCGGATTGGGACCGTGCAGGCAGTGGCAGAGGAAGCGGTACCCTACGGGCTGCTACGCCAAAGAAGCGGACCTTACCTTCCGGATGCCGCATCCAATGGCGCACCCGATGCCGTATCGGAAACAGGAATGTCTGGAGCAGCCTCTGCTGGAACATATGCGGCTGCTGACAGTCAGGAAGCGGATTTTGACGATAATGCCACACGGGTCCTTGCCCCAGAGGATATGGCAGCTTTCGTCATAAAAGAAAAAGCCAGGCTGATGCCGGCAGATGCGGGAAAGGCGCCGCTGATCTTGACCGGCGGCAATGCCATCGTCGGAAAAAGTGCACGGGAGGCGGATTACGTCATTGATTCTCCGGTGGTCAGCCGCCTGCACGCACGTCTTATGTGGGATGGAAGTCTGTACCGGATCATGGATCTGAACAGCCGGAACGGTACCTTTATCAATGGAGAGCGGATGAAGATCAATGAGGTGCGGCCCCTTGCAGACGGTGATGAGGTCCGTTTTGCGGATGCTGCGTACGAATACCACATCCGGTAAAAAAGATTCCGGTGCGTTTCTTCCCGATCCGTACTATAATAGGGGCAGAAACGTATTTGGAGGTGACACTGATGAGTGATTGTATTTTCTGCAGAATCGCGGCAGGAGAGATCCCGTCTGCGACGATCTATGAGGATGAGAACTTCCGTGTGATCCTGGATCTTGGCCCCGCAACAAAAGGCCATGCTCTGATCCTTCCCAAGGCACACTATGCAGATCTGACAGAGATCCCCGAGGATCTGGCAGCAAAGGCTATGGTTGTGGCAAAGAAGGTCGTGACCTTTATGAAGGATGCCCTTCCCTGTGACGGCTACAACATCGTCCAGAACAACGGCGAGAGCGCAGGCCAGACCGTTTTCCATTTCCATATGCATCTGATCCCACGTTACAAGGGGGACCATGCAGGTGTGACCTGGAAGCCCGGCAAGCTGACCGATGAGGCAAGAGATGAGATCCTGGAGAAGGCAAAAGGCCTGATGCAGTAAGAACACGTAAGGTGCTGGAAACACGTAAGACGCCAGGAACGCGTAAGACGCTGGAAACGTGCAAGGTGGTTGGAACGCGTAAGGCGTTTAGAAACCCGAAAAGGGGCTGCCTGACGAAACATTGATGTGCAAAAAACACATCATCTGTTTTGTCAGGCAGCCCCTTTTTGTCATGGACACAGGCCTTATAGGTGGCCTTTAAGCCTGCGGTTTTACTTTGTCATCAAAGATTTCGGAAGAAAAGCCGAATTTACCAGCGAGGGTAGAAACCTGGATCCGGATTAACGCTCGATTCCCCGGAAGAAGAGTCCCAGCATACCGGGGCCGACATGAGAACCAGAGAAGGGCTCATGCTGGCAGATCGTGATGGAGACACCGGGTGTGATTGATTCGACCAGACCGGCCAGGGTCCTGGCATCCTCAAGGCAGTCGCCGTGGGAGATGCAGATCCGCTGCTCTCCGGTCTTTACTCGTTTCTCCTGGTATTTGGCGGCAAGCAATTCAATCGATTTCTTCCGTCCCCGCACTTTGGCACAGGAGACGATATGCCCTTCCTTGTCCCCATAGAGGATCGGTTTGATCGAAAGGAGCGTGCCCAGATGTGCGGTCATTCCTGAGACACGGCCAGTGCGCTTCAGGAAATGCAGGTCGTCTACCGTAAAATACTGGCAGCTGTGTGCCACTTCCTCGTCTACGATGCGGGCTGCCTCCCGGGCGTCAACGCCTGCTCTGGAGAGCTCGGCTGCACGGACGGCCAGAAGACCGCTGCCAAAGCCGCAGCCGTGGGAATCGACGATATGGACAAAACGTTCCGGAAACTCTTCCATCAGCTCGTTTGCGGCCAGGACCGCGGCGCCGTAGGTACCGCTGATGCCGGAACTCATGGAAACATAGATGATATCCTGCCCCTGTTCCAGGACAGGAGTAAAATGCGTCAGAAACAGATGGGTATTCAGGAGCGTAGTGCGGATATCCCGTCCTGCCTTCAGCTGTTCGTAAAAAGCATGGCCGTCAAAATCATCGACGTTTCCCTCGTAGATCCGGGGCTCCCCATCGATGGTATAGCTGCAGGGAAGGAGAGAGATCCCTTCCAGCATGCTAAGAGGCAGATTAGCGCTGCCATCCGCGAATACCGCAAAAGCCATAGATAAACCTCCGTGTAATCATATGTGTTTACGCATGTACACCATCTTAGCTGCATTCAAGAACGCCTCGGCGTTCTTGCCGCGACGCGCACGGTGCGTAAGCACCTCCCACTGTGCGCGTCTGCGTCTTCGCGTATCTCTGCGTCAGACCCCGCTGCCCGAACTGCGGCGCAGACAAGGGAAATCTCCTCTGTCTTCTGCTGCAGCCCTAGGAGCCGCACAAAAAAACACTCCGTACATCAGTCCGGAGCGCCAGGTAGGATCTGATCATCAGCTTACGTGTGTCATGCGCGATTGCCCACAACAAATAGTGACATTTGTAACGATGAGTATTATACTTGCTGCAGAGAAAGTTTTCAATAGCCCCGGCTGAATCGTTATAAAAGGAGCAGAAGTGTAACGTGAACAAAGCAGAACAGTCAAAGCAGAGAATAGCGGATGCCCTGATCCGTCTTCTCAAAACAATCCCATACAATGAGATCACGATCCAGATGATCACCCAGGAGGCTGATGTCTCCCGGATGGCATTTTACCGGAACTTTGAGTCAAAGGATCAGATCATCCGCTACTATATCGACCGGCAGGCCGATGCCTTCATCGGCGGCCTCAGGCCAGAGCCGGGGAAGGGCTTTGATGCCGTTTTCTACCGGAACCTTGTAAGCTTTTTGTCTGGTGCCAGAGAAACAGGCCTTCTGCTGATCCGGGCAGATCTGTTCGATATGATGCGGTCAGAATTTGACCGTATCTACGAGGTGAGCGGAGCCGATATCCAGGACAGGCTGCGGTTCCGCTTCATAGCCGGCGGCATCTGCAACGTCTATTACTACTGGCTGGTCAACGGCTGCAAGGAAGCACCGGACGATCTGTCCGAGACCCTGCAGCGGGTATTGGCCAAAATCTAAATGTCCAGCGGTGCTGTTTCCGGAAAGCGGCTGTCTCTTCAAATCAGACACACGATTTAAAAGAAGATACAGCGTCTTCAGATCACTACAGCGGTTTTAGATCACTATAGCGCCTTCAGATCACTACAGCGCTTTCAGATCAACACAGCACCTTCAGATTAACGGCAGCACTCCCGGATCAGTTCCAGGATCTTTGCGGAAGAATCCACATGGCTGCTGCTGTTCATAGCCGTGCGCAGTGCTTCCTTCTTCTCATCCAGCTCATGGATGGCTGCAAGAAGAGTCTCTGCATTCATGTCCTCCTCTTGCAGCACCAGGCTGTAGCCCTGCTTGCGGAAGGATTCCGCGTTCAGAATCTGGTCACCGCGGCTGGCAGCAGCAGAGAGCGGGATCAGGAGGTTCGGCTTGGCAAGAGAACTGATCTCACAGATCGCATTGGCGCCTGCCCGGGAAATAACGGTATCTGCCATAGCAAACAAATCCGGCAGTTCACCCTTGATGTACTCGTACTGACGGTAGCCTTCAAGACCTTCCAGAGAGGGATCCAGATTGCCCTTGCCGCACAGATGCACCACCTGGCGTGTCTTCAGAAGCTCAGGCAGGATTTCCCTTACATGATTATTGACCGTCACAGAGCCAAGACTTCCTCCGATGACCATCAGCACCGGCTTGTCCTCGGAAAGCCCGGTAAAGGCAAAGCCCTTCTCGCGTTCACCATTCAGAAGCTCAGAACGGATCGGCGTGCCGGTGACGACAGCCTTCTCTTTCGGAAGATTCTCCGCAGTCTCCGGGAAATTGCAGCAGATGCGGGTGGCATAAGGCAGACAGATGCGGTTCGCCAGACCCGGCGTCATATCACTCTCATGGATAATGATCGGGATCTTCCGGCTTTTAGCCGCCAGGATTACAGGAACAGCCACAAAGCCGCCCTTGGAAAATACGATATCAGGATCCAGCTTCCGGATCAGGCGCCTGGCCTCACCGATGCCCTTGATGACACGGAAAGGATCCGAAAGATTCTTCAGGTCCATGTAGCGGCGGAGCTTGCCCGTGGCGACCCCATAGTAAGGAATCCCCTCTTCCTCCACCAGCTGTTTTTCAATTCCTTCATACGAACCGATATAGGATATATCAAAGCCCATCTCCCGAAGTCCGGGAAGCAGGGCGATATTCGGCGTGACATGCCCGGCAGTACCGCCGCCGGTAAGAACGATTCGCTTCAAAACAAAATCCTCCATTTCCTGTGCAGATCACACGACAAAACTGTGCGCACGCTAATACTGCGGAACAAGCGCAGAGAACGTAACATCAAACATAACATCATGAAAAAAGCTGTGCGCACGGTGCTTCTGTGTGCACGCGATAATTCTATGCGCTGGAAAAGGCAAAGTCAAGGGCAGGCCCCGTTTTGGCATATGCCGGCGTGCTTTGGCAAATGCCGGCGGAAGGCACAATGGCCTTTCACAAGATTGCCACGCCAGCATGGCAGCCTTTCACAGCTGTTGTCTTGGTACGAGCGCTTTACGTCACTGTTGCGCCAGCCTGGGCATCAATTAGAGTGTAAAGAAAGCCTACGGAATCAGCGCAGGATGACTCAATTTAAAGAGTGCATTCTTTCAAGTCCCTCACGAGGCTGCGGAGGGCGAATAAAAAGTGACTAAAAACAAGCAAGAGCAAAAATGAGTCATTCACGAGGCAGCGGAGGGCGAATAAAAAGTGACTAAAATCAAGCAAGATCAAAAACAAGTCATTCACCAGGCAGCGGAGGACGAATAAAAAGTGACTAAAAACAAGCAAGAGCAAAAATGAGTCACTCACGACGCCGCGGAGGGCAAATAAAAAGTGACTAAAAACAAGCAAGATCAAAAATAAGTCATTCACGAGACCGCG
>OCTX011920102.1_pt1 | contig 16701 bp, 13 predicted proteins | sample 1539691 | NCBI WGS metagenome assembly OCTX01 (sample SAMN02144231, study PRJEB22623) | gut metagenome | biome: sheep rumen | host: Ovis aries | place: New Zealand | reverse complement strand
TTCTACGCAGAGCGCGGCTTCCAGAACGAGCCCCAGCGCTGCAAGGCCTGCCGTGATGCCCGCAAGAACGCCGCCCACGGCCCGCGCGAGTATTTCACTGCTGTTTGCGCCGCTTGCGGCGGAGAGGCGAGAGTTCCTTTCCAGCCCAAATCGGATCGCCCTGTTTACTGCAGCGAGTGCTTTGCAAAGATGAAGGAGCAGCAGGCCTGATCCAGGCGAAGCTGCCAATTTGAGAAGAATGGGGCGCGCAATCGCGTCCCATTCTTTTAATAAGACCAAGAAAGGTTGTTGCAAATGGAAATCACAAGAGAAACCATGCTCTCCGATATTCTTGAGAACTGCCCCGAGGCAATGCCCGCTTTTCAGAGCATAGGCATGCACTGTATGGGCTGCGCTCTTGCAAGCGGTGAGAACGTTGAGCAGGCCTGCGCCGCCCACGGCGTCGACCCTGATGAGTTCCTTGATGCGCTCAAGGCGTACCTGGAGACTGTCTGATCTGTTGAAAGGACAACCGGCCGGAGAAGAGGCATTTTCCTTGCCTTTGCTCCGGCTTTCTTCTATCAAATGAACAAACGACTTGAGACAATCTATTCCATGATCGAAAATGGACACGGGCTGATCGACGTGGGAACGGACCACGGCTTTCTTCCCGCAGCCCTTGCAACAGGCGGATACAGCGGGAAATTGTTTGCTTCCGATATCAACGCCATGCCTCTTTCACGTGCAAGGGAAACTGCGCATGCCTGCGGTGCAGAGGATCGTATAGTTTTTCTCCTCTCTGATGGTCTTGACGCCTGCCCGAAGGATGAGGTCGACACAATCGTGATGGCCGGAATGGGCGGAGAGTTGATTTGCCGTATTCTTGACCGGGCGGAATGGTGCCTTGAGCACAGATATACGCTGATTCTCCAGCCGATGACAAAGATAGAGGTCCTTCGTTACTGGCTTGCAAACAACGGATTTCAACTTACAGAGGAGAGATTTGTTGAGGATGGCGGCATCCTGTATCAAATCATAAAAACCCGCTATTCGGAAAACATGTCTCTCAAGGATGCGGAATTGTTTACCGGCTCTTTTCGCAATATCCGAAATGATCCGCTTTCTTCCACGCTTATTCGTTCTCTGATAAGACGCTTTGAAAACGAATGCCGTGGGCTGCGTGCCGCGGAACACAGCAGGGAGGGGAGACTGGCCATCCTGACGGAGATCCTCGCCCAGTTGGAAGAAATGGAGAAGAACCTGCCATGAATACCATAAAAGAGATATATGAAAAGCTGTGTGAGCTTGCACCTCTTTCCCTTCAGCTGCCCTACGACAATTCCGGCTTCCTGGTTGGAAGGGCTGATATTCCGGTGCATAACGTCCTATTAAGCCTTGACATTACTGGGGAAGTGATCGAAGAGGCACAGGAGCGCGGGGCAGAGCTTATCATTTCCCACCATCCGGTGATTTGGGATTCGCTGAAGCATGTGACAGATCAAGATGTCGACACGTCAAAAATTTTGCGCCTGCTGGAGAAAAACCTGTCCGTCATTTCCATGCACACGAATCTGGATATCGCGCGCGGCGGTGTGAATGATGTATTGCTTTCGCTTCTCGGCGGGCGGAATGGCTGCTGCTTCGAAGAAGAGAATTGCGGCAGAATGGGATATCTTGAAAAAGCTGTGAGTATGCAGAACTTTCTGCTGCTCTGCAAGGAAAGGCTTCAAACGAATGGCCTGCGGTATTATGACGCGGGAAGACCGGTGGAAAAGATTGCAGTTCTTGGCGGCTCGGGAGGTGGAAAGCTGCTTGATGCTTACCGTGCCGGCTGTGATACCTTTGTGACCGCAGACGTCAAATACAGCGTATTTTTGCTCGCACGTGAAGTGGGAATAAACTTGATCGACGGCGATCATTTCTGCACAGAGAATCCCGTAATGTACGTTTTGGCTGAAAAACTGCGCGCCGCATTTCCCGACATTCGATTTGCCGTTTCATCCCGTCACACACAGACAGCCCGTTTCTATTAAGAAGCGGGACGGGAATAATACGCCTCTGCTTCTCATAGACTCGTACAAACGAGAAATTGAGAGCGGAGGCGTTTTTATGATCTCAGAAAGCAGCATCTATTCAGATATCTCCAAGCGTACGAACGGCGCGATCATGATCGGCGTTGTCGGTCCGGTCAGAACAGGAAAATCAACCTTTATCAAGCGTTTTATGGAGACCATGGTGATCCCGCGCATGGATAATGAATATGCCAGGGAGCGGGCCAAGGATGAGCTGCCGCAAAGCGGTTCCGGAAAGACGATCATGACCTCTGAGCCGAAATTTGTGCCTGAGGAAGCCGTAACGCTCTCTCTTGACGGAGGAAACGACATTTCCGTCCGTCTTGTGGATTGCGTCGGATATATGGTGGAAGGCGCAGCGGGACAATTTGAGAACGGAGAGGAACGTCTCGTTGCAACGCCATGGTTTGAAAATGAGATCCGTATGACGGAAGCGGCGGAAATCGGAACGCACAAGGTAATTGCCGAACACTCTACGATTGGCATCGTCATTACCACGGACGGCAGCATCTGCGGAATTGAGCGTGAAAAATACATTCCGGCAGAATCTCGGGTGATTATGGAACTGCAGGGGATCGGAAAGCCCTTTGCCGTAGTCGTAAACAGTTCGGATCCTCATGGCTCTGCGGCTCAGCGGACTGCAGAAACAATTCGCGAAAAATACAACGTTCAGTGCCTTTGCCTCGACTGTCAAAACATGACCGAAACAGATATCGCGCAAGTCATGGAGGCTGTATTGAAGGAATTCCCGATCGAATCGGCAGGATTTTTCCTTCCGGATTGGCTTCAGGCTCTCCCGGAAAACAGCGCACTGAAGGAATCCGTAATAGGGGATATCGTCGAAAGCTTTTCCGGCGTGGAAAAATACGGTGATGTTGAGAATATGCTCGAAACTCTGTCCGCAAAAGAAGAGATCCAAGATGCAGAACAGAGCAAGAGCTCGTTTGGAGAGGGAAGCGTGTCGATAACGCTCTATCTCCCCAGAGAGTTGTACTATCGTTCCATCAGCGAGGAGACTGGGGTAGAGATCCGCGACGACGGAGAACTGTTCTCGGCGCTGAGCGAAATGAGCGCGGTCAAGGCCGAATACGACCGGCTGAAAGAAGCACTGGAAAGCGTACGGGAAAAAGGCTACGGCGTCGTTCTTCCGGACATGACGCAAATGCAGCTGGAGGAGCCCAAAATCGTCCGCCAGGGAGGAAAGTACAGCGTCAAATTGAAAGCTAACGCACCGGCCATCCACATGATGATGACAAATATTGAAACGGAAGTTACGCCTGCGATCGGGGGAGAAACAGCGTCCGAAGATATCATCAATTTTCTTCTGCAAGGTTTCGACGGAGATATCAATCGCATTTGGCAGTCCAATATTTTCGGCAAATCCTTATATGATATCGCCTGCGAATCCTTAACAAATAAAATTTGCTCTCTGAGCGACAATGCGCGTATAAAACTGCAGCATACATTGGAGCGCATGATAAACGAAGGCAGCGCCGGCTTGATCTGTTTTCTTCTTTGATCCGGCAAGGCTTGCACTCGAATCGTGTTTATCTTATAATGAGGTAACAGATTGAAAGCCAAGACTGCCAAACATACGTTTTTTGCACTTTTGATAGCAGGCTTTCTTTGTGCGCTGGTTGTTGCGGCGCTGATCGGATATTCCGATCATGTTTCTGCTTTTTCTCAGTCTTACATACCGCCGACACTTGTGATCGATGCCGGGCATGGCGGTATCGACGGTGGCGCCATATCTACTGATGGGACCAAGGAAAGCGATATCAATTTGGCCATTGCCCTTCGCCTGGACTCTATTGTCCGCTTTTGCGGACAGAAAACCATCATGACACGCTGGGACGACAGCAACAAATCAGATATACTCTCTTACAGTGAGCACGAAGATTTAAAACTCCGTGCCGACCTTGTCAATGAAGTGGATCATGCCGTTTTGATCAGCATCCACCAGAACGATTTCCCGACCGGGCAGCCGAGTGGCTCGCAAGTTTTGTATTCTGTCTTTGAGAGCAGCGAAATCCTTGGCAAACGGATGCAGGAAAATCTGATCTGTCAGCTGGATCCCGAAAACAGACGCCTGGCTGTCCCTGCGCCAAGAGAGCTGTATCTGACAGCCAATACACGCTGCCCTGCTGTTCTGGTCGAGTGCGGCTTTATGTCCAATAATTTTGAGGTTTTAAAGCTGAAGGATCCGGCTTACCAAACAAAGCTTGCCGCCGTGATCGCCGCGTCATATCTTTCCTTCATAGCGGAAAAAGACACAGTTTGAATATGGAGTATAGAAAATGGCTAAAAAAGAGAGAAGCGTATACTGTTGTGCTGAGTGCGGCGCGGAAAGCGCGAACTGGGCCGGAAAGTGTCCCTCTTGTGGGGCATGGAATTCGCTTGTGGAAGTGAAGCTTGATCGTTCCGCGGCCGTCAAAGCCTCACGGTCTCGGTTCGAACGAAGCCGTCCGAAAAAAATCAGTGAGCTGGATATGACCGAGGAGATCCGCATCTCTACCGGCATTACAGAGCTTGACCGTGTGCTGGGCGGCGGAGCCGTAACAGGATCACTTGTTCTTGTGGGCGGCGCTCCAGGGATCGGCAAATCGACGCTTTTGCTCCAAATGTGCGCAAATCTTGCGGAGAAAAAGATCCTATATGTGACAGGGGAGGAGAGCGAACGGCAGCTGAAACTGCGCGCAGTTCGGCTGGGGCTTGAAGGCCAGAACATCCTCGTTTTAGCAGAGACCGATCTTGATGCGATCATGGATTGCATCAACACACAGGAGCCCGAAGTCGTTATTATTGACTCGATCCAGACCATCTCCGGAGATGATGTTGCCTCTGCACCAGGCAGCGTCAGTCAGGTTCGGGAGTGTACCATGCGGATCATGCGGCTGACAAAGGAAAAAGGGCTTACGGTGTTTGTTGTTGGCCATATTACAAAAGAGGGAAGCATTGCCGGACCGAAGGTCCTGGAGCATATGGTCGATTGTGTGCTGTATTTTGAAGGGGAGCGCAATACCAGCTTTAGAATCCTGCGCGCCGCTAAAAATCGTTTTGGGTCAACAAATGAAATCGGCGTATTCGAGATGGACGAGAACGGTTTGCGCTGCGTGGATAACCCGTCTGAAATGCTTCTTTCCGGCAGACCGGAAAACAGCCCTGGCACCTGTGTGGCATGCGTTATTGAGGGCAGCCGCCCGCTTTTGGCCGAGGTTCAGGCTCTTGTCACGCCGTCCAACTATAATGCCGCCCGGCGCAGCAACGGTGTCGATTATAACCGCGCCGCCATGCTGCTCGCCGTGATCGAAAAGCGCGGCGGCCTGCCGGTAACAACCTGCGATGCCTATATCAATGTTATTGGTGGGCTCACGCTTGACGAGCCGGCGGCGGATCTCGCCACTGCGCTTGCGATCGCCTCAAGCTATATTGACCGGCCCCTTGGCGCCGATCTTGCCGCGATCGGGGAGATCGGTCTGTCCGGCGAGATCCGAAGTGTCAGTATGATCAACCAGCGCTTGACGGAAATATCCCGTCTCGGGTTTCAACGCTGTGTCATTCCGGAGCATGTGCGTGATGAGATTCGCGTACCTTCCGGTCTGCAGTTGATTCCGGTCAAAAATATTCGAGATGCGATATTACGTGTTTTAAAGGCTCAATAAATTGCTCAATCATTCGATTGTAAAACAACTTATTAAAACGAAGAAAAGGCCTGCTTTTCAGGCCTTTTCTTCGTTTTCAGATCGTTTTCGGCGACCGATCGGATTAGCCATGGCCGCCTCATGCAGGGCGGCATTGTCCAGGTGCGTATAGATCTGCGTGGTGTTGAGGTTGCTGTGGCCAAGGACCTCCTGCAGAGCGCGTGTATCAACACCGTTTTTTAACATCAATGTGGCTGCTGTATGACGCAGTTTGTGCGGTGAATAGCGTGTTGGGTCGAGACCGGCCTGCATCAGCTTTTTTTCTACCATTTGCTGCACGCCGCGCACGCCGAAACGACAGTTCTTTTGACTGATAAAGAGCGCATCCTTATCTTTTTCCGTAACCTTGTCGTTATTGCGAACAACAAGATAGTCATCAATCGCTTCCCGGCAGCCATCGCCAAAGAAAACCACGCGTTCCTTATTTCCTTTGCCGATTACACGGAGATGATCCTCATAAATATCGTGCACGTTCAGCGAAACAAGCTCAGATATACGCAGCCCACAGGAAATAAACAACATTAAAATCGCATAGTCACGATACAGAAACGGCCCGTCACAAGCGGCCAGCAGTCGTTCGCATTCTTCCTCCTCCAAGTATTTGGGGAGTGATGCCTGCCGTTTTGGCATATCCAGTTCCTGGCAGACATTATAGTCCAGAAGATGCCTTTTTGCCGTCAGATAGTTGAAGAATGATTTTACGGAACTCGTTCTGCGGCAACGGCTTGCAGCTGACAAGGAACGGTTTTCCCCGATATATTCCGGCGAAAAAGACTGATATTTGTACAATTCTTCGATCCGAATCTTCTTTATAAAATCAAGATCTACATCTGTTATGTCGATCTCTTCGAACGGAACATCGCGGGGGACAAGATGTCTGCGCTGCTTCAAATACCGAAAAAGGATCTTCAAATCGGTGTAATAGGCTGTTACTGTCCTGTCAGAATGGCCGCGGACGGTGGAGTGATATTCCAGAAACTCCATGAGAATGTCGGGAATGTCATTTATCTGATCCAGATTCATAAGATGCTCCTTTAAAGTTAAAAGTTTAACAATCAGCTATGCTACTGTTACAGAGGCTACATTTAAAAGAAAGTGAATGAATGCAGGCAGCCGGTAATAAGCAAGATCAACGGATCAGCATTATAGGGAAAACGGAGTGGTTGGTTTATGTTGATCCATACGCAGCAATTACTTGCTTATGATTAAGACCCGGAAGCCAACAGAAATACCGTAAATGATGCTCAGGTCAAATCAGCACGGTCAGATTGGCCAAGGAGGCGTGAATAAAAGCATGATCAGCGCGAATTTATGTTTTCTGCGTTCCAAGAGAAATTGTTCGAATTACATCAAATAATAGAACGTGTGAATAAATGAAAACACTTACAGCAATAAGTATGAGAAAAACGAAAGATTCCAAATTATGTTGCACGACCTGCGTACAGTTAGATAAACCGGTTGGTTTCATTATATCATAGGTCCGGCTTATATTCCACTAAAAATCTCGCTAAATTTATATTATGCGAGATTTTGTGTTTTTTGACAATCTGCCTGAGAATAGCTTTCCCAGGCAGATTGCGTTGCTTTAGCTTTATTCCTCTGCGAAGTTTTCTTCCTCTTCCCTGCGGTTTAGCATGCCTTTTAGAAGAGATTCACTCGAAACACGGATCGAGTTGAGCAGTGTGAAAATCGCAGCTGCACTGTCAATAAACATAGCAAACCAAAGGTTGCACCATCCGTTTATGCTGAGGAAGACAAGAATTGCTTTGATCACGAAAACAAATATCGCATTTTCGGTTGCAACAGCACGGATCCTGTCTGCGACGGAAAACACGGATGGCATTGTGCTGATGCTGTTGGGATTGACCAAAGCGTCCGCGTACTTCCCGGCCTTGCTGACGCGAACATCAATATCTGCTTTACTGTGCGATTCAATACCGCTGGAATACAGATACATGTCCTTGCCGGCGGTTTTCGAGGCAATGTTTTCGATCAGCAAAAGCTTCTTTTCAACATCCAATTCGCCATATGCGTCATCAAAGCCAAATTTGGAAGCAAAGGCTGCGGTATCCTCTTTCCCCTCTTCGGAGATCAGAATGCATCTTTCAACGCCATTCTGCTTAAAATCAGCGACAAGTCTGTCTGCAGAGTCCAGCGTCGAATTTGATACCGTGATTTTCCCGATGTAGCGTCCGGCGATCATCATGTAAAAGCTCTGGCAATCAGAAGGCTCGTTTTCATAGGGGATAGCCTCTCCCCTGCTGATAAAGTAATCCTTTGTCGCCAAGATCACATGAGCGCCGCCGATGTCCGCTTCCGCACCGAAGCCGGGGATCTCGCTGAAATTATTGATTACTTCCAGCTTATATTCGCCGTCAGTCGCATTGGAAAGCACTTTGGCGATCGGCTGCTCGGAGTAATACACCGTATGAGCCGCAAATGTCAGGAAAGTGTTGGTGTCCAGAACGTCCGATTGTACAGAGAGAAGCTTCGGGCACGCTTCGGCAAGAACACCTGCTTTGTCGACAATCAAAGTTTTGATATCGGAAAGCTTCTCAATCGTGCTTGCTTTGCTAAAGAGAACTCCGGCTCTGGACGCAGAGAAAAGGCCGACAATCCCAACCAGCGGAATTGACAAAACAACGGATGCCGGTGTGGCGATCAGAATAATGGACAGCGCGCGGTGAATGGATTCTCTCGCGGTCAAATGCGTGGTAAGCGGAGCGAGAACAGCAAAAAGCACCGCAAATCCGATCAGGATCTTCAGCCAAAAAGACGATGATGATTCGATCGACTGCTGGATCTCAAGCTCCCCCGCTTCTGCTTTGCCGGCCATTTCCGCGGTTTTTTTAATCTCTTCCGCATCACGATAACGAAGAAGTTCTTCAGCAGACAGGAGCGTACGTTCTCTGACATACTCATTCAAGATCAATGCGATCTTGTAGAGAATGAGCATCGCTGCAACTTCGATCCCGTATCCGATAACGAAGCCGATCACCGAGACAAACACAAGGATAATGGAGATGTGAAAATAATCTCCGCTCTCGACATGATTGATCGCGTCAAGAATGATATCATATCCGGCCGAAAGAGATGCAATCAAAAGAAGGATTGTTTTGACAATAGACGGCATCTTTACAACGGCCGAGACAGCGAAGATGACCGAGGCAATAACGAGTCGAATAACAAGGACGCCCCGTGGCATTTCACTTGTTTTTATGACGCCGCCTTCTGGGCGTTCTTTGGATGTTGAATGTAGGCCCATTTTGCCACCTCCATATAGATTCTCTCTCTTACACTATGTGGAAATGTGAGAATCAGGCTTTGCCGTCGGATCCGAGGACGTGTACGATCTTATGCGCGACCATGTCCTTGACAGCCTGACGGGCGGGCTTGAGGTACTGACGCGGGTCAAAGTGATCGGGATGCTCGGCAAAATACTTCCGGATATTGCCCGTCATGGCGAGACGAATGTCGGAGTCAATGTTGATCTTGCAGACGGCCAGCTTAGCAGCTTCGCGAAGCTGATCTTCCGGAATACCGATCGCATCGGGCATGTTGCCGCCATACTGGTTGACCATCTTGACAAATTCCTGAGGAACCGAAGAGGAGCCGTGAAGAACGATCGGGAATCCGGGCAGACGCTTGATGCACTCTTTGAGGACATCAAAGCGGAGAGGAGGCGGAACGAGAACGCCGTCAGCGTTGCGCGTGCACTGAGAAGCCTTAAACTTGTAAGCGCCGTGAGAGGTGCCGATAGCAATGGCCAGAGAGTCGCATCCGGTACGGCTGACAAATTCCTCAACCTCTTCCGGACGGGTGTAGCTTTCACTGCCATGCTCGACATTTACTTCATCCTCAACACCGGCGAGAGTGCCCAGCTCAGCTTCGACGACAACGCCATGATCATGCGCATATTCAACGACCTGGCGGGTCAGCGCGATGTTTTCCTCGAAAGATTTGGAAGAAGCATCGATCATAACAGAAGTAAAGCCGCCGTCGATGCAGTTCTTGCAGAGTTCAAAAGTGTCGCCGTGGTCAAGGTGAAGCGCGATCGGAATGTCAGGATTCTCGATAACTGCGGCCTCTACCAGCTTCACCAGGTAGGTGTGATTCGCGTAAGCGCGGGCACCCTTCGACACCTGCAAAATAACCGGGCTTCTCAGCTCACCGGCAGCCTCTGTGATGCCCTGGACGATCTCCATATTGTTCACGTTGAATGCGCCGATCGCGTATCCCCCGTTGTAAGCCTTAGCAAACATCTCTTTTGTTGTTACAAGCGCCATTTCAAAAAAACTCCCTTTCTACGTCTTAATAAAAGATGCATTTTTAGTCAATTTGGCATATTTACAAATTAACGATCTTATTATATCCTCAAACATGGCCATAATCAAGAAGCACATTTCAAAAAAATAAAATTTTTTAATGATATGACGGAGGAAAAATTTCATGAGTGAACAACTTCGCGGAGCCTGCATTTTTGGTCAGTCCGGCGGCCCTACATCTGTTATCAACGCAAGCGCCTACGGCGTGATCCGCGCCGCGCTTGACGCCGACTGCATTACGAAAGTCTATGGTGCCGCACATGGCATCAAAGGTGTCCTGGAAGACAAGCTTTATGTCATGGACGAGGAAGATCCGAAGGAATTGGAGCTTCTGCTCCATACGCCCTCTTCCGAACTTGGCTCCTGCCGCTATAAAATCGCGGACCCTGAAAAGGACGATACCGACTACAAGCGTATCCTGGAGATCTTCAAGAAATACAATGTACGCTATTTCTTCTACAACGGCGGAAACGATTCCATGGATACCTGCAACAAGATCAGCCGCTACATGGAATCCGTCGGCTATGAATGCCGCGTGATGGGCGTTCCGAAGACCATTGATAACGATCTTTTCGGTACCGACCACTGCCCCGGTTTTGCCAGCGCTGCAAAATATATTGCCACCTCCTGCATGGAGATCAACAAGGATGCGCGCGTGTATGACAACGGCATGATTACAATCGTTGAGATCATGGGCCGACATGCCGGATGGCTCGCTGCGAGCGCAGCTCTTGCCACCGAGTTCGGTTCCGGCCCGGATCTGATCTACCTGCCCGAATATGACTTTGATATGGACAAGTTCTTTGCAGATGTAGAAAAGATCTACGCCAAAAACGGGAAAGTTCTGGTTGCGGTCTCCGAGGGCATCCACTATGCCGACGGCAGCTTTGTCTCTGAGGCAAAGACCTCTGCGACAGACGGCTTTGGTCACGCTCAGCTCGGCGGTCTGGCTTCCCTGCTCGCCTCTCTTGTTCAGCAGCGTACCGGCGCAAAGGTCCGCGGGATCGAGCTCAGCCTTCTCCAACGCTGCGGCGCTCACCTTGCTTCTCAGACAGATATTGACGAGGCATACGGCGCAGGCCGTGAAGCGGTTGGGCAAGCTGTTAAGGGAATGACCGGTAAGATGGTTGCTTTCAAGCGTGACACCGTGGATGGCAAATACGTCTGCCGCTTTGAGCTTCTTCCGCTTGACAGTGTTGCAAACTTTGAGAAAAAGGTTCCGCTTGAGTGGATCAATGAAGAACACAACGGCATGAAGAAGGAATTTATCGATTACGCCCTCCCCCTCATTCAGGGTGAGCCGAAACTGCCGCTGGAACATTCTCTCCCCCGCTACGCCAGATTGAAAAAAATTCTTGCCAAGTAATATTTGATATGACAGCAGCCGCATGATCGCATGATCATGCGGCTGTTTTTACATGTTCTTGATCTGATTCTGCAGCAGCAGCCCAACTGTGTCGGCAAACTTATCAAGGGAATGGATGCGGGCAAAATCTCTTCCGTAAATAAGTTTGGCCGAAGCAACATCCTCGTCGTCTCCGGTAAAAACACAGATGACCGCGATCCCGTCGGCTCGGGCGTTTCTTACCTCGAAGGCCGTATCGCGCACAGCACTCTGCTGCTCATAGGCTATGAACGAATCGTCATCCTTCCGATGGATTTTTACAACGTCATTCGGCTTTGCATCGGAGAGAACGATCAGAATCTTGTGATCATATTGTTCCTTCCCAATCAGATAATGCGCCAGGCGTATCCCCAGGCCATCTCGATTGCAGCCATTTGAAACATATTCGAATATCTTTTTGTTGTCATTTCTTTCCTGATAATCCCGAAAAATGCGCAGGATCGTATATCCTGTCATGGAGCAGAAGGACATGACGCGGCAGGGAATGTTGCATCGGTTCAGACTCTCCGCGATGATATATCCCTGATTTGATACCATGGCCTGGCGGCTGCTCTGTGAAGTGGACGCATCAAGCAAAATATCAACGCAAAGATTTCCCATGTCGTTTTGCTCGTCGCGTCGAAAGACGCGCTCGTCGTTGAGCAGAAGTGCACGCCATGTTCGGCCGCCTTCCAATGTGCCGGAATTGGCACGAATCGGCGAGGGCTGCAAATGCAGAAGAACCGAATTTTGTATTTTCCCGGAAAGCCTGTCGATGGCTGTGCGCCGTTCCGAGAGATGCTCCGTATAAAAGGCCTGATTTGATATGATCTGTCTCGCTTCCCGCTCACGCTGTAGTGCCTCAAAGCCGTTTTGGATCTTTGCCGAGCCTTTGTTGCCCCTCGTGATCAACACATGACAGGAACTATGGTTTCCGGTACAAAGGCTGCGTTCAAGTTCCCTTGTTTCCCGATCACTGAAGGCACTTTTTCCGTACTTTGCCTCCATAAAGCTTCTCAGCTCCTGAGCACTCATGGTCGTAAGCCTTTGATTTTCCTGATCCTGCTTTCCGACAAGTTGCCCGCCGTAAAGATTGCTCGGATGATCGGCAAATCCGAGGCCAAATTTACGGTATCTGCCCTTCTTTTGTTTCCCCTTGCCGATTCCAAGGCGGAAAAGATTGTTCCTTCTCTCCTTCTGCTTTTCTTGAAGCCGAATCTGAAACCAGCGCTCAAGCAGTTCTTTCGCCTGCGCAACGATCTCGTCCGTCGTCATTTCCCGGGAAAATTCCAGTTCGTCCAACAGCTTTTCGCTGTATCGATCCATCTTCACTTCCCTGCCAAGAACACGGCAATAATGCGCGTATGACATGGCATCAAGGAGCGGGAGATCATGTGTTGTTCGCAGATTGGAAACATAGCGCCTGGCGTATTCCTCCCGCAGGGAAGTTAAAACAGGACGCTCTTCTTTTTCCTTTTCAAAAACGGCATTTTCAAGGCCCAGCCAAAGGAGACCTTCATAGACATCCGAATCCTCGTCTTCCTGAAATGAACGAAAAACAGCCTCAATTTTCGGATAATCGTAGTGACGGCGAACCGCTCCGATTACGGTATTCCAATAGAGATCTGCGCAGGCGTTCTGATCATATGCCTTGAAATCCGGCGTAAAGGTATGATTCTGCGCCGCATTCCAGATCATATTTTCCGCTCTTCTTTTTTGAAGCTCGCTTACCTCGTTCATTTCACATCGAACAGGTCTGCTGCGGTCAGTTGACCGGAGATACGGGCCGTGACGATGTCAGATACCAGCTGCCGCTCAAAATCATCTGTTGATTTGTTGATAATTCCCATTTCAAGCGCTTGAGCTGTATTCAGCCCGTTTCGGATCAATTTTATGGAAGCGATCAGTCCTCTCAAATCGAGTGCTTTTGTGGAGATCTCGCCGCTTTCACATTTTTTCCTGATTTCCTCAAAAAGGGCACAAAACTGCTCAGCATACACTTCTTTCAAGTCAGGATACTGCGCCAGCAGAAGCTTTTTCAGATTTTCCTGTGATATCAGCGGCATATTGATGACCATAAAGCGGCTCATCAGCGCCTCGTTAAGCTCTCTGGTGCCGGCATAGCCATAATTCATGGTCGCGATAAAACGTGTTGCCGGGTGCAGAGTGATCCTGTCATAGCCAGGGACATCAATGATCCGACGGAAATCAAGGGTGGCGTGGAGTACGGCAAGAGATTCGTTTTTCGCCATATTGATTTCATCCAATACGCCAAAGCCGCCCATTTCGGCACACTGATAAATCGGGCCGTGACGCAGCGTCACCTCCCCGTTGCGAAAGGTATCTGTGCCAATCAGGGAGGCGGCATCCGTGTTCAGATAAAATGAAATATCCCATTCCGGACGCGAAAAAACAGCGGCGAGATTTTCCGCAAGAACATTTTTCCCGGTTGCCTTCGGCCCCACTAAAAGTAAGTTTTCTCCGGAGAGAAGCGCAGTAAGCGCCTTTTCCCAAATCTCTTTTCCGTAGTAGCGGTAGGTTGGCGTCGGTACGCGATAATGGGTACTATCTTCCAGCGGATAGATCGATCTGAATTCCTCAATCTCCTGGAGGATATCCCGCTTGATGCCTTCCCGCTTCAAAAATTCAAGCATGATTGCTTAACTCCTTTGGAAAACTATTTTTCTTCGAATGGATAATACACAAGCTCATTCTGAAACGCGAGATACAGGGCATTGGCCTCTATCCCCTCTTCCAGATAGGCATGGAAAGCCCACTTTCCGTCTTTTTTGGTAAGATATGCCTCATACAGGCAATCCCCTGCCCTGACATAAACAGAATCCGGTATGCGATCTTCCGGTATTTCACCTGAGACACAGATTAGACCGCTCTCTTTGTCGGGTCTGGTTGCAGCGGATATGATCTGTTCGGATGAAACCGCCAGGTCAAGACTGATCTGACGCTGCGGCGCAGGAAAAACCGGAACGTAGCTGAGCAGCCAGTCAAGATTCCTTTCTACAAGTTCAATCAGAACCGTATCAGAATGCACGCTCTCCATTCGTGTGAGATGGTAGGCTGCCTCACGGTAAAAAAAGGACTCGGAAAAGCTGTCTGCCAGATAGGGATAAAGTGAAACGCCGAAGGAGTCGCGCCAGCAAAGCAGTTTACCGGCTTTTTCGTCGTTAAGCGTGTGAATGGTCAGCGCGTTTCCGCCGTCGGCATTGCCGTCAAGAGCAAAGGAAAAGCCCGGCGCATAACATTGTGCCATCTCTGCCTTTTTCCCGGTCGGATAAAGCATGTCATACAAGTCTCCCCGGTGCGGATCGCCGGGCGAAAAAGTGCTGGTGAAAAAAGAAGTATCCTTTTTCATTTCACTTAACAGGATATCGGCAGCGAGCGCTGCACCACGATCTGTCCAGTGGGAGTCGGTTTGATAATACAGGATCTCGTTTTCGTCGGAAAACGGTGCAAACAGGTCAATATATCGGACCCCATATTCATCAAGCATGGGCCGAATGCAGGAGGCGTTTGACGCATCCTGAGCACGCGGAATAAAGGCGGGCATATGCTCCGGATACAAGCTGTTTTTATTGGGCGCAATGGTAAAGAAAAACTCCGCGCCGCATTTTTCGGCATACTCTTGCATGAGAGAAAGGTTTCGGGCAATAAGGCGCAGCTCCGCGTCTCCCAGCCCCCTGCCCATGTAATCATCCGCAGTTGAGGAATAGTAAAGCCAGCCGTCTGTTCCGAGAATGACCTGCTCCTCAGCAGAAATACGGAAAACCGTGCTGTTCAGTTCAGCCCAGGCATTGATCAGCTGATTGCGAAAGGCAAAATGGTCCGCAACGTAATCTGTTATATCCTTCGTAACGGAAGTGTTGAAGCTTCCGTCGCTGCGGAACAGCTTTGGCGGCTTTGTCTGCACTTCATTGGCAACGGCTTTGCTTTGACCAAAAACGAGAATGCCCGCAACGGGACAAATGCTGAGGAAGACAAAGAGCGTAATAAACAGGATGGAAATTGCTTTCTTACTCAATCGGACTTCCCCCTAAAACTGAAAATAGATAAACGGATTGAAGCCGCCGCGTGCAAGGCTCATAACACAAAGAATATATAAAAAAAGATAAAACAGATTGACAAATCCCTGATGCCTTTCACACATGCCCTCCCCTATTACCGACCGGATATAGCAGGGAAGATTGCCTGCAAAAAGCAAGGCGATCAGCAGGATCGTACAGGCGGCCGGATTCAGCAGAGACTTGAAAAGATACGTCCCGTACAAATCAGCGGAACCCGAAAACATATAGCGAATCAGGCTAAAGGCATCAGGAATTGAGTCCGCACGGAAGATGACAAAGAGCAGCATGACGGCAAAGAGTGTGTAGATTTTGGAAAAGATGCGTCCGGCACGGCTTGCATTCAGCCTTTTAACCGGGATCACGCCCAAATCCTCAAGACTTGATAAGAGTCCATGTCCGAAACCCCACAGAACAAACGTCCAGTTGGCACCGTGCCAGATGCCAGTGCAAAAGAAGACAAACATTTTGTTGAAGAGCGTCCGGATCCTCCCCTTCCGGTTTCCACCGAGCGGGATGTAGAGATACTCCTTGAACCAGGAGGACAAGGATATATGCCATCTGCGCCAGAACTCCTTCAGGGAAGACGAACCGTAGGGATAAAGAAAGTTTTCGTTAAACGTGAAGCCGAACATATGTCCCAAACCGATGGCCATATCGCTGTATCCGCTGAAATCATAGTAGATCTGTAGGGTGTAGCAGATCGCGCCGAGCCACATCAGGCGCCAATCATGGATCCCGTTTGGGAGGTAGTCGTTAAATACCCGATCGGCTATTAAACCGATCGGATTGGCAAGCAGTATTTTCTTGCTCAGGCCGCAAAGGAAACGGCGAACCCCCAGAGCGGTCTCCTCCGGTGTGCAGCTTCTCTCGTCGATTTGAGCGGAAATATCATGATATTTTACGATCGGCCCGGCAATCAGTTGGGGGAAAAAGGAGATGTAGACCAGCAGCTTCAGAAAGTTGCCGGTGCCGTTTCCTTTGTCCCGATAAACGTCGATCGTATAGGATAATCCCTGAAAGGTAAAAAAAGAGATGCCGATCGGAAGAACAATCCCGGCGTAAGGCAGGGAAAGAGAAAAAGCACGGTTCAGATTTGCGATAATAAAGTCAGTATACTTAAATATTCCCAGAATCCCGATATTCAGGAAAACAGACAGCGCA
>OCTX012263118.1_pt1 | contig 16713 bp, 17 predicted proteins | sample 1539691 | NCBI WGS metagenome assembly OCTX01 (sample SAMN02144231, study PRJEB22623) | gut metagenome | biome: sheep rumen | host: Ovis aries | place: New Zealand | reverse complement strand
GGATTTGTTTTTGGAATATTCCAACTTGGAATTATTTCTGGAACCTTTTTCGGTGCTTTTAAAAGGTCTTTCTAGTTCGCTGTAAGCTTGTTTTGCATTTTTCCGTGTATCGTTTGCTGATGCGGAATTGCTTGAAAATGCCGTTCCGGCAAACACAAATACTAATAAAATTAACAATAACTTTTTCATGTCGATAAAAATATGTAAACAAAGTGTATCAGTCAACAAAAAAACAAAGAATTTGATTTTTTTTTATGACGAATGTCCTATTCCAGAAAAACTCTGTATATTTAGAGTAGAATTACGGTGAAAATCGTAAGGGGTAAATATGACTGAAAATTGGATATGGTTACCGGATTTCGCTTCGGATCTTTCCATGTGGGAAGATGACTTGGTTGGCGTTTCTCCCGCCGCGGACCATTCTTTTGTTCAGTATACGGAGATGGCTGAACATTTGGAGTCTATTTTTGATTTAAAGGGCTTGTCTAAGGCAACGCACGTTGTTGGCTGGGGGCTGGGAGCTTTTGCCCTGTTGTGGTCTGCGGATAAACGGCCTAAGGGGCAAAAATGGATATTGCTTTCTCCATTTGCTGATTTAGGCTCCGAAGATAGTAACTGGACTTCGCAGAATCTACTCTTTATGGCAAGGCAGGCTGCATCGACGGTGGAGCCGGTAGTCAATGCGTTTGGCGAGTTGATTCAAGATGAGTTTGGAGACTGGCAAGAGGACTGGCTGGATACGGCGAAAAAGATGCCGCCGAAATCAATCAGCGAAGGTTTATTTTTCTTGGCGCAACATCGTGTTGAAAATGTTCTGCCCGTAGATGCAAATGATGTTCAAGTCCTTTATGGACGCTTGGATACGGCGGTGCCACCGTCGGTAACGCTTGAACTAAAGGATTTCTTGCCTGGAGTTCCGTTCAAAGAACGTCCCAAGGCAGGGCATTGGCCGCCGATGCTTTTGTTCTAATTAAGCCTGTTGCTTTCGGCGAATGCCCGAAAGCAACGCTACAACAAGGTAAATTGCAAAGAACCACAGCAGCATGATTTCGACGGTGTCGCCGATGTGGCTGTAGAGGGTGTCGCGTGTCTTGAGCGGCACTTTTCTTTGTATAACGCGGTCGGTAAAAATTTCGGTGTTGCCATCAAAATGGCCGTACTGGTCGATAAATGCCGATACGCCGCTGTTTGCAAGTCGCGCGACGGGCATTCCGCTTTCGATAGCGCGGTAACGGATTAGGTTGAGATGCTGGTAAGGAGCGGTGCTCCTGCCGAACCAACCGTCGTTTGTAATGTTGACCATTAGGCGAGATCCGTGGCGGATTGCTTCGCGAATCAGGTCGCCAAAAATAGCGTCATAACAAATGTAGGGGGTCCATTGGAATGGTGGATAGACGGGGGTCTCTTTGCCGGCGACGAAATCGCCCTCGCCCAGGTCCACGTAATTTAGAATAGGGAATACTTCGTCAAAGGGGATGCGTTCGCTGAATGGAACCAGGTGTTTTTTGACGTAGCGTTGGGGAAAACGGTGAACGCCTGGAGAAAAAAGAAACGCTGCGTTGTAGATGTCGAACTTGCGGATGCTTTTGGGTGGGTTTCTTTGGTAGTCTAGAGCTCCCGTCAAGAGGAATGCGTTCTTTTCGTTTGCGGTCCTATGCAAAAGGTCGATTACCTGGGGTTGCCTTCGAATGTGATCGGGAATGGCGGTCTCGGCTAAAACAATCAGGTTCGCATTATTCTTGATGCTGTCGTTGACCATGCCGATGGTTTTACTTACGATTCCGTCAAAGCGTTCCTTGCTCCACTTTGCGCCTTGCTGGATGCTGGGCTGTACAAGGGCTATGTTGGGGTTGCCCGGATTTTCGGCACCATAGAAAGGTTGGGCTTCGGGACTAGATAAAGTGATGCTTCCTTGGATCAGTAGTAAAACAAAAATGGATACTGGCACGGCTAATGCAGGGATGGCCTTTTTAATGTCCTGCACCTTGCAAAGGGCGTGTGCAACCACTTGGTTAGAGGCTATCACCAAAATGGTATAACCGAAAATTCCTATAAAGGGGAGCATCTGCAAAAGCTCTAGGCTGTTCCCAAAAACGTACCCCAGGTGGCTCCACGGGAAAGCGAAGTCGCCGTAGGTTCGCGTCATTTCGAGTCCTGCGTAAAATACAGGGAAAAGGATTAACAGAATAGGGCGGATTTTTTGAGGAGCTTCTTTGGCCAAGGTGTAGATAAAGCCTGCTAATGTATTGTAGGCGCTAAAGAATGCAATCAATAAGACAAGCCCGAAAAGGATAAGTCCCGAAGGAGCTGTCTCGACATGCATGACGTTGTAGATCCAGTAATAATTGATGGCGTTGTAGAGCATGCCGGACCAGAACGTCGCAAAAATGGCTTGCCCGCGTGTGAAACGGTTCAATACGATAAACCAGGGGACAAGTAGCAGTAATGCGGCTGGGCCAAGCGGCATGGGCGGGTATGCAAGGGCGAATAGACCCCATGCAAAAGATGAAAGGAGTATCGCTGTGCGGGAGCCGCGGTCTTTGATGTGCTTAATGTTCCAGCGGGTAAAAAGAATAATCCAAAAAAGTCCAATCGGACCGGCGGTCATGACAATCTGGATGAGTCCAGCGTGTCCGATTCCCTTTGCGTCTCCGATATTGTAGTCTAAGGCGAGGAATATAAATGAAAATAGGGCGAATGTATAAAGAGCGCGCTTGAAATTTTGGCGGAAAATCTTGAAAAATAAAAATGGAAGTGTTACGATTAACGGTAAGTACTGCGCTCCGAACGTATAGAGCCCCGGAGTATCGGGACGGCGTGCAAAAGCAAAGACTTCTGTTACCAAAAGAATCGCAAAATAAATCCAATAAATTTTAGGACGGTTTGCAAAGTAAGACTTAAGTTTATTTAAAATATTACTCATTTTTTAAACTTTAAAATCCGAATACAAGATTAATTATAGTCCGCTTTTGTCTTGGGGGTTGAATATCAGAACGAATTCTCCCTTGGGGGGGTGGGCTTTGAAATGTGCTGAAATTTCGTTTGGGGTGCCAATCAGGTGTTCTTCGAATTTCTTGGTGAGCTCGCGCATCAAGGCGATTTTGATTTCTCCAAAGACCTGTCCGATTTCTTCGACGAACTTGTCGATATTGTGCGGACTAGCGTAAAAAATTTGTGTTGCTTCTTCGTCCTTCAGCTTTTCGAGTAGGTGAATGCGTTGGGCGCTTTTCTTGGGCGAAAAATACTGGAAGGTAAAATGGTCGGTGGGCATACCGCTGCTAACGAGAGCGGTAATCATAGCGCACGGGCCGGGAATGGCGCGTACGTCAATACCTTCGCGTACACACTGTCGAACTAGATTGAATGCTGGGTCCGCTACACCGGGGGTGCCTGCGTCGCTGACGAGGGCGATGTCGCCTTCGTTCTTTAAATATTCGACGTATTTGGGCGTGACCTTTTCTTTGTTGAAGTCGTGGTAGGCTTCCATGGGTGTATTGATGCCAAAGTTGTCGAACAGCACGCGGGTGTGGCGCGTGTCTTCGGCGAGCACCAGCGGAACTTCTTTCAGAATTCGCACGGCGCGGTAGGTAATGTCTTCCATGTTCCCGATGGGGGTGGCAACAATATAGAGTGTGTGCATACGAAGATTATGAATTCGAAATTCAGAATTCGGAAAATAGGGTTGGATTTTTAATAAAAGATAGAAATTACTGATTCCTGCTTATTTTTGGCTAATAATCGTGGGCGAGATTTAAATCGGTATTGCGAGTGAGATGAGTTTCGAACTTGAGACGTTCCAAAAGTTTGCGATGCATTTCTTGGGAGGCTTTGTTGACAAGGTCCGAACGCATACGGCCGTACCAGAATGCTTTTAGGTGCTCGCTTTCTTCGAATTCAACCTTAAAGGTGAGTGTGCCGTGGCAAAAGATTCTCGCCTCCATGCGGTAATGCCAGGTTTCGCTGATGGGGAGTGCTGGCCAAAAGGGGATAAATGCTGCTCCGAGGTTCCAGGAACTAGGGGCGTTGTCGGGGGTAACCGAAACATCGATGTGGGCGACTCCGCGGCAACTTTCCATGGGGTAGCTGAGGGTATCTACGGCAAAGGAATAGGCTCTTTGCAAATTCGTGTCCAAATAAACCTGTTTTCCGTCGTATGTCAATGAAATTGGTTCAAAAAAAGGAATAGTCTTGGGGTATTCCTGCAAATCGTACTTTGTTAGGCTGGTAGAACAGCCTGCAAGCAACAATGCGCTTATGAAAAAGCAGAATATGCCTATATGGACGCGGTAAATCATTAATAAAAAGATAGTTATTCGTTGTTTAGTCTTCTTTTCTTAATCTTAAATTTAGGGCTGATATAATTTCGAACTTCGAATTTTGAATTATGAATTACTATCATTGTTTTCGATGAGTTTGTCTGCCTACTTTATTTCTGATGCTCACCTTGGGGTTAACCCTCCGGGAGCTATCCCAAATCGCGAAAAAGCCTTGGTTCGCTTTGTCGAATCTATTTGTGGACAGGCTTCGCATTTGGTGATTGTAGGTGATTTATTTGAATTTTGGTATGAGTACAATGATTACGTTTGCCGCAATCATTTTGACCTGTTCTTTGCCCTGCGAGAATTGGTCAAATCGGGTTGTGAAGTTCATCTGTTGCAAGGTAATCATGATTTTGCCTATGGTGATTTTTTTCCGAAGTCTATGGGCGTTCAAGCTCATAAGGATCTCGTCCTAGAAATTCAAGGGAAACAAGTCTATTTTCGTCATGGTGATGGTGTGGCCAAGTCTGACTTCGGTTACCGGTTGTTTCGTCGTGTACTGGATTTTCCGTTGAATCGTTGGCTGTTTAAGCAGATTCATCCGGATTGGGGCATGGCTCTGGCGCGATTTGTGGGCCGTAATAGCCGTAAAGTGGGCGAAACCCGCGTTATTAAGATGGATGAATACCTGCATTGGGCAAACCGAATGCTAAAATCGCATGGCTGCGATTATTGTGTCTTGGGGCATCATCATATTTCGGGCGTCTGGAATGTTGAAAATGGAATTGTTGCTTCTGCGGGAGAATGGATAAAAAAACTCACCTACATCCAGATGGATGAAGGTGAGCTTTATCTTAAGGAGTTCGAATTTTAGAGCTGTTTACTGTGCGTCGCTTGCTCTGGATTCTGTAGACTTCATCAATTTCTTGCTCGAATTTTCACCCCAGATCTTGGCGACCAGGTCGGTGTTTGCGAACTTGTCCCACATCTCGTCTACCCAGCACCAGTGGTGGGTCACACCTTTATCATCGGTGATTGTCCACTTTTCTGGGGTGGCCGAAAAGGTCATCTTGATTGGCTGCGGGGTACTGTAACTATCGTATCCAGTGGATTCGGTTGCAGGTGGGTCAATCTCGATGGTCCAGGCCTTGCCTTCGGTTCTTTTATAGATACCGACGTTGTAGGCGATAAAGAGGGCGAGTACGATAATCCCGAACTTGAAATTTTTCTTGCTCAAGAGGAATATCAGCAAGAACAACATGAGTACGGCAAGCGCACCCAGGTTGTAATGAGTCGTATAGAATAACTTCAGCACATCAATCATGATGAACCTCGTTGGGTCAGATTACTTTTTCTTTTCGTTGGCCTTCTGTTCGGCTACCAAAGAAGCGATGCTGAATGTGACGGTCTTGCCTTCGACCTTACATTCGGTTCGGAAACTCTTCTGCGGGAGCGCGAGTCCATGGGACGAGAATGTGCCCATGAAAGAAGCGTTAGCATGGCTTGCGATTGTGCGCACGTTGATAAAGCCCTTGTCTTTACTAAAGGTGAGCTTGAACACTTTTTTAGTGCGATCGTAATCGGCAATCATTGTTTTGTTCACCTGGGTGTTGACAGCATCCCTGGTATGACGGTCAAAGATGATGGTTCCGCGAGAATCGATGGAAAGCATCGTCTTGTTGGCGACAGAGTTGCGGCAGGCAATCGGAAGCCACGGACCTTTTTTCTTGGTAGAATTCTTGCTGGTGAAAATGTATTTGTTGCCTTCTTTTTCCAGCTCATAGGGGCCCGTTACAATTTTTTCGCCGATGGCGTTCAGGGCGCCCTTAAAATAAAGGAACTTGGATTTGACGGAGTTGATTCCCACGATGAAGCGGAACGAGGTTGACTTTGCTTCTTTGATGGGGGTGATGGCGACTCGCTTGCCGACGGGGTCTACTTCGATGTCGGCGTAGGGACCGATTTCAGCGACGGTCCCTTTCTTGGAGGAATCCTGCTTGGCCATCTTGTCGAGTTTTAGAGTTTTGATTGCCTGTTCTGGAAACCGCAGAAAACCGCGAATATCCATCTTGACAATGATTGTATCCATAAAACACCTCTTTTTTGTTTATTTGTGGTTTTCAAGGTAAACTAATAATTTTTACAAATAAAAACAATCCCGATAAGAAAAAAACATCAAAATCTGTTCGCAAAAAGTTTTCTTTGTGAGATTTCGCACAAACGATTTTTTGATCTTTTGTCAAAAAATTAACGTTTAAACGCTAAAAACAGCATTTTTTGCAAACTCTCTCCGTTTCGAATCAGCAATTTTGCGTTTACCAACTTGGAATATTCCAAGTGAGTACGATTCTCGAATTGTTTTCTGTCACTAACTACAGTTATGTTGTTTTGTTTGTTTTTTAGGTTGTCAAAGTTGACTTTAAAGTTTGTTCGTACCAAAAATTTTGGATATAGAAAACCATATTTTTGGTGTATGGCATCGGCGATATCTAATATGGGATCAATCAAAATAACTTGTTCTTGTTGGGTCTGCTGATTTAAGGCCAGTATTGCGCCCATGCCGCGTCCGACTAAGATTTGAGGCGGGTTCCCGTTCACTTGTGTTGCGCATTCTGCTATTTGTATTGCGTCTTGTGTGAAGTTCTCTTCGTTGGGAGTTCCCTTGTTTTGGGCGGAGCCGCGGTAATTAAAAGTGACGATGTTTATGCCTGAAAGTGAATCGACCTGGGCGAGGAATTGTGCTGCGTCTTCGTCTGCTTCGGGGTAGTAGAGTAGGGTGGGGTCTGTTTCTTTACCAAGGCTAAAACCCTCAAGAACAAGTCCGTCTTCAAGCGAACAAGAAAGCGTTTTGGCTTTGGCCTTGATGGCTTCGTTTGCTTCTTTATGGTAAATGGCTCGAGGAAAGGCGTTCCTTCGTTCGGTGAGCGCTAGGTAGAAAATCATGCTGACGTAGATGACGAGCAAGATGCCTGCTATACGCAAAAGACGAAAAAGGGCGTTTTTAAGAAAGGTCTTGATGTTTTGCATTTGGGCGCAAATGTAGAAAAATGACGTTAAGAAAAAGGACTCTCGCCTGTTGCCAGTCGAAAGTCCAAAGGATGGGATTGGGTGTTCCTTGAATATACCTAAAAAAATGGCCTTGCGTATCACTTTAAAATTCAAAAGTGTTCTCGAATTGTTCTATTTACGAAAATTAACGGAATTTTGGCCTGATGTAAGCAAAAAAGGTGTTCCCAAAAAATAAAGAAAAAAGTATATTTACAAGTGATGAACGTATACGCTTATTATAACTACAGGAAGTACCTGCAGGACTATTACGACTACCGCAAGTCCGTGCAGCGTTATTTCTCGTACCGCTCTTTCGCCAAGAAGGCGGGGTACTCTTCGTCTGGTTTTTATCTAGACCTGGTCCGCGGGCGCAAGTCTCTGACGCCGCAGATGTTGCCGAAGTTTATTGCGGCACTCGGCCTTAACGAAAAGGAAGGCCGCTACTTCACCTTGATGGTGGACTTTACCCATGCGACTACACCGGCTTCTAAGCAGGCTATCTTTGAACAGATGTCCGCTCTTTTGCCTAGTGCCATCAAGTCTTTGACCAAGAGTCAGCAGGAATACTACAGCAAGTGGTATTACGTGGCTGTGCGCGAAGCGTTGTCCGTTCTCAATATAAGCCCCAAGAATATTCAGGAATTGGCGTTGTTCCTGAATCCGCGTATCACGCTTCCGCAGGCAAAGCAGGCCATTCAGTTGCTTTTGTCGCTGCAACTTATTGAGCTTGACGAAAATGGCTTTTATCGTTCTGTAAATAAGGCTGTCTTTAGCGGTTCTGAGATAGCTCCTGTATTCGTTCATCAGTTCCAAAAGCAAATGATTGATCTTGGCAAAGATGCCTTGGATCATTACAGCACCGAACGTAGAAACGTGTCATGCATGACCATGAGTGTTTCTGCCGAGGGCCTTGAAAGAATTATTGCTAAGATTGATTTGTTCCGTAAAGAAGTTGTTGACATTATCCGTTCCGACGAGGGCGAAACGATGGTCTGCCAAATGAACATCCAGTTTTTCCCGTTAAGCAAAGAAAAGGTGGATCTCCCACCCGAGGTCGAGGAGGAAAAATGAAAAACTTAAAAACCGCATTTGCCTTGTTGGCAGCAGCTGCATTAGCATTTGTGGCTTGCAGCAACGACAAAACTGCCGGTACCGTGACCGATACGGGCAATACGATTGCCGTTACGGGTGTCGTTCACCGCGTAGATGGAAGTCCTGCGGCTGATGCCGTGGTGCGTATGGCCCGTATGGCTGTTTACGACAGTGTTTTGCATATCCCCGAAAAGGTCGAAGTAAAGACTGATTCTGATGGCGTGTACGCATTTGATTCGGTTCTGTCTGACACTTTCCAGCTGGCGGTTATTGATACGTCGGCGGTTGAAGTGTTTTACTTGCCGAGAACGACCTTAGATGCTAAGGCGTTTGATAGTATCACGCTTTCTAAGGCTGCTGTGATTAATAGCGTGCTTCGTTTTGAAGAAGTTGAAGATTCCGCTGTTTCTGTGGGTGGGCATTTTATCACTTGCCTTTCGGGAACGTTGTTCTGCAATGACGTATATGCTGCAGATAGCTTCTTTATGCTGATTCCTGAAGGGGATTGGTCTTTAGAGCTGTTCCCCAGTGATTCTATGACGGTGGCCCGTATGCAGTCCTTGGGATTTGCAGATAGCCTTATTTACCGTACCTTGAAACTCGGGAAAGTCAAGTCGGGTGATTCTATAAGCCCGGGGCCAGTTGTGTGGAGTACGACGACTAGTGTTGATACCTTGATTAAGGAAGCTAAGAATGTGGCCCGTCTTTCGGGAACGGTTCTTTGCAAGAATGAAAAGCCGTGTGTCAATGTCGAAGTGATGACGATCCGCGACATTTACGGGTTCAATTTTGTTGAAGGGGATTCCATGGAGTTTGTGGCTCAGACCACTACTGATAGTCTTGGACGTTGGTGGCTGCCTGTGCCGGATTCTTTGCCGGGTGATTCCTTTAGGATTGAGTTCCGCAAGTTGCAGGACGATATTGTGACTCAGGTGGGGGTGTCTCGCTACCTGACTGCTAGCGAAATCAAGGACTTGAAGGATACTCTGAAACTAGATTCTGTCAAGTTGTCTCTCCCCTCGAAACTGATTAGTGGTGTAAATCTGGTCCTTGACCGAGAAGATACGACACAGTCTAATAACTGCATGGTTAATAGTGTGGTTGTGGGTATCAAGGGTACGTCTCATTTTGTTCGGGATGCGACCTGTGACAACCTGATGCTTTCGGATCTGCCTGAAGGGGGACAGCAAGTGGTCCTTTATTCTGGAGTGCCCAAAGCGATTGCCAAAATGAGGGAATCGGAAATCCCGATGCAATATTTTGTGACTTTGACGCCGGTTACTCTGCATGGAGGAGACGTGCAAAAGGTCCAATGGATGACTTACACCCCACCTAATCAAAATATTTTTAAATAACCCCTTGCCGAAGTGAATTTTATTTACTAACTTTGGGGGCGCATTGAGCTATGGTGTAATGGTAGCACAACAGATTCTGACTCTGTTTGTCTAGGTTCGAATCCTGGTAGCTCAACGAAGACTCTTTGCTCATACCCCTGAGCAGAGAGTTTTTTTTATGTTCAAGTCTAAGTACGATTCACTTTCTATTTTTTGAATATGGAATTTTTCGACTACTACGAGAAGCTTTTTGGTGATCGCTGGTCCGCTTTGCTAGAATCCCTGAAAGGGGAGGGACGCGCTGTAGAATTGCGCTTTGGCGACGGTCTTGAACCGTATTACTTGGACGAAGCATCGGTTTTTGCGGCGAAGGCTTTGGATGTGCAGCCTGGAGACGAAGTTCTTGATATGTGTGCGGCTCCCGGAGGAAAGACTCTGGTGATTGCATCCCTGTTAAAAGGGGAAGGCTCGTTACAGAGTAATGACCGATCGCCCGAAAGAAGGCTGCGCTTGCAGCATGTCATTGAAAATTCTTTGCCAGAAACGTGGCGAGGAATTATTAAGGTGACGGGGTACGACGGAATGAAGTTTGGCCTCCATAAAAAGGAGTGCTTTGACAAAATTTTGTTGGATGCTCCCTGTTCTTCGGACCGTCATGTGTTGAATTCTCCATCGCATTTGGAAGTCTGGTCTGCCAAGCGCGTAAAAAGACTTTCTGTGGAGCAGGGGGCTCTCCTTGCTTCTGCGGTTGATGCGCTGAAACCGGGGGGAACCGTTGTCTATGGCACCTGCGCGCTTTCTCCGATGGAAAACGATGATGTGGTGAAGAAAATTTTGAAAAAGCGTCCGTCCATGAAAATGGTTGAAATCGGGGATTTGCTCCCCGGAGCTGACCGTACTGAATTCGGAGTTCATATCTTGCCGGACCGTTCCGAAGGTCGCGGACCGATTTATTGCGCAAAACTTGTGAAAATGGTGTAATTTTTTATTTATTTTTGGAGTATGTTTAAGCGGATTATTTTTTCGTCTTTTTTAGCATTGTCGGCTGTATGGTCTTATGCTGACGATGGTATTGCTCAGGGGATGGAACCTGAACAGCAGGTTCAGGCACCTGCGCAAACGGCTGCAGAATCTTCTGCGGCTATTGAGAATTCGTCTTCTTCTATAGCGGTTGTGTCTTCTTCTTCTTCTGTGGAACCCGAAGCTCCAAAGGGTCGAGAGGTTCCAGTACGTTATTGGGTGAACGGAGATTCTGCAGAACTTGAAGCAATTTTTGTGAAGATTGAAAATGATACAGTCTATTTAAAGAAACCGACTGAGGCAGAACAGAAGCAAATCGATAAAATTGTCGATGAGCAGGATTTGGCGCTTCAGGAAAGTAACGGACAGCAGGTCGAAGAATCTGAAGAGGACGACGAAGTCGAAATCAAGAGAGATACGGCTGTTATCATGACGGATGCCGTCAAGGATTCTATGGCTGCTCAGGCCGATACCTCTAAGCCGGTTGAGGCTGCTCCTGTAGACGATGGTGCCGATGACGATTTGGAAACCGCTTTGGCGAAAGAAGATACCCGCCTGAAAAAAGAAGAAATTGAAAAGTTCGAAAAAGAAATTCGTGAAAGAGAAATTCAGGATAGTCTTGCGGCGGCTAAGAAAAATCCCTATATCAAGATATTCAGGTTCGAACTGAAGCGCCTTTATAATATGGAAGACGAGGTAATGATTGACCTTTCTCTTTCTAATTATATTGTTCCAGAAATTAAGGAAGAAGTCGAAAAGGACTTGTATCCGCCTGGAAAGGCTAACTTGCTCGTGGTTTCGACCCCCGAAGCCTGCTCATTGTTTGTCAATGGAATTCCGTTGAAAATTGTCGCTCCGGATACCATCAAGAATATCAAGCCGGGTAAGTACACCATTTCGGTCATGAAGGTGCTGAAGGACGTGGAATGGTGGGGCTCTGCGGTGGTTCGCATCAATGCCGACAGTTTGAACAAGGTGACTATTCCTGTGCTTAGACCGTCGACTAGATTGACGTTGAACTCGAACCCCGAGGCGGCCGAAGTCTATGTGAATGAGGAGCCCTCGCTCAACAAGATGCCGGATTACATGACCGATGCCATCGTGGATAATGTGAAACCTCAAGTCAAGGCGACCATCTTCTTTAGAAAAGTCGGTTATCGCGATACCTCGGTGACGATGGAAATTAAGCCCTATATGCCGAACTTGGCTTATGTTGACATGACTCCGGTGCTTGATGATCTTGAATTTATTGAAGAACAGAATGCGTTTAATAAGGAACGTAGTTTGCGCCGTATTGGTCGAGGTCTTTTGTGGGGCTCGATTGTTCCGATTCTCGCGGGTGGGGTGCTTTGGTACTTGGCCGAAAGGGATTGGAGTGATGCTGCCGACAAGAAAAAAGCCTATGAAAGCCTTTCTGCCTTTGATAGTGAAGGAACCCGGCAAATGGTCCGAGATAACCATAAGTTAAATGACCGTGGCGATACCAAGTGCGGGGTTGCTATAGGCTTAGGTGCTTTGGGCGTAGGCTTGCTTGCTGCCGGTATCGTTCTTGCGTTCTAAATAAAATAGTTTGTTTGTTATGGCTGCATTCAGGTTATTGCTTATATGCTGCCTTTGGGGTGTGTCTTTTGTTTGGGCGCACCCTCATGTTTTTGTCGATGCAAAAGTCAAGGTTGTTTTTGACAATGTTGGTTTTGCGGCTGTTAACAATCAATGGGTCTTTGATGAACTTTATAGTGCCGCCATGATGTCATCCTGGGATGATAATTCTGACGGAGTCATATCGAGTGCGGAAAGCTCTCGGCTTTGCCATGAAATACTTGATCCGCTTAAGTCTTCGAATTATTACAATTATGTATTGCTAGAAACCAAGTTTTTAAAGATAGAACAACTCTCAAATTGTGGGGTTGCCTTTAAGAACAATCGGTTAGTGCTGAGTTTTGATATAAAGTTTTTGAAACCCGCAACAACGGATTATACGATGCTTGTGGTAGCTATTGCTGATCCGACTAACTATATCCAGATTACGGCTGATATGGAAAATGCAGATGTTGATGGGCCTGAGTCGATTGATGTGGAATATTTTAATGACGGCCTTGCGGGATTGACTCTATTTAGAGCTTTTCGCTCGGATATTGAAGGTCTTTATTTGAGATACAAGAAAAAATAAGCTGTGATTTTTTAAATTTGGAGCAAAAGAAGGAACTTCTCTATGAAAAAAATTGCTTTAGCCTGTCTGTTTGCCGTAAGCCTTGTGTCGGCAGGAATTGCTGATCCATCGGAATATACTTCGGGGGCCAGTGAACCAGAGACTCCGGTAGTCAATATCAACCATGTCGAAAATGATGAGCCGCTGTTTGCGGTGTCGGTGCATCCTGTTTCGATGCTGATTCTGTCTATTTTTGATATTCCGTCCATTTACCTGACGATTGAAGGTAATCTGGGAAGTCATTTATCTTTGATAACCCGTCCGTCCTATGTCTGGAAAGATTTTTCGGATTCCAATAGAGATCTGGATATCTTTATTTTTGGCCTCTCTGAGGGCTTGCGTTACTATTTTAGCGAAGGCCATCGCGGATTGTTTGCTGCTGCTCATTTTAACTATGCTCGCGCCGGGATGGATTACGAGTACAAGAATCATCCCGAAGATAATGAAAAATTGCGCTTAAATGGTTTTGGTTTTGGCGCTTATGTTGGGCATAAGGTGCGGTCGGGGCACTTTACGATGTCTATTGATATTGGTTATTCTTACGTTCGGTACTCGGCTACGGGTAAAAATAAGGATGATCTAGATGATGTGACCTCGGTTGGTTCTGGTTTAGACCTGAACTACACGATAGGTGTGGCTTTCTAGCGGTAAATTGCTATTTTTGTCAAAAAAACGGAGTCTATATGCCAGCAATTCATTTGACTGCAGAAAATTTTGATAAGGTTATTTCGTCCGGCCAGTTGGTCTTTGTTGACTTCTGGGCAACTTGGTGCCGTCCTTGCATGATGATGGGGCCTGTTATTGACGAACTCGCCGAAGAATATGATGGTCGTGCAATCATCGCCAAGATGAATGTTGATGATGCGGGTGTGGGTGATATTTGCGCACGTTTTGGTATCACGAATATTCCCAATATGAAGCTCTTCAAGAATGGAGTAGAAGTGGGCAATGTGGTTGGTGCGGTCCCGAAAGCAACCGTGAAGGGCGTCATCGACAGGAACCTGTAATTCCATGCTTACAAAACGTTTGATAGTCTGTCTTGATGTCCGCAACCGTAAGGTGACAAAGGGCGTCAAGTTTAAGGGCAATATAGACATTGGTGACCCAGTAGAAATGGGGGCGCAGTATAGTGCAGATGGTGTCGACGAATTAGTGTTTTATGACATTACTGCAAGTGCAGAAAATCGCCCGTGCGATATGGAGATGATTCGACAGATTGCAAGCCGCGTTTTTATTCCGTTTGCGGTGGGTGGTGGTATTCGGAACCTTGATGATATGCACGAAGCCTTGTTGGCTGGAGCTGAAAAGGTGAGCGTAAACAGCCTTGCGGTGCTTCATCCCGAAATAATTGCAGAAGGAGCCAAGGCTTTTGGACGGCAGTGCGTGGTCCTTGGTATGGATGCCAAGTTTGTTGGTGTTTCTGACAAGTTTAAGAGCGGCTACGAAGTTTACATTCGTGGTGGCCGTCAAGCGATGGGTATCGATGCTGTCGAGTGGGCTAAAAAGGCCGAAGACCTAGGAATAGGTGAAATTTGCCTGAATGCTATCGATACGGATGGTGTCCGTAACGGTTATGAACTGAATATTACCAATCAGGTTGCCAAGGCTGTTCAGGTCCCGGTGATTGCAAGTGGCGGTGCCGGAACTCCGGCTCATATTGTGGATTTGTTCCGCAAAACTTCTGCTGATGCTGCATTGGTGGCTTCGATGGTTCACTTTGGCGATTATACCGTGCCTGGAATTAAGAGAGAAATGCTTGCGGCGGGTATTCCTGTACGCAAGAAAATGAACGGCGAGGTTTAGTGTGAATCCGTCTGTCGCCGTAAAAATTTTCGAAGCGGGCAGGAGCGCTGGTGCGGACTTCGTCGAAATATACGAAGAAGAAACTCGTAGCTCTAGTCTTGGTTTAAAGTCTAGTCAGATTGAATCGGCGACGGCAGGGACTGAATACGGTATTGGTATCCGTTTGATTTACGGTACCGAAGTGCTTTATGGCTTTACTAGCGATGACTCCGAAGATGCTTTGGTAAAGCTTGTTCAGACGCTTGCCTTTGGTCGGATTGCTGGGCAGGCTTCTAAGCCGATTGAATTTGCGCCACAAAAGCGAATTGCAGATTATAACGTTGCCGCCTTCAAAGATCCCCGCGTGCTGGGACAGGCGGTTAAGCAGGACTTTTTGTTCCGTGCGGATCAGGCGGCTCGTAAGGTTTCAGATAAAGTTGTGCAGGTGGGCGCGTCGGTAACGGATTCTTGTTCGGCGATTACGCTCATGAATAGTGAAGGGTTGAACCTTTCGATGAATCGTGCACGCCTGCGCGTCAACGTGACGGTCACGGTGTCTGATGGGTCTGAAAGACTGACGACGCATGAGGCTCCGGGGGCTTTGGGCGGCTACGAACTTTTGGCGAATTATTCTCCCGAAGAACTGTCGACAGATGCCGCTGAACGTGTACTCCGGATGCTTTCGGCTGGTTACATTAAGGGCGGCCAGATGCCTGTGGTTATGGGTAATGGCTTTGGTGGTGTGATTTTCCACGAAGCCTGTGGCCATCCGCTAGAAACCGAATCGGTTCGTCGTGGTGCAAGTCCATTCTGTGGTAAAATTGGCGAAGCGATTGGTCAACCTTGCCTTACCGCCATTGATGACGGAACCATGGAGGGTGTGTGGGGGAGCCTTAAGTATGATGACGAAGGAACTCCTACTCAACGTACGGTTTTGATTGAAAATGGTATTTTGAAAACCTACATGAGTGACCGAGTGGGTGCCGCCGAAGTTGGAATTGCTCGTACGGGATCCGCTCGTCGCGAAAGCTACAAGTATGCGCCCGTAAGCCGCATGCGCAATACGTTTATTGCTCCTGGCAAGGATTCCTTGGATTCGATGATTGCTAGTGTTGATAACGGCCTGTATGCGGCGCGCATGGCGGGCGGTTCGGTGAATCCGGCAACGGGTGAATTCAACTTTGCTGTAGATGAAGGTTATGTTATCCGTAACGGGAAAATTTGCGAACCGGTTCGCGGAGCAGCTTTGATTGGCAAGGGACACGAAATTATGCCGCGTATCAGTATGGTGGGTTCTGACTGGGAAGTGGCTGCCGGCGTTTGTGGCGCTTCTTCAGGACATGTCCCGGTAACGGTGGGACAGCCTTCTATCAAGGTAGACCAGATTTTAGTCGGTGGACGATAATATTATACAAGGAGTATTTATGTCTGTTCAAGTGATGGTAAATGGTATTCCGGGCAATATGGGCCGCATTGTGGCCGAAACCTGCGTGGCTCGCGGTCTCGAACTCGTTCCGTATTCTCTGACGGGTGAAATTATTGTGGAAAACGAAGCCGAAGTCGCCGGCAAGACAATCCAGCTTTTGAAGCCGAGCAATCGCGAAGCTCGCATCGCAGAAGTTCTCGAAAAATACCCGAACGTCATTTGCATCGATTACACGCACCCGACGGCCGTGAACGACAACGCCGCTTTCTATGTAAAGCACAAGATTCCGTTCGTGATGGGTACCACCGGCGGTGACCGCGAAGCGCTCGCCAAGCTCGTTGCCGACGCAAATCACCCGAGCGTAATTGCCCCGAACATGGCAAAGCAGATTGTTGCTTTCCAGATGATGATTGAATTCTTGGCTAAGGAATTCCCGACGGCATTCAGCGGCTACAAGCTCTCTGTGGTGGAAAGCCACCAGAAGACCAAGGCCGATACGAGCGGTACCGCGAAGGCCGTGGTGGGTGACTTCCAGAAGATGGG
>OCTX011989077.1_pt1 | contig 16715 bp, 17 predicted proteins | sample 1539691 | NCBI WGS metagenome assembly OCTX01 (sample SAMN02144231, study PRJEB22623) | gut metagenome | biome: sheep rumen | host: Ovis aries | place: New Zealand | reverse complement strand
CGTCTATCTCTACCTCTGCAACCGCAGCAGCGACGAGTCGTGGAAGAACGTCATCAAGGAGTACAAGGTGGAGGGCAACAACGTGGTTCACTACAACCTGCCCGACGAGCAACAGAGTGCCGTAGAAAACTATATCGGCGTGAATGGTTACCCCACCTACAAACTCATCGACCGCGATGGCACACTGCTTGACGTCAATGCCGACCCGATAGACCTCGACGCACTGGCAGGATTATTGGAGAGAATGAAGTAAAATTCCATTGACATAAAAGAAGAAAGTCCGAAACGGCTCTTTCATTACCCCTAAACCGACGTCCCCGACATCGGTTTAAGGGCAGTGGAAGCACCACATCCGATACTTCGCCACGAAACCATCGGGGGCAACGCCGTAAGACCACACAAGACTATGAGTTTGTTGATGGAAAATTTGGCGAATAGGGAGATTAGTCGTACCTTTGCAACCAAGAAAACGAATAAGACATATGATTTACAGATACAGCGGACATTCGGGAGTGCAGCTCCCCGTGCTAAGCTTGGGGCTCTGGCACAACTTTGGCTCGGTCGATGACTTCTCCGTAGCCACACAAATGGTGGTAAAAGCATTCGATGCCGGCATCTGCCACTTCGACCTCGCCAACAACTACGGCCCTGTGCCCGGGTCGGCAGAGACGAATTTCGGCCGAATACTGAAAAACCAGATGGCCAGCCACCGCGACGAGATGTTCATTGCGTCGAAAGCCGGGCACGATATGTGGCCAGGCGTGTACGGTGGCAATAGCAGCCGCAAAAACCTCATAGCATCGTGCAACCAAAGCCTCAAGCGCACAGGATTGGAGTACTTCGACATCTTCTACAGCCACCGCTACGACGGCGAGACACCTGTGGAAGAAACCATGCAGGCACTCATCGACCTGGTACACCAAGGCAAAGCCCTCTACGTGGGCATTTCGAAATATCCACCCAAACTTCAGCAGAAATGTTATGACATCCTGAAGGAAGCCCATGTGCCGTGTCTCCTCTCCCAGTACCGCTGCTCCATGTTCGACCCCAAAGCCAAGAACAACAATTTCCAGATAGCAGCCGACAACGGCAGCGGCATCATCTGCTTCTCCCCCCTTGCGCAGGGTTTGCTGACAGGGAAATACAACAACGGCATTCCCGAAGGCAGTCGTGCTGCTCGCAGCACGGGATTCCTGCAACAAAGCCAAGTGACCCCCAAACGCGTGGAGGCCGTGAAGCAACTCGCTGTCATTGCCGAAGTGCGTGGCCAAAGCATCGCACAGATGGCATTGGCGTGGGTGTTGGCAGACGAGCGTGTGACCAGCTGCATCATTGGCACATCGTCGGTGAAGCAGTTGGAGAACAATCTCGACACGCTGGGCAACCTCACCTTCAGCGAGGAAGAAATAAAGCAAATCAACACCATCATCAACAACCCCACCCTGTGGTTTTAACTGATAATAAGACCCATAAGTCCCATGAGACCCATGAGACCCATAAGCCCCACCCCCAATGAAACATCCTCTTTCCCTTCTTCTCCTCCTCCCCCTGCTTGCCTTATTGAGTTGCAGTGACGATTCCACCCCCACCTTCTCCAACCGCGAGCACGTGTACTGCAACTTCAACGTGCTCCAATCCCCTGAACTGCTCAACGCCATGGGAAACATGGGTCAATTTGCCACCATCCGCAAGCACGTGGTGGATGGAGCCACCAAATTCACCATAACAAGTGCTTCTGGCTCCAACGACTACCCGGTCGATGCCATCAACAAGAATTTCAGCTTAGGGCTTGGAGGACTTATCGTGGGCACCAACAACTACGGCGAACCGCTCTGCTTCGACCTCGCATGCCCCATCTGCGACCGTGCCAACCGCCGCCTTACCCTCTCAGCCGACGGCTATGCCCACTGCGAAAAATGCAACACAACCTTCGACCTCAACAACTACGGGGTCATCTACAAGATTGACGAGAAGAACCCTCCCGCCACCAAGCGAGGGCTTTACCGCTACCGCATCAACTATAACGGACAAATGGTGAATGCCTACAATTAAGAGAAATTGAAAGAATCATCATTGAAAGACAAGACAGCTCGCGGCTTCCTGTGGGGAGCACTGAACAACGGAGCCATGCAGGTGCTGAACGCTTTGTTTGGCATCGTGTTGGCTCATCAGCTCAATCAAGCCGACTACGGATTGGTGGGCATGCTCACCATCTTCACCCTCATAGCCAACTCGCTGCAAGACAGCGGATTCGTTACTGCTCTGACCAACAAGCGCAATGCTACCCACCTCGACTACAACTCCGTTTTCTGGTTCAACACCGCTGTGAGCCTTACGCTCTATCTGCTCTTCTTCCTGTGCGCCCCACTCATTGCCAGGTTCTTCAACGAACCCCTCCTCACCCCCCTTTCACGCTACTACTTCCTGGGCTTTTTCATTGCCTCCTTCAGCATTGTGCCGCGAGCCATCCTCTTCCGACAAATCAAGCAGAAGGAACTCACCATCATGGGGCTCACGGCCATGGTGGTGTCGGGCATCGTGGGCATCACCATGGCATTCATGGGCTTGGCTTACTGGGGACTTGCCACACAAACCATCGTGTTCAACCTCACCATCACCTTCATGAGCTGGATGCTCTCCCACTGGCGACCCACATGGCAATTCAGCACCACCCCCATCAAAGAAATGTTTAGTTTCTCATCCAAAATGCTCATCACCAATATCTTCATCGGAGTGAACAACAACATCTTCTCAGTAGTGCTGGGCAAGCTTTACGACAAGCACACGGTGGGCACCTACAACCAAGCCAACAAGTGGAACACGATGGGTTCCTCGCTCATTACAGGCATGGTGCAGGGAGTGGCGCAACCCGCCTTTGTGGCTGTGGGTGACGATATGAGCCGCCTCAGGCGCGTCTTCTCCAAAATGCTGCGTTTCACGGCCTTCGTCAGCTTTCCCGTCATGTTCGGCTTGGCAATGGTGGCTCCTGAATTTATCGTCGTGCTCATTGGTCAGAAGTGGCTCTCCTCAGCTCATCTGATGCAGCTACTCTGCATCGGAGGTGCCTTTCTGCCCATTGCCACCCTCTACTACAACCTCATCATCTCGCGCGGCAAGTCGAACGTGTATATGTGGAACGTCATCGCCCAAGGGTGCATCATCTTGGGCAGCATCCTGCTCATTTCCACTTTCGACATCAGCAGCTTAGATTTTTCACTCTTCACTCTTCACTTTTCACTCAACAGGATCACTTGCATGGTCATTGCCTACGTAGCCATCATCATCCTGTGGACAGCCATTTGGCACCGTTTCCTCCACTACGAAATCAGCTACCCTTTCCGCTCGGCCCTCAAAGACATGCTCCCCTTCATGCTCCTTGCAGCCGCCACCATGCTCATTACCTACTGCGCCACCCTTTGGATGGCTCCCGACGAAGGTGGAATGGGCCGCCTACTCCTTCTGCTCCTCACCCGTATCCTCTTGGCCGCTATCCTCTATCTGGGGATCTTGTGGCTGACAAGAGCAAAAATACTGCATGAGTGTTGGGGTTACCTCCGCAAGAAATAGCTTTCCGTGCGCCTTTTTCAGGGAAAAAACCTTCTTTTCACAAAAAACAACACGAAAACCTTTCCTCGTTTCGTTTATTTAGTGTAACTTTGCGAATGAAACAATACGTAAAACTTCAAAATACACTCTAACATTATGGCTCAAGCACCAGAATTTAAGTATGCTCCAATGTTCCAGATGGGACAAGACACAACGGAATACCGCCTCCTGACGAAGGAGGGAGTGACCGTAGGCGAGTTTGAAGGAAAAGAAATTGTGAAAGTGTCGCCCCAGGCACTCACCCTGTTGGCTCAGCAAGCTTTCCACGACGTGGAGTTCATGCTACGCCGCGAACACAACCTACAGGTGGCAAAGATTCTACGCGACCCCGAAGCCACTGAGAACGACAAGTATGTGGCTCTCCAGTTCCTGCGCAATGCTGAAACGGCAGCAAAGGGCATACTCCCTTTCTGCCAGGACACAGGCACAGCCATCATCCACGGCGAAAAGGGACAGCAGGTGTGGACAGGATTTGAGGACGAAGAAGCCCTCTCGCGTGGTGTCTATAACACGTTCACTCAGGACAACCTGCGCTACTCGCAAAATGCTCCTCTGAACATGTACGACGAGGTGAACACCAAGTGCAACCTCCCCGCTCAAATCGACATCGAAGCTACCGAAGGTGCTGAATACCGCTTCGTCATGGTAGCAAAGGGTGGCGGATCGGCCAACAAAACCTACTTCTACCCCATGACCAAAGCCACCATACAGAACGAGGGAACACTGCTCCCCTTCCTGGTGGAGAAGATGAAGAGCCTTGGCACCGCCGCTTGCCCACCCTACCACATCGCCTTCGTCATTGGCGGCACATCGGCTGAAAAGAACCTCCTCACCGTCAAGCTCGCATCCATCAAGTACTACGACTCGCTGCCCACCACTGGCGACGAAACGGGACGTGCCTTCCGCGACGTGGAGCTGGAAGAGAAACTGCTGAAGGAAGCCTACAAGATTGGTTTGGGCGCTCAGTTTGGCGGAAAATACCTGGCACATGACATACGCGTCATCCGTCTGCCTCGCCACGGAGCCAGCTGCCCCATCGGCATGGGCGTGTCTTGCTCAGCCGACCGCAACATCAAAGCCAAAATCAACAAGGACGGTGTTTGGCTCGAGGTGATGGATAGCAACCCTACAGAACTCATCCCCGAGGAACTCCGTCGCCCAGGCGAAGGAGGCAAGGGCATCGAGATTAACCTCAACGAGGGCATCGATGCCGTGAGAAAAGAACTCTCCAAATACCCCGTTTCCACCCGCGTGAACTTGAAGGGCACCATCATCGTGGCTCGCGACATCGCTCATGCCAAACTGAAAGCTCGCCTCGACGCAGGCGAAGACATGCCACAATATTTCAAGGACTACCCAGTGCTTTATGCAGGTCCTGCCAAAACTCCCGAAGGCTACCCCTGCGGCTCAATGGGTCCCACAACGGCCAACCGCATGGATCCCTACGTGGACGAGTTTCAGGAGCATGGAGCATCGCTCGTGATGATTGCTAAGGGCAACCGCAGCGACGTGGTGACCAATGCCTGCAAGAAGCATGGCGGCTTCTATCTGGGCACCATCGGCGGTGTGGCAGCAGTGCTGAGCCAATCGAGCATCAAGAGCATCGAGTGCGTGGAATATCCAGAACTCGGCATGGAAGCCATCTGGAAAATTGAAGTAGAGGACTTTCCTGCCTTCATACTGGTCGATGACAAGGGCAACGACTTCTTCAAGCAGTTGAAACCTTGCACAGGATGCACCATTCTGTAATCAACAAAATCAATAATTGGCAACAATTTGTAACAGGTAATGAAACAGCGTTGGTTTGAACCCTATCTTCAGTCGCTCCTCTTAGAGGCTGGCAAGGGAGGACTACGCATCAACAACATCGTGTTCAACGTTTGCAACATGGAACCCAAACTTTTCAACACGCCCCACACCTATGAAGAAACTTGGTCGGCCATCTACCAGTTTCTGCGTAGGGAAAGCCAAAAGGCCGATTCGCCCTACGGCTACGTGGAAGGAAAGCGAGGTTTTTTCTGCCTTGACGCCACCAAGCTGTCGGAGGACGCACAGATGAACCTCCAATTTTAGCGTGGGGAAAGATGCTCAACTCATTACCAAAAGGTTGATTTCTCTATACAAAAGATCGATTACTCCGAACGATAGATTCCTAACATCCACCAAGAAACGTAGACTTTTCACTATTCATTTTTCACTAAATTATAAATTATTTTCGCATGGAAGACGTAAAAAAATATCTGGAAGACGCTGAGGAAAAGATGGAATTTGCAGCGCTCCACCTTGAAGAAGCCCTCAGCCGCATTCGCGCAGGACGCGCCAACGTGCATATCCTCGATGAAGTACGCGTTGATTCCTACGGCAGCAAAGTGCCACTGAGCAACGTGTCGTCGCTCAACACGCCCGATGCCCGCACCATCACCATCAAGCCTTGGGACAAATCGATGCTGCGCATCATCGAGAAGGCCATCATCGACTCGTCGGTGGGCATCATGCCAGAAAACAATGGCGAACTCATCCGTCTCGGCATCCCAGCCCTCACCGAGGAACGCCGCAAGGACCTTACCAAGCAATGCTCGAAGGAAGCCGAAACAGCCAAAGTGAGTGTGCGCAACGCTCGCCGCGATGCCATTGAGAAGCTCAAGAAGTCTATCAAGACAGGCACCCCTGAGGACGTGGAGAAAGATTACGAGGACAAGGTACAGAAGTCGCATGACAAGTATATCAAGAAGATTGATGCCATGCTCGAAGCGAAGAACAAAGAAATCATGACTGTGTAATTCTCACCATGCACGGGCTTGTTATCAGAAACACAGGTTACAGCTACAGCGTAAAATCGGATGCGGGAGAGGTCTTCGACTGCAAAGTCAAAGGTTCCTTCCGCATTCGTGGCATTCGCACCACCAACCCCATAGCCATTGGCGACAGAGTGACTTTCACGCCGTCGGCTCCCTCTGGCCTCATCACAGACATCGACGAGCGGAAAAACTACATCATCCGCAAATCGACCAACCTTTCCAAGCAGTCGCACATCATCGCAGCAAACGTGGACATGTGCTTCCTCATCGTCACCATTCAGCAGCCAGAAACACCCCTGCAGTTCATCGACCGCTTCCTTGCATCGGCCGAAGCTTACAGTGTGCCTGTCACCCTCATCTTTAACAAGATTGACCTCGTAGGCGAAGAATGGAAAGACTACCTCGATGGAGTCATCCACCTCTATCAAACCATCGGCTATCCCTGCCGACGCATCTCAGCCATCACAGGCGAAGGGGTGGAGCAACTGCGAGCAGAACTGCAAGGGTGCATCACCCTCCTCTCGGGCAACAGCGGCGTGGGCAAATCCACCCTCATCAACACCCTCTTTCCCCACCTGCACCTGCGCACCAACGAAATTAGCGAGGCCTACAACACAGGGAAACACACCACCACTTTCTCAGAAATGTACGAGGTAGAGGGAGGATCATCACCCGGCTACATCATCGACACGCCTGGCATCAAAGGCTTCGGCACTTTCGATATGAAGAAAGAGGAAATAGGGCACTACTTCAAAGAGATTTTCCACTTCTCGGCCGATTGCCGCTTCAACAACTGCACCCACACCCACGAGCCCCATTGTGCTGTGCGCGAGGCAGTGGAACGGCATGACATAGCCGAAAGCCGCTACAACTCCTATATCTCTATGCTCAATGATGAAAAGGAAGACAAATACCGCCCTGCATTCTAAACGGATAATTGAGGTAGGGTGCCCGCTTTCCAAGGAACGTTTTGTGTTGAAAGCAAGCTCCTCATTCAAGGTGTGCCTGCTCTTATTATGCCTGATGGCAGGTGTCTTCTCCATCCCCTCCGAAGCGCAAACCTACGAGCAAAGCATTGAGCAAGGACTCTCAGCCGCTAAAGAGCAACGTTACGACGAAGCCATCGAGCACTTCCGCCAAGCCCTGCGCCATTCTCCCAACGACATGCGCAACGCACTCACTTATGCCAACATCGCCCACATTCAGGAAGTGCAGGGAAAGCCACTCAAAGCACTTGAAAGTTACGACCTCGCCTTAGGCATCGCCCCTGAAAACTTGCCTATTCTGCAATCACAAACCAACCTCTACATGAGCATGGGCAACCAAAGCAAAGCCTTTCTTGGCTATACGAAAATTCTCGACATCAACCCCAACGACACCACCGCCCTGCTCAATCGTGCCTACATCTATCAGCAACGGCGCGAATACATAGAAGCGCAACAAGACTACAAGCGGCTTCTCACCCTCTCGCCCAACAACTATGCCGCCTTGCTCGGCACCGCCATCCTCTTCCAGAAAGCGAACAAGCCTCAGGAAGCCATCACGCGTCTCAGTCGCCTCATTGAGCAACATCCCAATAAGGCCGAACTTTATGCTGTGCGTGCAGAAATAGAAGCCGAGGCCCATCAGCCAGAACTTGCTCTGATGGACCTCGACAAAGCCATCGATTTGGAACCTTCCAACACCAACCTCGTCCTCACGCGTGCCTACCTTCATCTGCACGAAGGCCACAAGCACCTGGCACAAAAAGATTTCCTGCGCGCCATCGAGCTGGGCATTCCGCGCGGGCAGCTAAAGGACGAACTCAAACAATGCAGATGAAACAACGGATTTGAGTGAATGCAATTGCTGTTCCTTATTGAATTTTTTCCAGAAATTCTCTTAACTGATTATCATCCACATCACCCATCTGGTGCTCCTTCTCAGCATCATCCTTCACCATCTTGAGCCACTTGGCATAAGCCTCTTCTGCTTCGCGCATCCAGTGGTCGCGGTCGATGAACATGTTGCCACCACAACTCTGCATGATGAAGTTCGCATAGGCCTGCTCATGCTGCTTGTAGTTGCGATGAATCTGCTGAAGCACGTCCTTCAGTTCATCAGCCGAAGAAATAGCACCTTTTTCAATGTCGCGAGCCACACTGTCAATTTCGCTTTTGGGCGCCAGCATTCCCATCATATCCACCCAGCGGCTTCCGTTCGCCTCGTCCGTTTCCGTCGTGTTTGTTTGGAAACAATGGTGCAGGAAGAGCTTAATAATCATGTCGTAGTACTGAATGCCCTTGATGAGTGCCAACTGCTTGATTTTACACCCTTTGTATTCATACACCTCCATATCCTCAGAATGCTTCTTCTGCAAGCTCTCCAAAATCTCCTTCCCCTCCAGCACCGCCTGAATGATGTAGGGATTGGGGAAGGCGAAGTTGATGAGGTCGTTGCGCGAACTGAGGGGACGCACATCGCGCTTAGGCCATTTGTTCACATCGCGCCAAGTGCCCACGGTGCGGATGTTGATGCCAGGCACCAACCACGTGTCTCTCCCCTCGGCAATCACATAGCTAAAGGGCAGCTTCTCCACACGCGGATGCGTTTGCACTTTGCCCATCACCATCGAGAAACAACCCACATGTGCCGGCCACAGGATGTGGCTTCCACTTGCCGTTTTGCTGCCACGATTCAGTGTGCCCCAATGGATGGGACCCATCTTGTAGGCATGGTTGCTCTGATTGGTGCCTGAGCCTGCATTGTAGAAGGAGAAGGCACCTCCGATGAGGAGCGTACTCTTATGATGGCTGGTGGCAAAAGGACCACAGAAGGCCGCACACGACTCACCGTTGTCCATATAGCTGTTGGCAAAGAAAAGGCTCGCCTCAGCCGAAAAACCCTTGCCGATGTGGACAGATTCGCCCACAAAGCAGTTATCCACCTTCGCCCCATCAGTCACACTGGCTCCTGCTGCCACAATGCTGTTCTCCACAATAACATCGGTGCCAATCAAGGTGCCAGCATCGTCCGTACTCAACACTGTGCAGTTGCTCAACCTACTGCAACCCTGCACCTCGCATCCTTCGCCTATCTTCACATTGCTGATTTCCTTCGCCCCCACAATACGGCAACCAGCTCCTATGCCGCCCCAGTCAGACACACGCTCGCCTGCCAGTTTCTTGGCTGCGGGAAAGTTGACCATCAGCCAAGCCAGTTGAGCCGTCAACCCATCAAACAGCACCACGTTGCTGTCGCCCCCTTCGTTTAGCACGCTGATGGCATTCCCATTGCCAAACGTGCTTCCTTCCTGACAAGTGATGACCCCCACATTGGCTATGTAGCAATGGTCGCCTATCTGATAGTTGGAGATGTAGCCCCTCACGTTCTCGATGAGGCAATCATCGCCCACCACCACATTCCTGAGTGTGGCATTCCTGATGCAGCAACTGCGACGGAATCCTTCTTCCACCTCCACCCCTCCACTGAGGGCACCAATTTCCACATGCCCATAAAGCAACACGTTAGACATTTGCGAGGGCGCAAAACTCTCGTCAACCAAGATGTCGGACCAATCCTCCGCCCAACATCCACGCTCTTCCAACTGAGCGATTTCGTTTACAGTCAGTTCTCTCATATCGTATTCAATATTTTTCACTTTTCACTCTCCACTCCCCCCCCTCTTCGTACGTTTCATAGAGGAAATCATTGTAAGGGTACTTCTGCACATGCATCTCGCGCACTCGCTTATAAAGCAGCTGCCGAAACTCGTCGATGTTGGTGCGCTTGGCCGCCGAAATGAAGAAACACCCAAAGCGGTTGTCCTCAGGCGTGCGGTCGCCAGCTGGAGTGAGTTTAGCCATCCAAGTGTGCATGAGTTCATCGAGAGGAATATTCTCCTTGGTGCGAGGGGTGAGATCATCCTCATCCTTCTCCACCCACGTGTAGGCATCAATCTTGTTGAAGACAATCATCTGAGGTTTATCGGCACACCCTAAGTCGCCGAGGGTCTTCTCCACCACCTGTATTTGCTCCTCAAAGTCGGGGTGGCTTAAATCAACTACATGGAGCAGGAGGTCAGCCTCACGCACTTCATCGAGCGTGCTCTTGAACGACTCCACCAGGTCGGTGGGCAATTTGCGGATGAAGCCTACCGTGTCGGAAAGAAGGAAAGGAAGGTTGTCGATGATGATTTTGCGCACCGTAGTGTCGAGAGTGGCGAAGAGCTTGTTCTCGGCAAAGATGTCGCTTTTGGCCAGCAGATTCATCAAGGTCGATTTACCCACATTCGTATATCCCACCAATGCCACCCGGATGAGCCTTCCACGGTTCTTCCGCTGGGTGTTCTTCTGCTGCTCAATCTCCACCAAGCGCTGTTTCAGGAGCGAGATGCGGTGACGGATAATCCGCTGATCCATCTCCAATTGCGTCTCACCAGGTCCACGAAGCCCCACACTACCGCCTCGCTGTCGCTCAAGGTGTGTCCACAGGCGGGTGAGGCGAGGCAACATATAGCGATACTGAGCCAGTTCCACCTGTGTTTTCGCTGCGGCTGTCTGAGCACGCATAGCAAAGATGTCGAGAATCAGGCTTGTCCTGTCCAAAATCTTCACCTGAAGCACCTGCTCAATGTTGCGTATCTGCTTGGCAGAGAGTTCATCGTCAAAAATCACCATTCCCACCGTTTGGGGCACAAGCGCCTGAACTGCCTGCTGATCCTTGAGCAGTTTCTCTAATTTCTTCTGCTTCCTACTCTTGGGAGCACCCGCACCTTCCTCAGCAAACTCATCGCCGTGCCGCGCCTTCGTGCCCGTGACGATGGTAGTTTGATAAGAGTTACCCAGTGCCATCTGCTCTTCCCAATAGGCATCCACCTCGTCTTGCTTCTGCTTGATGAACTGCGCAATCTCGTCCAGTTTTCCGCTTCCAATATAGGTCACGCTGCTCGCCCCATTCACCTTCTGCGTGAATCGGCGAATCACCTGTGCGCCAGCCGTCTCTGCCAGAAACTCCAGCTCGTTCAGATATTCCTCTGTCTTTTTCTCGTTCTGCTGAGGCGTGATGAGACCCACCAGTACGGCGGTCTCAACTTTTGCCTCAGAAATTACAAATTGATTCATCCAGTTAAAAAATTATATTTGCAAAGTTAAGCTCTTAGCTGCGAACCTCAAAGCGGCTTCTGTAAGGCCCTGCATGAGGTCGATGGTGTAGGCCTTGAGCACTTCATCCACGTTGTTCTGTTGCAATTTCACCTGAGCCGTCATCGTGCCTGCGCTCCAAGTCAGCATTGCAAGAGCTGTCACAAAAGATTTCTTCATCATGAATCCTTTAGGTTAGCATAGTGTTTGTATTAAAATTTTGCAGGGAAATAGATCAGCAGCATTCTTCTTTGGTTTTCTTTCTCATTCCTCCTTGGTTTTCTTGCCGAACACCCCATTCACCCATCCTTTCACAGCCTTTACCCCCTTTTTCGTGCGAATGAGTGCCACACTCTTTTGGTACTTCGCCTTCAGGTTGTAGTACTTCTCCAACTGGATGTTCGTCATCTGCTTCTTGTGGGTCTTGTACTCCTTTGTCAACTGCTTGTACACCACCTTCAGCGAATCCATCGTGCCCAGATTCACCGTGTTCTTGTCCATCGCCGCCACCCCATCGACAAACAACTCATAGCGGTTCAGAAAGTCGCTCACGGGGTCGGCCTTCAAAACGCTGACACCCACCAGGGCCACACATGCAAAAATAATCAGTCGTTTCATTGTCACAAAATTTTCCACAAAAGTACAAATAATTCCTGAAACGATAAGAAATAAAGGGGAAAAATTGAGCGTTCGGAGTGAATTATTAAGAGTGGAGAGTGAATAATGAAAGGTTCGTACAACCAAAATCCCACAAAATGGCATGATGTTGAAGCACACTCCAACCGACGAGCGAACTGCAACCAAGAGATAATTACAACAACTTATTCGGAAGATTTAGTTGGTGTTTTCTTGTTTTCCATCGCCATATTTGGACATGTGGAATGTTTTGTGTACTTTTGCCGCGAATTTATGGAAAAAATACAAATGAAAAGGAAAGTCTTTTTGATGTTATTTGTCATATTGGCAAGTGCGATGGGCGTCTGTCAAGAGAAAAATTTTCCGCCCAAGAGGAAGGACATCCACATTGGCAAAACGAATTTGCCCATTGTGTTCATCAACACCCTTGGCCATGAAATCAGCAAGGATAGCCGCGTGACGGCTTGGATGAAGATTGTCAATAATGCCGATGGAATTAACTACGACGACACGCTTGCACATCCACAGCCATTAGCGGAATGCCCCAGGCTTCATCGGCACTCCAGGCAGTGTTTTCAGTCAGCGGCATCCTCCGCAGCGATTTGCAGCCAGGGCTGAACATCGTCCGATATAAAGATGGTACCTATAGGAAAATATGGAAATAATAAACACTTATATGATTCAGTTTATGAAACTAATGAAATTTGGGATGCTGACCACCATCCTCATGTCATGTGGTCTTTTGCTTTTCTCTTCGTGTTCGGACAATGATGACGAACAGACATCCTCCATCCGCTCAGCAGAAGTGGTGAACATTGACTGCGAGAAGCCCGCCTACCTGAAAGCTGGCGACCGAGTGGCACTCATCTCGCCCTCGTATTTCACACCAATGGAGAACGTGGGCAAAACCGCTGACGTGTTGCTCAGCTGGGGCCTGGTGCCTGTCGTTGGCCCCAATGTGGGCAAAATAGTGGACGGACGATATGCTGGCACTGCGGCTGAACGCATTTACGACATCCAATGGGCACTCAACGACTCAACCATCAAAGCCATCATCTGCAACCGCGGCGGCTATGGCACCATCCAGCTGATTGACCAACTCACGTTGGCCGAACTGAAGGCCTCACCCAAATGGCTGGTGGGATTCAGCGACATATCCACGCTTCATGGTCTTTGGAACCGGGCAGGGGTGATGAGCATACATGGCACCATGAGTTCGTTCCTGGCCAAGGGGGGCACCGACGAAACAAGCACGCTGATGCGCGATTTGCTGATGGGACGAGTGCCTCGATATGATTTGCCGGCTCACCGCCAAAACATTGAAGGCAAGGCCAGCGGCGTGCTGGTGGGTGGCAACCTCTGCACGTTTGCTCCCAACCTTGGTTCTCAGGCCGATGCCACGCTGGGCAAGGACCTGATCCTGTTTGTTGAGGAAGTGGGCGAATCGATGCACAACATTGACCGCCAGATGCGCATTCTTCAAATGAACGGTGTGCTCGATCGCTGCAAGGGTGTCATTTTGGGCGAATTTTCTGACTGCGGCACAGAGTTCACCTACGAGAGTGTGGAAGCGATGCTCCACGAAATGCTGAAGGACTACAGAATTCCTGTACTCTGCGGATTCCCTGCTGGGCATGGCGATGTGAACCTGCCGCTCGTGATGGGCGCTCCCGTCACCATCGACGTCAGAAGCGATGGAGCCACTCTGCAATTCAACATTGATGGCTACCAGAACATGATTCGCACAGCCGACATCACAACCCCTTCTACCCCCTCGGCCGTGCGCATGAGATTGGCTGGAAAGCGTGAGTAATCCCCCCTCATCGCAGGCTTCCACTGATAAGGAACTCCAACAGCTCATCGCCCGACGATAAAGGGGTGCGGAACAGTTCCGCACCCCTCTCTTTCCTCGTCTTGGCAACATCAAAGCACCTTGATAAGCTCTACGTCAAAAATGAGCGTGGCAAAAGGAGGAATCATGGCTCCGGCACCTCCTTCGCCGTAAGCCAGCATGTAGGGGATGTAGAAGCGATACTTGGCTCCCTCGCCCATCAGCTGCACACCCTCTGTCCAGCCAGCAATCACCTGCTGCAAGCCAAAGTCGGCAGGAGCATTGCGCTTGTAACTGCTGTCGAACACGGTGCCATCGAGCAAACGGCCTTCATAGTGACATCTTACGGTGTCGGTTGCCTTGGGCTTCTTGCCCGTACCCTCAGTCAGCACCTCATACTGCAATCCGCTCTTTGTCACGATAATGCCATCCTTCTTGGCATTTTCGGCCAAGAACTTCGCACCCTCCTCCTTGGCAGCCTTTCCTGCCTCAGCTTTCGCAGCATTCTGCTCAGCCTCCAGCTTCTGGAAGAAGGAATTAACAATCATCTGCCCCTCCTGATGACTCACCTTGAGCGGATTCTCGTCGAGCACATCTTGAATGCTTGCAGCGAAATCCTCAATCACAAGGCTACCCTTCAGCCCCATCTGCTTCAGTTGTTGACCTATGCCAAGGCCTAATGAATAACTAAGTTTATCCATACGAAATAATTTGTATTAAGTTGATTGTTTTTTTCAAATCGGTTGCAAAGGTAACACAATTTTTCTGTATCTTTGCAATCAAATCACAGAATAATCAAGAATATGGCCAATTACATCTTTGAACTTAAAGATAAAGTGCGCGACTATGAGTGCGACTTGCAGGGGATTGTGAACAATGCTAATTACCAACATTACCTGGAACATTGCCGCCACGAGTTTCTGCTGGCTCACGACATCAGTTTCGCCCGCTTGCACGAACAGGGGACAGATGCCGTAGTGGCACGACTCACCATGCAGTTTAAGGTGCCGCTGAAAAGTGGCGATGAATATGTAACCAAGCTCTGGCTCAAGAAAGAGAATGTCCGCTACATCTTCATGCAGGACATTTTCCGTCTGCCCGACATGAAGTTGTGCATTCGTGCACAAGTCGATTCGGTCTGCTTAGTGGATGGGAAATTATCTGAAAGCGATGAACTGAACCAAAAATTTTCTCAATTCCTGCAACCATGAACACTCAAGAAGTTATTTATTCCATAGCCTTAAGCCAACTGAAGGGGGTGAACCTGGTGAACGCTCGCACCTTGGTGGACAAAGCAGGATCGGCCAGCGAGGTGTTTGCTCACAAGAACAAGATTAAGGAATATATCCCCGATGCCACCGAACGGCTGATTCAGGCTTTCAGCAACACGGACGAGGCGATGGAAAGAGCTGAGAAGGAAATAGCTTTTATTGAAGAGAAACACATAAAAGCACTCACGCTGAACAGTGAAGACTATCCCTGGCGGCTGTGCGAATGTGAAGACGCTCCGGTGGTTCTTTTCTATAATGGTTCAGCCAATCTGAACAGTGAACGCATCATCAACATTGTAGGCACCCGCAAATGTTCAGAATATGGGCGAGAACTCGTCACGAATTTTGTAAAGGACTTGCACCATTACTATCCCGACACCGTCGTTGTGAGCGGGCTTGCTTACGGCATCGACATTTGCGCCCACCGCGCCGCAATGGAGAACCACATGAGCACCATTGGGGTTTTGGCCCACGGGCTGGACACTATCTATCCGGCCGCACACAAAAAAACAGCCGAAAACATGCTGAAGCAGGGCGGAGGATTGTTGACCGAGAACCTCAGCAACACATCGGTTGACAAAGTGAACTTCGTGCGCAGAAACCGCATTGTGGCAGGGTTGTGCGATGCCTGCATCGTGGTGGAGAGTGCTGAGAAAGGAGGTGCGCTCATCACTGCCGACCTGTCCCTTAGTTACGACCGCAATGTTTTTGCATTCCCCGGGCGCGTTGGCGACAAATCAAGCGTAGGATGTAACAACCTCATAAGGGAGAATGGTGCCGCACTATTGACGAGTGCTGAGGACTTTTTGAAAGCGATGAACTGGCCCATACCGTCGGACAACGATTCCTCTGAGCCTGAAGCCACGCAACAAGAACTCTTCACCACCGACTTCGACGAGGAAACACGTGCATTGCTGAACTGCTTAGAGAAAGCAGACGACATGTGCATCAATGACATCGTCACTGAAACCCACATCCCCTATGAACGAGCCAGCTTTATTATCTTCGACCTTGAAATGAAGGGATTTATCTCTTCGCTGGGAGGGGGAAGGTATTGTCTGCCAATGAAATGGGCAAACAAAGATTCAGCCATTGACTTACCCTTGTAAAGATAGACGGGGAGAACTCTCATCAAGTAATCGGGAAAACTTGCTTCGACCAGTTTTCCCGATTACTTTTTACAATGCCTGCATATCATTCAGCTTCTTGTAATAGCCATTCATCGCTATCAACTCTTCGTGTGTGCCACGCTCCACAATTTGCCCTTCGTGAAGCACATAGATTTCGCTGGCATGACGGATGGTCGAAAGCCGGTGAGCAATGGCAATGGTGGTGCGCGATTTCATCAACTTCTCCAGCGCATCTTGCACCAAACGCTCGCTCTCTGTGTCGAGGGCAGAAGTGGCCTCGTCAAGAATCAGGATGGGAGGATTCTTCAGAATGGCACGAGCTA
>OCTX012212336.1_pt1 | contig 16717 bp, 18 predicted proteins | sample 1539691 | NCBI WGS metagenome assembly OCTX01 (sample SAMN02144231, study PRJEB22623) | gut metagenome | biome: sheep rumen | host: Ovis aries | place: New Zealand | reverse complement strand
GCCCGATCAACTGGCCGATCTGCTTGTCGCTGAGTCTGACATTGTATTCTCCGGCGATCTCCAGGATCGTCTGGCGAAGCTCGGCATCGCTCATTTGCTTCGTTTCGTCCAGCATCAGCTTCAGGTCATTCACAATGCCGGTGGAATCCATACTGCCGATCTCACTGGCAAGGCCGCCGGTGATCGTCAGCTCCTGGGTGCTGATGAGCTTTGCCAGATCGTCCAGTTTCTTTCCGGTCATGTCCTCATAGGCCTTGTACACGCCGGTCAGGGCCGCGGTGCCGCTGACTTCAACGGGAGAGGCTACGATGATCTTCGCATCGGTGATGCCGACGGTGGCCAAGGCGCTCAGATACATTTCAGGGCTGCACCAGGTGATGTTGCTGGTGCTTACGTCCATACCGGAGCCGCTGGGCAGCAGTTCCACATAGACGCTGGAAATGGAACGGGTGCCGATCAGTGCGGAATCCACATAGCCGTCCAGGTACTGTCGCTCCTCCTGGTTGGTGACGCGCAGCTCCACAACGCTGCCGCGGCGGAGGCCAAAGGCATTATAAACCTGTTCGATCTGCTCTTCGGTCAGGTCTGCGGCAATGACAGCTCTGCTCTGATTTCCAAGAGCGTAGGCGGGAATGCCTGCCGAGAGGATGAGAAGCACTGCCATCAGCAGGGAAAAAACTCTTTTCATGATATACATCCTTTCTTCATAGAATCAATAGGAATGAAATCGGCATCTGCTTTGCCGGATCCGGCATCAGGTGCCGTTTGGTTTCTCGGGTGCCCATAAACTACCACGAGCGCCGGGAAAAAGATAGTCCTTTTTGTGAATATTAAGAAAGCTTATGATTTTGCAAACTCTTGGAGATCTGCTTTGGATCCTTGTGTTTTTTCCGCTCTTTTCCTTTTGCTCCCTTCGGCTCATCCCCGGATTTCTGCACCTCCTGAGAGGTCAGCGAAACTCGAAGGGGGAGAGCAGAACAGAGAATTCCGGGCCTATAAACGGCAGGCAGGCGGCTGCCGCCACCCTTGCTGCCACCATCGGAACCGGAAACATCATCGGCACTGCCCAGGCCATCGCCATGGGAGGGCCGGGAGCGGTGTTCTGGATGTGGCTCGCCGCATTCCTGGGATTTTCCGTCAAGTGTGCAGAGATCTGGTTCGGGCAGCGGACAGGCGGTGGAGCCATGACCACGATCGATACTGCACTCGGGCGGGGCTGGGGGCGTTTTTATGCCTTGCTGTCTGTTCTCTCCACGGTGCTTGTGGGAAATATGGCGCAGATGAACACCGTTATGAGTTCACTCACAGCCGTCGTCCCTAATGTGTTCCACCTTCCCCTCGTTTGCAGCACCATGCTGCTTTTGCTGATCTCCTTCTCCCTCTTTGGTGGTGTCCGCTCTCTGGGACGGATCTGCAGCGTGCTGGTGCCGGTCATGGCGCTGCTTTTTCTTGCCTGCTCCTTTTGCATTTTGCTGAGCGCAAGAGAGAATCTCCTACCTTGCCTGCGGGAGATCCTTCTGGATGCCTGGCGTCCGAAAGCGGCTTTCGGCGCTGCCGGAGGTCTTTCGGTCCGATCTGCTCTGCTCTGGGGCTTTCGCAGAGGCGCTTTTTCCAATGAAGCAGGCCTTGGAACCGCCGGCACCGTACATTCCCTTGTCTGTACCGAGAATCCAGACAAACATGCACTCTGGGGCATTCTGGAGATCGGTGTCGATACGCTTCTGCTTTGTACCGTCAGCGCCTTGACGCTGCTCTGCAGCAAAGTGCGAATCCCCTATGGAACGATTCCGGGTGCGGAACTCTGGTTTCAGGTCTGCTCCGACTCTTCGGAACCTGCTGCCTTGACATGGATCCTTGCGCTTTGCTTTCTCTTTTTTGGCATCAGCACTGTGCTGGGCTGCTATGTGCCAGGGACTCTCAGCGCTGCCTGGATGGGGTTGGAAGAAAAGCAATATCGTGTTCTGTTCCTTCTCTGCACCGTTTTCGGCTGCTTTTTGCCCACAGAATTTATATGGCTTTCCTCTGATTGGATCAATGTTCTGATGGCAGTTCCCAATTTGATTTCCATGGTGTTCCTGGCCCCGCAATGGGATAAAGGCTGTGAACAGATCAAAAACAATTGAAAAAATCAGGAATCCTCTCTTGCCCGGCAGGAGAGAATGGTGTAAGATAACAAAAGACTCCCGGGGTGCCCCCCCTTATGATCGGGAGGACGGTATGAAAAGTTTCGATCTGCTGCTGGAACTCCTGTTTCCGCGCAAGTGTACCTTTTGCCACCGCCTGACGCAAAACGGAGCTGCGGTCTGTCCCCGCTGTCGGGAGAAGCTGCCGTATACGCAGTTTTCTGCCAGACAGGACTTTCCGCATCTGGAGGCATGCTTCTCTCCGCTCTATTATACCGATACGGTGAGGCAGTCCCTGCTGCGCTATAAGTTCGGGGGGCTGCGGATGTACGCTGCGGTCTATGGAGAATTTCTGGCAAAATGTATTGACGAAAACCATGTTTCCTGCGATAGTATTACTTGGGTGCCATTGAGCAGGCAGCGTCTGCGCACGAGAGGCTATGACCAGGCAAGACTCCTGGCGGAGGATCTGTCCCGCCGCCTCTCCGTGCCCTGTGAGCCTCTGCTGCGCAAGAAGCGCAACAATCCACGGCAGTCCGTCACAGGAAACGCGGAAAAACGGCGCAGAAACGTGAAGGGGGTCTATGAAGCCCTGCCGTCTGCGGATCTGAAGGGGAAACGGGTCCTGCTGGTGGATGATATCGTCACTACTGGGGCCACGCTTTCGGAAGCGGCCTCCGTTCTTCGCAAAGCCGGTGCCGCATCGGTCATCGGACTGACACTCGCAAGAAGAAAAGAATAAACAGAGGAGAATCTGTATGGTTATATTTGAAAGAGACATCGCTGTCGATATGGGCACCTCCACCACCCTCCTGTTTGAGCAGGGCAAAGGCGTGGTAGCAAGAGAGCCCACCGTTGTGGCCCTGGATCGGGTCACCAGCCGCATCTCCAAGGTCGGTCAGGATGCGCAGAAAATGTTGGGCCGTACGCCTGCAAACATTGTTGCCATCCATCCGGTGAACGCCGGCGTGATTTCCGACTATGAAATGGCAGCCCAGATGCTGCGGGAGCTGGTGAATCGCATCACTTCCTTCTCCTTGTTCAAGCCCTGCGTGCTGGCTTGCGTGCCCAGTTCCATCACCGGAGTGGAAGAGCGCGCCATGATTGACGCCGCCATCGAAGCCGGCGCCAGAAAGGTCTATCTGCTGGAGACCGCCATTGCTACCGCCATGGGCGCCGGTGTGGACATCTCCCGACCGGAGGGCCACATGATCATCGATGTGGGCGGCGGCACCACGGAGATCGCCATCATCTCCGCCGGCGGGGTTGTGGAGTGTGAATCCATCAAGGTGGCCGGTGCCAGTTTTGACGAGGCCATCGTAAAATACGTCCGCAGAAAGTATAACATGCTCATTGGTCTCGGCGCCGCCGAGGAGATCAAGCGCAGCATCGGCTGCGTCATGCAGCGTCCCGATATGGGCGTGGAGGAGGTCAAGGGCAGAAACCTGTCCAACGGCCTGCCGAAAACGGTGAGCCTCAATGCCAATGAGCTGATCGAAGCCTTTGTGGATCCCATGAACCACATTCTTGAGGCCATCCACAGCGTCCTGGAACGTACGCCGCCCTCCCTTGTGGGCGATCTGGACACCAATGGCATCATCATGTCCGGCGGCGGCAGCCTGATCTACGGCATGGATCGTCTCATCGAAAGAAGCACGGGCATCCGCACCGCCGTTGTGGACGATCCCGTGTCCTGCGCGGCCTATGGTGCCGGCAAAATGCTCAAGCACCTGGAAGAACTGCCGGACGGTATGCGGAATTTTTACCGCATGCGTCAGCTGAAAGGCTGATTAACGGAAGGGGATGCCGCACATGAGCAATACGCTGGAAACCATCAAAAAAATCAGCCGCGTCTTTTCCGGTACGGATAAAACTCCCTCCTGCGCAGCCGTTGTCCTGGCAGCCGGCAGTTCCCTTCGCATGGGCAACGACAAGATCCTGGCAAAGCTTGGCGAGCTTCCGGTTCTGGCCAGGACCCTTCGCCCTTTCCAGGAGAGCGATCTGATCTCTGAAATCGTGGTCGTAACCTCCGCGGACAAGCTGAATGAAGTGACAGAGCTCTGCCGAGAGTACAATTTCGGCAAGGTCTCCAAGGTCATCACCGGCGGCAAGACCAGGGCAGAATCCGCGCTCACCGGTGTATCTGAAGTCGGGTCCAAGGCTTCCCTGATCGCCATTCACGACGGTGCGCGTCCCCTTGTTACGGAGGATCTTATCCGCCGCACCGTTGAGATGGCCGCCAAAAAGAATGCCGCGGTTCCCGCGATTCGCAGCACCGACACGCTGAAGACCGCCGGAGAGGACGGTGCCATCATCGGCACGGTGGATCGGGAGACCACCTGGCGGATCCAGACGCCTCAGGTATTCAAAGCGGAACTTATCAAGGGAGCGCTGACCAAAGCCATGAAACAGGGCCTTCCCCTGACTGACGACAGCTCTGCCATGGAAGTCCTGGGCGTCACCACCTACCTGGTGGAGGGAGACGAGGAGAATATCAAATTGACTAAGCCTTTGGATATGCTCCTTGCGTCAGCCATTCTGCGAGAGAGGAGAGAGCGCCATGAGAATCGGTCAGGGCTATGATGTCCACTGCCTTGTTGAGGGCAGGAAGCTCATTCTGGGCGGCGTGGAGATCCCTTACGAAAGGGGACTTCTCGGACACTCGGATGCGGACGTGCTGCTTCATGCCTTGATGGACGCGCTGCTGGGAGCCGCTGCTCTGGGGGATATCGGCAAGCTGTTTCCCGACAATGATCCTGTATATGCAGGCGCAGACAGTCGAAAGCTCCTGGAGCGAGTAGCTGCTCTTCTCCGTGAAAAAGGCTATCGTGTCGGCAATGTGGACTGCACCGTGATCGCCCAGCGCCCAAAACTCGCTCCTTTTATCCTGCAGATGCGGCAGAGCATCGCGCAGACCATGGAGATCGACGTTGACAGGGTCAGCGTTAAGGCCACAACGGAAGAGGGCCTGGGCTTCACCGGTGAAGGCCTCGGCATTGCGGCGCAGGCCATTGCTCTGCTGGAATGATCTTTCCTTCACAATTCTGATATGCATGCATAGGATGGATTGCATCCTGTGCGGAAAACAGATCCCGCCTGTGGGCGGGATCTGTTTTATTCTGGAATCGGATAGAATACAACTGCTTATTCCAGAGCATCTCGGAAAAGAGGAGGACGTCTATGCCGCAATATTGGATCTCCTATCGTTCCCTGACCCACGCGCAAAGAGCAGCCCGAATCCTGGAACGGAAAGGACTGACAGCCGTAGTCTCCCGTCTTCCGCAGGGCGTGAGTCCCAAGGGCTGCGGATATGCGCTCATCATCCGTCAACGGATCAACGATGCCCTGTTCTTTCTGCGTCAGTCTCAGCTCCCGGGCGGAATGGTATTTGAAAAAACGGAGGCTGGTGAATTTCGGGAGGTGAGCCTGTGATTTACCTGGATGCCGCCGCTACTTCACTCCAAAAGCCCTCTTCCGTTGGCTACGCAATGCTGGACGCCCTGGAAACCATGGCCAGTCCCGGTCGAGGGGGACACAGACCCGCCATGCGAGCCGCAGAAACCGTGTATCGCTGTCGGGAGCTGGCAGCAGAACTGTTTCACATGGAAAGGCCGGATCATGTGGTCTTCACGTTTAACGCTACACACGCCCTAAACCTGGCCATCTGCTCCCTGGCGGAGAGAGGAAGTACTGTTGTGATTTCCGGCTTCGAGCATAATTCTGTGACGCGTCCTCTCCACGCGCTTGACTGTGCAATCCGTGTTGCCGGAAGAAAGCTCTTTGATCCGGAGGACAGCATCCGTTCCTTTGCCGAGGCTCTCCCGGGCGCCGATCTTGCCGTTTGCACGGTTGTATCTAACGTCTTTGGATATATTCTGCCCATAGGGGAGATCGCAGCGCTCTGCAAACAGCATTCCGTTCCCCTCATCCTGGACGCATCTCAGGCTGCTGGTGTTCTGAATCTGGATTTTGACAGTCTGGGCGCTGCGTTTATGGCCATGCCCGGCCATAAGGGCTTGCTTGGGCCCCAGGGGACCGGATTGCTTCTTTGCCGAAGCACAGCAAAGCCCCTTCTGTTCGGCGGTTCCGGCTCGGAGAGCAGGCTGCAGGCTATGCCGGAAGATCTGCCCGACCGCCTTGAGGCCGGGACTCACAATGTCTGCGGCATCGCCGGACTCAGGGCCGGATTGGAAGCGGTGCTCTCCCGCAGCACGAATGCCATTGTAGAGAAGGAGCAGGCGCTGCTGCATATCGCGCTGGAGGAACTGGAACGTGCGGACTGTGAGCTTTTCACCTTCCGGGGCATGCACCAAAGCGGCGTTTTATCTCTTCGCAGTCCGCGGATCGACTGCGAGACCCTGGCATGCCGCCTGAACGAACGCCAAATCTGCGTCAGAAGCGGCCTGCATTGCGCGCCGCTGGCTCATGAAAGCGCCGGTACTCTGGATACCGGCACCCTTCGCCTGAGCTTTTCTCCTTATATGCGTGAGAGGGAGCTGCGCCTTGCCTGTAAGGTGCTTGCCGGCTTGCTTTCGGAGTCACCTTAAGAGAAATTCAGTTTTATCTCTCTTCCATCTGTTGCCTTTTTGCCTGAGATGCGTTATAATACCCGAATGAATAAAGTGGAGTGGTATGCGGTAAAACCGCTCTGTTCCCGGGAATGGAAAAGGATGATGGCATGGAAGCAGTAAGAAGCGTTTTTGTAACTGCGCTCAACGGCATCAAAACCATGGGCATCACGGACCTTTTGGACGTGATCATCGTGGCGTATCTGATCTACAAGGTCATTTGGTTCGTGCGCAGGACCAATTCCTACAATCTGGCAAAGGGTGTTGCACTGATCCTGATCGCCCTTTGGCTGTCCTATATCTTCCAGTTGACTATGATCAACTTCCTGCTTCGTAGGACGGTCGAACTGGGGCTCATTGCCTTGGTTGTCCTGTTTCAGCCGGAGCTGCGCCGTCTGCTTGAGCGTATGGGAAGAAGTTTGTCCTCAAAACGTTCTGCCTCAAGTACCGAAATTGAGGACGCCATCACCCAAACCGTCCTGGCCTGTACGCAGATGTCCGCTTCTCACACCGGAGCGCTCCTGATTTTCGAGCGTAAGGAGAAGCTGAACAGCATCATGACCACCGGAACCATCATCAATTCCGATATTTCCGCAGAGCTTATCAAGAATCTGTTTTACAACAAAGCGCCGCTCCATGACGGTGCCGTGATCATGCGGGATGGGAGGATCGCCGCTGCCGGCTGTGTTCTCCCGCTCACACAGAGCACCAATCTCAGCAAGGAACTTGGGATGCGTCACCGCGCCGGTATCGGCCTCAGCGAACAGTCCGATGCCGTGGTGATCATCGTTTCGGAAGAGACTGGCGATATTTCTCTTGCCGTTGAGGGTCTTCTCAAACGGCATCTGAACGGAGCAACGCTGGACAAGCTTCTGCGTACGGAGTTGATCCGTCAGGAGGAGGAAACAAGCCGAAGCGCCAAGATCCTGAAACAGATCCGTGCGTTTTTCAGAGGAGATCAAAATGAGAAAAATTAGGAAACTGTTTGACAGCAGACTCTTCTGGATGATCATTTCCTTCCTGGTGTCGCTTTCCATCTGGGTCTATGTGGTCTCGGTGGAAACCGTGGAATCCACAAAGACTTTCCGCAACGTTCAGGTGGAGCTGGTAGGGGAGGATACCTTGCTTGCCATGCGTGAGCTTGTGATCACCGATCTGGACACGCCCACGGTGACCTTGGAGATCTCCGGCCCGCGGAGAACGGTGGACGCGCTTGAGGCATCCGATCTCATTGCGCAGGTGGATGTGAGCAAGCTTTCCCAGACGGCCTATACATCTTTAAACTATACCATCATTTATCCCTCCGGCGTGGACCGCCGCAGTCTTCAGGTCATCAACCGTTCTCGCGAGTCGGTGAGCTTTATGGTGTCCAAGCTGACGAGCAAAACCGTGCCCGTGCAGGGCGGTTTTGAGGGAAAGGCAGACAACGGATTCATTCAGGAAACGCCGATTTTTGAGCCCTCTACCATTACGGTGTCCGGACCGGAGGTCTATCTGCGCAATGTCCATCACGCCTATGTGACCTTTGGTAAGGACCAGACTCTGGACAGCACCTATTCCGTGGAAGCGGGGTACACGCTGATGGATTCCAATGACGAGCCCTGCTCCATGGAAAACATCACCGCGGCGCCGGATATTATCCGGGCAACGCTTCCTGTGCTGGCAGTGAAGGAAGTCCCGCTCTCGGTCAGCGTCCAGGAGGGGGCCGGTGCGACCTCAGAGAATACTCGCATCAGCATCGAACCCAAGTCCTTGAAGCTTGCAGGCGATGCGTCTGTCTTGGCAGAGATCAACCAGATCCAGCTGGATACCATCGATCTCAGCACCTTCAGCAGCAAACTCTCTGCCACCTATACCATCCCCGTCCCCAACGGCATCCGGAACCTCTCCGGCACCTCCGAAGCCACCGTTACAGTTGAAGTACTGGGTCTGAAAACACAGACTTTTATGATCGAGGACTTCACCTGGCTGGGTGTGGATGAGAATGTGGAAGTGATCGTGGAATCCGAGCAGATTCCTGTCCTTCTGCGTGGCCCCACGAACCAACTCTCCCGGGTCACTCCTTATACCATTCACGCAGAGGCTGACCTTTCTGAGCTGATGCAGGGCCTGGGCAGTCACTTTGTGACCGTGACCATTACCGTTCCCTCCATCCCCGGCGTTGGAGCCATTCAGGAAAACGGGATCCCGGACTATACCGTTGCGATCCGTCTCGTCCAGAAAACAGAGGAGGAGGCGCCATGACCCAGGACGCTGTTGTAATCAAACTGCTGCCCAAAGACATGGCGGAGGTCGCCGTGACGCGGGGAACAGCCTGCGGCGGCAATTGCGGCAGCTGCGAAAGCTGCATGTTTCAAAGCGAGCTCCGGGTGGAAGCACGGAATCTGATCCAGGCGAAGCCAGGGCAGAAGGTCACCATCTCCAGCAAGAGCTCCCGGATCTTCGGGGCGGCCTTTCTTGTGTACATCATGCCCCTCCTGTTCTTCTTTGCCGGTTACGCCATCGCGTCTTTATCCGGCGCAGGAGAAGGCGTTCGCATTCTGGTGAGCTTTGCCTCGCTTATTCTCAGCGCGCTCGTGCTGGTTTTGACGCAGCGCCGTGTAAAACAGGAAAAAGCCATCACCTTTGACATCATTGCGTGATGAAGCGGGAGGATTTATGATTAAAAGCATGACGGGCTACGGCAGTGCAAAAGCCACTGTCGAGGGCCTTGAAATCAGCGTTGAACTCAAAAGTGTAAACAACCGTTATCTGGACACCTCCGTTCGGCTTCCCAGGAGCTTCCTCTTTGCGGAGGATGCCATCAAATCCAAGGTCCAGTCCCACATCAGCCGCGGCAAGGTGGACGTATTTGTCACGGTGGACGCTTCTCAGGCTGGAGATGTGCTTGTCAAGGTGAACGAGCCCCTGCTGAAAGGATATCTGGATGCGATTCGGGGGATCTCTGAAGAGTACGGTCTGCCACAGGATCTCACCGCTCTGAGCGTCAGCCGCTTTCCTGATGTGCTGACGGTGGAGAAGAAGGATCTGGATGCTGAGGCGATCGGCGCCGGCATCCTGGAGATCGTTGAAAAGGCTCTCCTGGATTTTGACACCATGCGGATTCGGGAAGGGGAACGCCTGCGGGACGATGTGCTGAATCGTCTTCGCACCATCGACGCCCTGGTCACCACCGTTGAAGAGAAGGCACCGGAAACCGTACAGGAATATCGCCGACGCCTGGAGCAGAAGATGGCGGAGGTCCTTGGCACAGTCGGGATCGATGAAAACCGGATCCTGGCTGAGGCAGCGATCTTTGCCGATCACATTGCTGTGGACGAAGAGACCGTTCGTCTTCGGAGTCATATGGCCCAGTTGGATACCATGATCAAAGGAGAATCTCCCATCGGCCGCAAAATCGATTTCCTGGTGCAGGAATTCAACCGGGAGGCCAACACCATCGGCTCCAAGTGCCAGAATTCAAAGATTGCCCATGTGGTTGTGGATCTGAAATCTGAGATTGAAAAGATCCGGGAGCAGATCCAGAACATCGAATGAGCAGGGGATGAGATTATGAAACTGATCGGAATCGGCTTCGGGAATCTGGTCTCGGCGGAAAGGGTCATCTCTATTGTGAGTCCCGAATCCGCGCCCATCAAGCGCATGATCCAGGAGGTCCGGGAACGGGGCTCTCTGATTGATGCATCCTTTGGGCGGAGTACCCGCTCTGTCCTCATCATGGACAGCGGTAATGTGATTTTGTCCGCATTGACCCCAGAAACATTGGCCGCCCGCTTTGAGGGGCGCACTTTGGAGGAGGAAACGAAAGATTCATGAGTGAAAAGGGTAAACTGATCGTGATCTCCGGTCCTTCCGGTTCCGGAAAGAGCACGGTCGTCAACAAGGCCATCCAGGGAAGGGAAGACATGTGCTTTTCCACCTCTGTCACCACCCGGTCTCCGCGTCCCGGCGAAGTGGACGGGAAAGACTATTTCTTCATCGATCCCCAGCGCTTTCAGGAGATGGTGGAGCAGGATGAGCTGCTGGAGCACGCGGAGTATGTTGCCCATTGCTACGGTACGCCCCGTGCTTTTGTGGAACAGAAGCTTGATGCCGGACTGAATGTAATCCTGGATATCGAAGTGCAGGGCGCGCGTCAGGTCCGGGAAAAAATGAAGGACGCGGTCCTGATTTTCATCGTTCCGCCCTCTCTGGACGAGCTTCGAAGGAGGCTTGTGAACAGAGGTACGGATGCCCCTGATGTGATCGAAGCTCGTCTGCAGCGCGCCGCCGAGGAACTGAAGGAAGCAGAACTCTATGACTATCTCATCATCAACGACGATCTTGATACTGCGGCAGGTGAATTTACTTCTATCCTGACCGCTGAGCACTGCAGAGTTTCCCATAAAAAACACCTGTTAAAGGAATTTTAAGAATTCGCCGCACTGCGGCAGAAGTGAGGTAATCTATCATGATGCTTTATCCCCCCGTTGCTGAACTGGTCGACAAGATCGGCAGCCGTTATCAGCTTGTGAACCTGGTCGCCCGTCGGGCAAGAGTCATTTCCGCTGAGGCGGAGGAGAACCAGATTTCTCTGGACAGAAAGCCTGTCTCCTCTGCGATCGATGAGGTCTATACCGGCAAACTCTCCATTGCCAAGGCGAAGGAAGACTAAACGCTTTTCCTGAAAATGTCTCATTTTCAGGAGTGCTGAAGCCTCAAATTCCCGGGTTCTCCTGTGCTTAACAGTGCAATACGTGTTTCATGCTCTTCTCGACGCCCTTCGGATCTCTACGTTCTATGTTTTTAGAACAATCGGGTGACGCGTGATTTCAGAAAGGACGGTGATCCAGCTTGCCGGTTCTCATAGCTAAGATAGCGGTGTCAGCGGCGACGTATTGGATCGACCGTCCTTATGATTATCTGATCCCGGAGGAGGTTCGGGATCTGGTCCGCCCCGGCATGCGGGTCTACGTGCCCTTTTCCAAAGGAAATCGCCGAGTCGAAGGGATCGTTCTCGCTGTCACGGACAGCAGTAAATATGAATCTGTGAAGCCGATCCTGGCGGTTCTGGACGAGCAGCCAGTCCTGACTGAGGAACAGATCCACCTTGCTCTGTTTATGCGGGAGCGCTTTTTCTGCACGGTTTATGATGCCATCAAGGCGATCCTTCCCACCGGCCTTTGGTTCAAAGCGGATGGGTCACGTCGTGTGAATGATAAGACCGTGGAGATGGCGCGCCTCTCAGTTCCCTCAGAGGATGCTGCCGACTTGGCTGATCGGATCCGAGGCAGATCCCCGCGTCAGGCTGAACTGTTGGACCTGCTCTGCAGCTTTGAAGCCCTTCCGGTCAAGGATCTTCTGCTCCACAGCAGCGCGTCCCGCTCTTCCCTGAAAGCTCTCTGCGAAAAGGAGCTCGTTGCCCTCTATTCCCGTGAGGTCTTTCGCCGCGCGGAAATGGCGCCGGAGGAGCTTTCACCACTTCCGGTTCTCAATGACGAACAGCAGAGCGTGTTTGAGGGCATCTCGGCTCTCGCCTGCAGCGGAAAGGCAGGCTGCGCTCTTTTGCAGGGGGTCACCGGCAGCGGGAAAACCAGTGTTTATATTCACCTGATCCAACAGCAGCTCTCCAGAGGCAAAAGCGCGATCCTTCTGGTTCCTGAGATCGCTCTCACGCCCCAGATGCTCCGGACTTTCTCCAGCCACTTTGGCGATGAGGTCGCTGTTCTCCACAGCTCCCTCTCTCTGGGAGAGCGCTATGATGAGTGGAAACGGATCCGCTCCGGTCGAGCCCATCTGGTGATCGGCACCAGAAGTGCCATCTTTGCCCCTGTGCAGGATCTGGGGATCCTGATCATCGATGAGGAGCAGGAGGAGACTTACCGCTCGGAAAATTCCCCCCGGTATCACGCACGTGATGTGGCAAAATACCTCTGCAGCAAGGCTGGCTGTACGCTGCTCTTGGGCTCCGCCACGCCGGAGCTGGTGAGCCGCTACCAGGCGCAGATCGGACGCTATGCCTATTTCCGCCTGCAAAACCGTTACAATGCCCAGGACCTGCCGAGTGTCCGCATCGTGGACATGAAAAAGGAACTGCGGGAGGGAAACGGCGGCTGCATCAGTTCTTTTCTGGCCGATGAGCTTCAGAAAAATCTGGACGCCGGAGAGCAGAGCATCCTGTTTCTCAACCGGCGCGGCACCAACAAGCTCATCAGCTGCGGAGACTGCGGCTTCACCTACAAGTGCCCTCGCTGCAGCGTCTCTCTGACCTATCACGGTCAGAACCGCAGACTGCTGTGCCATTATTGCGGCTACTCCAGGAGAGTGGACGAGGCCTGCCCCGAATGCGGAGGGCGGCTCAAGTACGTCGGCGCCGGGACGCAGCTTGTTGTGGAAGAGCTACAGGCTCTCTTTCCCGATCGGGAGATCCTTCGCATGGACACAGACTCCCTTGCGCCCATCGGGTCCCATGAGGAACTGTTTGAGCGCTTTCGGAACGAAAACATTCCATTTCTTGTCGGCACCCAAATGGTCACCAAGGGCCTGAATTTTGAAAATGTTACTCTGGTAGGGGTGCTTTCTGCGGACCAGAGTCTGTATGCCGGGGATTATCGGGCAGGGGAGCGGACCTTTTCCCTGATCACCCAGGTCGTTGGCAGAAGCGGGCGCGGCGCAAAACCTGGCCGTGCCATCATCCAGACCTATACGCCGGACAATGAAACCATCCGGCTTGCTGCCAGGCAGGATTACGAGGCTTTTTACGCTTCTGAGCTGTCCGTGCGGAAGCTGCAGAACGCGCCTCCTTTTACCGATCATCTTTCCGTTACCATTTCCGGAACGACGGAGAGTCTTGTGGTGCAGGCGGGACGCTTTGTAAGAGATCGTCTGGAGGCTTTGATCGGCCTGCAGACGGCGGAATTTCTCGGCCCCACGCCCTTGAACGTTGTGAAGGTCAACAACCGTTATCGTTATCGCGTGCATATCAATTGTATCGCCGGGGCTTCCGTTCGCGGCTTTATATCCCAGGCGGTCATTGATTGCAATTTGGACAAGCGTTTTCGCGGTGTTTCCGTTTTTGCGGAAAACGACCCGCTCAATACATAAAAAGCCAATTTGGCAGATGGGAGATCCTATGGCACTTCGTAATATCCTGACCAAAGAACAACCAACTCTTTATAAGAAATGCCGTCCTGTCACGGAATTTAACCCGCGGCTGCATCAGCTTCTGGACGACATGGCGGAGACCCTGGAAAAAGCCAACGGCGTTGGCCTTGCTGCGCCGCAGGTCGGCGTTCTGCGCCGCGTTGTTCTCGTGATTGAAACCAACGTTCCGGAAAATGAGCCGGAAAAGCTGCTGGAGCTGGTAAACCCTGAAATTCTCGAAACCTCCGGTGAACAGGATGGTCCCGAGGGCTGCCTCAGCGTGCCCGGAGAGTATGGCCTTGTCAAACGCCCCATGCATGTAAAAGTCCGTGCCCAGGACCGCTTCGGCAACTGGTTTGAGGCTGAAGGTACCGGCCTTACCGCCAGATGCTTCTGCCATGAGATCGATCATCTGGACGGCATCGTTTTCACCTCCAAATGTGAGCGGATGCTCACCGAGGAGGAACTGCAGGGCGGCGAAGCTGACACGGACGAGGAAGAGAACTGAAATGCGCATCGTTTTTATGGGCACTCCGGATTTTGCCGCAGCTTCCCTGCGCAAGCTTCTGGACGAGCAATTTGAAATTGCCGGTGTTTTTACCCAGCCGGACAAGCCAAAGGGCAGGGGAATGGAACTGGCTTATTCTCCCGTGAAGGAACTCGCCCTGCAGGCCGGTCTTCCGGTCTATCAGCCTGACAAGATGCGCGATGGCCGTGCTCTGCAGATCCTGCAGGAGCTGCAGCCGGATATCCTCGTTGTCGTGGCCTACGGCAGGATCCTTCCGGATGAACTGCTTGCTCTGCCGCGCTTTGGCGCTATCAATGTGCACGGGTCTTTGCTGCCCAAATACCGCGGCGCCGCGCCAATCCAGTGGGCCGTCCTCAATGGGGACAAGGTCACCGGCGTCAGCACCATGTATCTTTCCCATGACATGGATGCGGGTGATATCATCTATACCGAGGAAACGGAGATCGGGGAATTTGAAAGCTCCGGGGAGCTCTTTGACCGCCTGATGGTCATGGGTGCGGAGCTTCTTGTAAAGACCCTGCGGGATATCGAGGCGGGTACCGCACCCAGAACCCCTCAGGATCACAGCCAGGCCAGCTATGTGAAAATGCTGGACAAATCGCTCTGCCCCATCCGCTGGGAGCAGGAGCCCCGCGGCGTTATCAAGCAGATCTACGGTCTCCAGCCCTGGCCTGTCGCCACCATGGAACTGAAAGGCAGCGTCTATAAGGTTTTTGCGGCGGAGTATACCGAAACCCGGACAGACAAAGCGCCGGGCGCCGTTGTCTCCGCTGATGACAAGGGGATCGAGATCGCCTGTGCGGAAGGAAAGACGGTCCGCATCACCCAGCTGCAGGCGCCGGGCAAAAAGCGCATGGCTGCTGCTGACTTTCTTCGCGGCCATCCCATCAAGGTCGAATGATGGAGCAGAGTGCAAGATACGTGGCCTTCCGCGCGCTGGAACGCTGCGAAAAGGATAAGGCATGGTCTGCCTCTGCCCTGGATTCCCTGCTTCGCTCCTCCGGCCTTTCGGAACGGGATACCGCTCTGGCTACCCGACTGTTTTTGGGGGTACTGCAGAACGAAAACCTTCTTGACGCAAGGCTTGATCTCTTCTGTAAGTCCAAAACAGAACCCAGGCTCCGTTTGCTCCTGCGCCTCGGCGCTTATCAGCTGCTGTTCCTGGACAAGATCCCCGCCCACGCCGCTGTCAGCGAAACGGTGGACCTGTGCAGAGCTGCGGGACTGGATCGGGGAGCGTCTCTGGTCAATGCAGTCCTAAGAAGACTTGCGGAGAACAAAGATGCTTTGCCGCCCATCCCCGGGGAGGGGAGCGCGGCCTATCTCTCCGTTCGCTACAGTCACCCGCTTTGGCTTGCGGAGAAGCTCATCCGGGAGCAGGGTTATGCCCAGACGGAAGCCTTCTTCCGTGCCAACAATGAGACTGCGCCTCTCTGCATCCAGGTCAACCGTCTCCGCGTCAGCCCGGAGGAGTATTTGCGGTCTCTGGACCGACTCGGCATTACCTACCGCGTGTTTCCGGAGCTTCCCGGCTGCATTGAGCTTGCCGGCGGAAAGGTGTCCGCGCTTCCCGGTTATGAAGATGGGCTCTTTTATGTGCAGGACCGTGCTGCCCGCGCTGCGGTACAGGCAGCGGGAGCAAAGCCCGGCATGCGCATCCTTGACGCCTGCGCCGCCCCGGGCGGAAAGAGCTTTGCCGCTGCGCTGGACGCAGAAGGAAGCTCCAGCCTGATAAGCTGCGATCTGCACGAAAAGAAATTGCGCCTGATCCGGGAGGGTGCGGATCGGCTCGGCCTTGGCTCCTGCGTGGAAACCCTTGCCCTTGACGCGAGAAATTATCAGCCGGAATGGGATTCTTCCTTTGACCTCGTGCTGGCGGATGTGCCCTGCTCCGGCCTGGGTGTGATCCGCAAAAGGCCGGAGATCCGCAAAAAGAAAGAAGAGGAGCTGCGCTCTCTTCCCGGCATCCAAAGCGCCATTCTGGATAATCTCTGCCGCTATGTAAAACCAGGCGGTGTTCTCCTTTACTCCACCTGTACGGTCCTTCGGGAGGAAAACAGCGAGCAGATCCGTGCCTTCCTGGAGAAGCACCCGGACTATACTGCGGAAGATTTTACCGTGGGTGGAATGCATTCCGTTGACGGCTGCTATGCCTTCTGGCCTCAGCAGGACGGAACGGACGGCTTTTTTGCAGCCAGACTGAAAAGGAAAGCAACATGAAAAAAGACATTCTCTCCCTGCTTCCCGAGGAGATCGAACGGGAACTGGAGAATATGGGGGAACCAAAATACCGGGGAATGCAGATCTTTTCCTGGCTTCACCGCGGAGTGAGGGATTTCGACGGGATGAGCAACCTGTCAAAATCTCTGCGGGAG
>OCTX011516784.1_pt1 | contig 16717 bp, 13 predicted proteins | sample 1539691 | NCBI WGS metagenome assembly OCTX01 (sample SAMN02144231, study PRJEB22623) | gut metagenome | biome: sheep rumen | host: Ovis aries | place: New Zealand | reverse complement strand
TTGGCTATGCCGAAGGTACTTGCGTTCGGCAATAAAAATGAAAAAAAAATGCTTTTTCATTTTGTATTGTGCTCACTTAATCGTACCTTTGCAAAAAATACGTGTCTAAGAAAATAAATACTAACGCTAAAAAACCTAACATTTATGGCTAAGAAATGGGTATGCCCCGTATGTGGGTATGTGTATGAGGGAGAGAACCCTCCTGAAAAATGTCCTCAGTGCAAAGTTCCTGGCGACAAGTTTAAATTGAAGGAAGAAACGGAAGGACTGAATTTTGCGTGTGAACATGAACTGGGTGTGGCAAAGGCCATCCCCGAAGGTGAAGAAGGCGACTTCATCCGCCAAGGATTGAAAAACGACTTCATGGGCGAATGCACCGAAGTGGGCATGTATTTGGCCATGGCGCGCCAAGCAGACCGCGAAGGATATCCTGAAGTGGCTGAAGCTTTCCGTCGTTATGCCTATGAAGAGGCTGACCACGCTTCACGCTTTGCAGAATTGCTGGGTGAAGTGGTTTGGGACACCAAAAAGAACCTCAAAATGCGTATGGAAGCTGAAGAAGGTGCTTGTGCCGGCAAGCTGAAAGTGGCACAAGTGGCCAAGAAGCTGGGGCTTGATGCCATCCATGACACTGTGCACGAAATGGCAAAAGACGAAGCACGCCATGGAGCTGGGTTCCAAGGTCTGTACAACCGATTCTTTAAGGACTGAAGTGAGTGAAAGAACTTCTATTTTAGCATAACCAATAAACTATAAACAAATATGGCAAAATACGTTTGTGACACCTGCGGCTGGGAATACGACCCAGAGGTAGGTTATCCAGAAGGTGGCATCGAGCCAGGTACGGCTTTTGAAGACCTTCCCGAAGATTTTGAGTGCCCATTGTGTGGGGTTGGAAAAGACCAATTCTCAGAGGCATAATAAAAGGACGATGCAAATCAGAAACATCAATCTTGGTGACAAGCCTGTTCTGTTAGCTCCCATGGAGGACGTGACAGATCAGGCTTTTCGCCTTTTGTGCAAGGAGTTCGGAGCCAGCATGGTATATTCCGAATTTGTCAGTGCTGATGCACTCATACGCAACGTGAACCGTTCGTTAGAGAAAATTCGGGTGGATGACTGCGAACGCCCCGTGGCCATTCAAATTTATGGGCGCGACGTGGCCAGCATGGTCGAAGCTGCCAAAATGGTGGAAAATGAGGCAAAGCCCGACGTGCTTGACATTAATTTTGGCTGCCCGGTGAAAAAAGTGGCGGGCAAAGGAGCTGGAGCAGGCATGCTGCGCACTCCCCAACTGATGCTCGACATCACTCGTGAAGTGGTCAAGGCTGTCCATATCCCTGTCACTGTTAAAACACGATTAGGTTGGGATGTACCCTCACTCTACGAAATTCCTGAAGAATGGAAACCTATTGACAAAGGCACCCCCTTTATTTTAGAACTTGCCATGCGGCTTCAAGACTGCGGCATTGAAGCCCTCACCATTCACGGTCGCACACGCTCGCAGATGTATCAGGGTGAAGCGGACTGGACGCTCATCGGAGAAGTGAAAAGCCACCCCCGCATCCACATTCCCATCATAGGGAATGGCGACATCTGTACAGCCGAAGATGCGGAAACCGCCTTCAATCGCTATGGAGTAGATGCCGTGATGATTGGACGTGCCACATTCGGACAACCTTGGCTCTTTAAGGATGTTCGTTCTTATCTTGACACTGGTAAGCACGACTCCACTATGACCACCGACTGGAAGTTTGCTGTGCTCAAACAACAAGTGCGCACAAGCATTGCCTACTCCCTTGCTGAAGACTGTGGGGCGAAAGGGCATGGGAGGAGCGAACTGGGAGGCATCATCCATGTAAGACGACACCTTGCCAATTGTCCCCTCTTCAAGGGAATCCCCGATTTTCGACAAACTCGCATTCGCATCCTTCAGGCAACTACCCAAGATGAACTCTTTGCCTTACTCGACGAGGCACGGGAAAGGGTGGTGGCTATTTCACGTTGAGGATAAGTCTCTTCAAATCCTTATCTTGCGAACTGGTACCATAGAGCACTTCAAAATCGCCCTCTTTCTGGTGCACAGTATTTGTCTCAGGGTCGAAAAATTCGAACGACTGGGGCGTAAGGGTAAGCTTGGCAGTGACTGTCTGTCCAGCCTTTACATCCACGCGCTGAAAAGCACGGAGCGACTTAAGAGGACCATTGGGATCGGAGAGGTCGCGCAGATACACCTGCACCACTTCTGTGCCGTCATGCTTTCCCACATTGCTCACAGGCACACTGAGGGTGTAGTTGCTGCCACTCTTCGACACTTTTCCTTCGCCAAACGCGAACTGGGTGTAGCTCTGTCCATAGCCAAAAGCAAAGAGTGGGTCGGAGAAATAGCGGTAGGTGCGCCCTTTCATGGAGTAATCCTCAAAGTCGGGAAGTTGGGCCGAAGTCTTGTAGAAAGTAACAGGCAGTTTGCCGCTGGGATTATAGTCGCCAAAAAGAACATCGGCCACAGCTTGTCCACCTTCTTGTCCGGCATACCACACCTGTACAATAGCATCACAGCTCTCCGTCTCTGGCAACAAAGCAATAGCAGAGCCTGAACAGTTGACAAAAATCACTGTCTTTCCAGCAGTTTTCAAGGCCTTCAAAAAGTCACGCTGAACTTTAGGCAGTTCTATGTGAGTGCGGTCACCGCCTTTGAAACCATCAATCTCTACAGGCATTTCTTCTCCTTCCAAAGCAGCGGCAATACCGCCTACAAAGATAACTTTATCAATGCCCTTAAGCTGGTCAATAATTGCGGCATAATCAATGGGCTGCTCTTTGGCAATGTTGATCTTCATATTGGCACCCCAAGTCTTCACAAATTTGAAATGCACCTCAATCTTGTACGACTTGCCTGCTTCTGCCTGGATAACTGTCCGTGTGGGAGTAGTGCGCCAAGTGTGTTGACGTACTTTCTGCTGACCGTCAATGTAAAGCTGAAAATCACCACAACTTTCCATGTTCACCACATATTCGCCTGCCTCCTTGGGGGTGAAAATTGTCTCGTACTTAGCCGAAAAATCCTCAAGATTGACGCCAGGGGCAAAATTGTGCATACCTGCTGTAGTGACAGCTAAGGGTGTAATGTAGAATTGAGTGGTCACAGGCTTGCCCTCCATTTCCGTATTGTTCCAAAAGGTGCCTTTAAGACCTTTTTTGCCGTCAATGGCACAATAGGTGTTCATCAAGCAGTCCATCACTTTGTCGTAGGTCCTATCACATCCTGGCAGATGAAGGAGTGACTTTTGCTTTGTCTTGATGCCGTCGAGGATGGTGATAGTGTGGTTGGGTGTGCCATTGTAGTTACCCCACATCAAGGGTTCATCATCGGCATTAGGACCTATAACGGCTATTTTTTCTTTGTTCTTCGCTAAAGGTAAAACATTGCCTTTGTTCTGAAGAAGCACGATGGTCTGGCGCGCCATATCAAGAGCAATCTGTCGATGCTCCTTACAGTCCATTTTTGAATAAGGAATCTTAGACCATTCCACCAGCGAGGGATTGTCCATCTCGCCCAGGTCAAAACGCCCTTCAAGCAAACGCACCACATGCTTATCAACTTCAGATTCGGTGATAAACCCTCGCCTGACAGCTTCTGGGATGCTTCTGTAAGCATAGCCATAGCCACACTCCACATCCGTTCCAGCAATAGTGGCCTTAGCTGAAGCATGGGCGGCATCAGAGGAAGATTTGTGACTGCTGTAGAAGTCGCTCACCGCACCGCAGTCGCTCACTACCAAGTATTGAAATCCCCATTCGTCACGCAGAATCTGTTGCAACAGACGCTGACTACCACAACAGGGGTCATCATCCAGCCTTTGGTAGGCACACATCACCTCTCTTACCTTAGCGTCCTGCACCAACGTCTTAAAAGCGGGCATGTAGGTCTCCCACATGTCGCGAGGTGTTACATCAATAAGATTGGCTGTATGACGTGACCATTCTGGTCCACTATGTACAGCATAATGTTTAGCACAAGCCCAAAGTTTGCGGTATTTGGCCGATTCAGGACCTTGCAATCCGCGCACCACTTGAGTACCCATCACTGAAGTGAGGTAGGGGTCTTCACCGTATGTTTCCTGTCCTCTGCCCCAGCGAGGGTCGCGGAAAATGTTGACATTTGGTGTCCAAACAGACAGACTATGAAATTTCTCATCTTCACCTCCGTTCAGCATACGATGGTTATATTGTGCACGAAATTCTGTGCTGGCTGCATCAAACACTTTATAGAGGAGATTAGGGTTGAACGACGCTGCCATACCTATAGGTTCGGGAAAGACAGTGACATTGCCCATATTGGCCGCTCCATGCAGAGCCTCGCTCCACCAAAAGAATTTTTTTATGCCCAAACGAGGAATGGCAGGACTTTCATCAAGCATAAGCTGGGCTTTCTCTTCCAAGGTGAGGCGGGAGCAGAGATCTGTGGCTCGTTCCTTGGCCGATAAGTTAGTATTTTGGTAAGGCAACATTTGTGCTGCTACTTGAGCACTGAATCCAATGGCCAGTGCCAACATCAGAAAGTTTCTCTTCATCATAAAAAACAAGTCTTTAGGTTATTTTCGCTACAAAGTTAGCGTTTTCCCTAAAGACCTGTTTTCGTTATTGTAACAAGTTTTTGCAATGCTGTTACATTGAATAGGATTTCATCTTCATCGCCCTGTGCTGATTACATGCGCTCGGGCATTTCTATGCCAAGCAGTCCCATGCCCAAATTCACCACTTTTGCCACTGCTTTGGCAAGCGAGAGGCGGAAAAGCTTCAAGTTTGTGTCGGTTTCGCCCAAAATGGTGAAGTCGTGGTAGAACTGGTTGAAAGCTTTAGTGAGTTCGTAGCAATAGTTGCAAATGCCTGAAGGACTGTAATCAGTACCAGCTTGACGTACCGCCGTGCCAAACTGATTAAGTTTTTGGATGAGTTCTGTCTCTTTCGTCGAGAGTTGAGAATCGAATGCCATCAATTGAGCAGGAATTTCGATGCCTTGCTCTTTAGCTTTACGGAGGATAGAGGCAATACGTGCGTAGGTGTATTGGATGAAAGGACCCGTGTTACCGTTGAAGTCTATCGATTCTTCGGGGTTGAAGAGCATATTTTTGCGAGCATCTACCTTGAGGATAAAATACTTCAGTGCACCTAATCCCACTTTGCGAGCCACCTCACGGGCTTCTTCCTCAGTCATGTCGGTCTGCTTGGCACGTTCCTTACTGGCTTCGTATGCATCGGCAATCATCGTCTGCATCAAGTCATCGGCATCTACCACTGTGCCTTCACGACTTTTCATCTTACCATTGGGGAGTTCCACCATTCCGTAGGAAAAATGCACAAGGTCTTTACCCCACTTGAAGCCGAGTTTGTCAAGCAGGATGGAGAGCACTTGGAAATGGTAATTCTGTTCATTGCCCACCACATAAATCATCTTGTCGATGGGGAAATCCTGAAAACGGAGCTTGGCCGTACCAATGTCTTGTGTCATATAGACAGACGTACCATCGCTACGTAACAGAAGTTTTTCATCCAATCCCTCTGCCGTAAGGTCAGCCCACACCGACCCATCTTCACGACGGTAGAAGAGTCCCTTCTTCAAACCTTCCATCACTTTCTCTTTTCCTTCAAGGTAAGTGTCCGATTCGTAGTAAATCTTGTCAAAGCTTACCCCCATCATCTTGTAGGTTTCGTCAAATCCAGCATAAACCCACTCGTTCATCTTTTTCCACAATGCACGAACTTCAGGATCACCTTGTTCCCATTTCACCAGCATTTCATGGGCTTCCTTAATGAGTGGAGCTTCTTGCTTGGCGCGCTCCTTAGCGGCCTCTGGGTCCATACCCTCGTTGAGATATTGCTGGATGAGACTCTCACATTCTGCTTTGTAGTGCTTGTCGAAAGCCACATAGTAGTCTCCAATGAGGTGGTCACCCTTTTTCCCCGACGATTCGGGCGTTTCGCCATTGCCCCATTTGAGCCATGCGAGCATGCTTTTGCAAATGTGGATGCCACGGTCGTTGACTATATTGGTTTTGACTACCTTATTACCATTTGCCTCGACAATACGAGCCAAAGAAGCTCCCAAAAGGTTATTCCTCACATGCCCCAAATGGAGAGGTTTGTTGGTGTTAGGCGAGGAGTACTCAATCATCACCAATGGGCTTCCGTTGGTGATTGGCTGGAAACCAAAGTTTTCTTCCGCATTGATTTTGTTAAGCAACTCTATCCAAGGAACATCGCTGATGACAAGATTAAGAAATCCTTTCACCACATTGTACTTAGCCACCATGTCGCTTGCATACTCAACAAGATACTTTCCTATCTCGTCTCCCACCATGTCGGGAGCTTTTCTCGCTGCTTTCACAAAAGGAAACACCACAACTGTCAGATGTCCCTCAAATTCGTCTCTCGTTTTCTGCAACTGCACCTGCTGTGCAGTCACATCCATGCCATACAGAGCCTTCACAGCTTCCTGCACACTGGCTATCAGTCTTTCTTCTATCGTCATAATGGTCAATTTTTCTGCAAAGGTACGATTAAGTGAGAGAAAAAACAAATTTATTTGAGATTTTCCGAACGTGAGTACTTTCGGCATTAGCCAACGGTACGATTAAGTGAGAGAAAAAACAAATTTATTTGAGATTTTCCGAACGTGAGTACTTTCGGCGTTAGCCAACGGTAACAAAAAATATTAAAGAATGAAAAAAATTAAAGAACGAAAGAAGAAGAAAACATAAAAAAAGTGTAACTTTGCAAATCTTAATTGCCTACACCAAACTAATTGGTTGTTGGTTAGTCGAACAAAAGGTTCACTTTTCATTTTTTACGCTCATGACCTCTCCAGTTGCACTCTTTGTCTATAATCGGGCAGACAACACGCAGAAGACTCTCTCAGCCCTTCTTGCCAATACCCTGGCCAAGGATACCGACCTCTATGTCTTTTCCGATGGTGGAAAGGACACTAAGTCTTGGCAGCAGGTGAACGAAGTGCGCGCTCTTCTCCACCAAGTAAAAGATGAAGTAGAACGCACAGGTGTACTTCGCAGCATGACCCTCATCCTGCGACCTGAGAACATCTATTTGGAGCGCAACATCACCGAAGGCATTGCCCAAGTATTTCAACAACACGACCGCATCATTGTGCTGGAGGACGATATCGTCACCTCGCCCTACTATCTACAATACATGAACCAAGCTTTCGACCTCTACCAAGATATATCCACCGTTATGCATGTGGCTGGATTCACGAATTTGGATTTGCTGACTCTCTCCACTGAAACTTCTTTTTACTTCACTCCCCACATGTCTGGCTGGGGATGGGGCACTTGGCGCGACCGTTGGCAACAGCATTTTGTGCACTATAAGACTCGCCAGGAAGCCCTTGAGGGTATGACCCCCGAAGACCAGCTCGCCATTCAATACGGAGGAGTGTTTCCTTGTCTGAAGAGTTTGGATAAGCAGCCTATTCCTTGGGACATCTGTTGGGAACTGGCCATCTACAAAGCACATGGACTTTGCCTCACACCAATCCACACCTTAGTGCGAAACATCGGACTGAAAAATGGCACTCATTTTCGGGCATCCTCCCTCCTGCAGCACTATGAGTACGACCGTCCTCCACTCACAACCCCACTTCCACTCACTCGCATTGAGCATCCACAGAAGAACCCTCACATCGAGGCACTCTTTGCTAAAGCCATCACCGATTGGGGCATCCGCTACACTACTATAGGTAAGATAATCAGATGGATTTACAAGCGCATCCTAAAGAAGTAAAAAGAGGAAGTTCACATGAATGTGAATTTCCTCTTTTAAGAAAATGATTTCAAATCTATTACGATTAGTGATTTTTAAAGTTCCACTTCGAGTTGTCTGACTTGAAGTCATATTCTGCCAAAGTGGGGGTACTGTCAGCGATGGAGTAAAGGACAAACTTCGTGTTAATACCTGATTTGCCAGGAATAGCTTTTGGCATGATACGGAACGTACCGTCAATAAGCTGTTCAATGCGCCACAACTGTTCATCAGCTCCTGTAAATTCGGGCACAGTAGTCACTTCCACATCCTCAGTGGCAGCTAAGGCACGATTGGTACCAGCAATGACAATCTTGAAGTAAGGACCGCCCAGATAACCTCCAGACTCAGGAACAGGAGTGATGGTCCAACGTTGGTGAGGACGGAACATGTAGTCGCCTATACGAACAGGAATATTTCCTTTAGGCCATCCGTCAATCACTTCTTCCAATTTCTGGTTCTCCACCGCCTTAACAGGCTGTTGCATCTGGTCGCTATTGAACCAGCCCTGACGAGCCACATTCATGCGCACAAAATCGACAGTCAGTTCCAATGCATAACCTCTACGCTCGCTCTCAATCTCAAAAGTGCCACCCTTAAACTGTTCACCAGCGTAAGGCCAATCATTTTTCCACAACAGCGGACGAATGGCCAACACAGAACGTCCACCCTGATCAAAATCGGCTTCCCAGTGGAAAGAAGTCACTTCCACTCCTTCATCAATAATGGTACGACCAAAGTGACCGGCACCTGTCTTGCGGTCTCCAGCAGCCACCACCATTCTGCCACCACCATGATACATATCACGACCCACATTATCTATATATGGACCTTCTACACTGCGCGAACGACCCACCACAATGTTGTAGGTAGAATTAACACCATCGCAGCAAGTTCCATGAGTGCCTAAGAGGTAGTACCAACCGTTGCGATAAATCAGGTCGGTAGCCTCACAGTCAATGGCAATGTCTTTCTCCTTATTGCCACTTACGCGGAAACCCGTTTTGGGGTCAAGTTCAATGAGTCTGATGGTGCCAAAATAAGTGCCGTAACTCACCCAAAGCCGTCCTGTTGTAGGATCGAGCAGCACACCAGGGTCAATGGCATCCTGATCTTCCATTCCGTCGCTTGAACAAACCTCCACTGCTGTTGTCCATTTAAAGTCTGGCGACTTAGGGTCTAATGTTTTGTTCCACATGGTGAGGATGCGACCACTATGTCCACCACCAAGTCCACCACCCGTAGCACCATAAATGCAGAGGTAACGGTCGCCTATCTTGATTACGTCAGGTGCAGCACCGCCACCCGGACGGTCGGCTCCACCATTCCAAGTCCAACCATCCTCTGAAATGAGACCACCACCACCTGTACCAAAAGTGTAATACTTACCCTCACATTCGGCAATGGTCGATGGGTCGTGGATATATGGAGCACCTATCTGTGCTTGAGTTTTCAAAGTTCCCATTCCTAAAAGAGGGAGGGTAAAAGCTACGATATTCTTTATTATAGTTTTCATATTCAGTGAAATTCCGTAATGTTCTGTATTAGAAGTTATTTATTATTGATGATGGTGTAGCCCTTGACAGGATTTCCTTTCTCGTCGATGAAACGAACACAAAAATCGCTCATGCCTGGTCCATTGATGATGGCACCACGCAGAATGTTGCGACCTTTCTTCAGCGTAATGCGCTGAGAAGTAGCATCATCCTTCACCATGCGTCGGTCGCCACTGAGCAATAGAACTTCCTCGCCATTGAGCCACCACATAGAGGCTGAATTAGAACCTACTGCCAAGCGCACATCTTTTATTTCTTCAGGACAATCAATAATCGTGACAGCCCAGAAAAGCACTCCATAGACCTTTTCGCCCCACTTTTCGGCAAAGCGGAAGAGCTTGACATTGAATAGTTCACTATCAAAAGCATGCCAGGTGAGTGTTTGCTTCACCGTCTTCACCTCAGGCTTAGCAGGAGCAGCTTGTCCACGACCAAAGCCTGCCGGTGCCTGTTCCTGCTGAAAGACAGCCGTCACCTTCTGTCCATCCTTAGGCACAATGGTCTGCTGACCCTTGAAATATTCTCTGTTGAAATGTTCACGCAGATACGTATCGGTAAACACAGTGTTACCGCTGTTGGGTTTGTCAATGGGTTCCAACAACATCCAACGACGAATGAAACCTTCTTCATCAGGGTTGGCAGGAGCGGCTGAAGCAGCTGAGAAATATTTGGGACGATTCTTAAACTGAATCCAATCCACACTCAAAGCACCACCTCCTTCGTTTGTTATCACCAAGTTCGTTACTCCCTTGGGGGTATAATCTAAAGCGGCTGTCTGTGTAAGCCACTGATTCCTCATGTCGCGACGAAAGCGTGACATGGCTTGATTGGCACCTCCAGCAGGTTCTTCTGGCTTCACGGTCAATTTGAATCGTGCCAACACCTTACCTTTAACACTACCTTCTCGAACACAAAATTCTGTGTTGTCTGCAGCTTTCACGTTGATGAGCATGTACCCATCGGTCAGGTCGCTGAAATCCACATCGTCATATTTCAGCCAACTCCCTTTGGCAGGTAACGTTGCGCTCCCACCGCTAAATGCGCGTGTAGTGTCAATATATTGAGTGGTTACATCGGCAGAGGCTGTGCTGTAACGGTCAATCTGAATCTTCTCCGTTGACTTGTTAATGCCCACACCACGCATGGTCTCTTTCACTTCCTGAATGGTGCCATCGGCATTGAAAGCCAATTTCTCTATACACACCGAACGGCGTTTGTCATCGTTCGGAGAGAAGAAGTTGGTGTGATAAAAAATGTACCACTGACCCTTGTACTGTACAATGCTGTGATGATTGGTCCAGCAACCGTTGGGGTGCTCAGCCATGATGATACCTTTATATTCGTAAGGTCCCATGGGGTTCTTACTCATTGCATAACCCAAAACCTCCGTATTTTCTCTCACGTATGGGTAGGTTAGGTAGTAGTTGCCGTTATACTCAAAAGCGAACGGACCTTCAGCTTGACGGTTAGGCAACCCTTGCAGACAATTTACACCCACCATCTCCATTTCACGGTCGCCCCATTTCACCTTTTCCTTCGGATTGTCATCAGCCAGTTCAATCATGTTTTCCTTGAGTTTGGCACAACGTCCATTACCCCAGAAAATGTAAGCATTGCCATCTGAAGCCTGCAACACACAGGGATCAATGCCATTAATGCCCTTGATGGGCTGAGCCACAGGGGTGAAGGGACCTTCGGGATGGTCAGCAATGGCAACACCTACGGCAAAGCCACCTCCAGCAGCTGGAGCCGATGGAAAATAGAAATAGTACTTCCCATTTCTATACACACAGTCGGGTGCCCACATCGAATAGGAGTCTTTCCTCACCCAAGGCACTTTGTTTTGTGTAACAATCACACCATGATCTTTCCAGTCGGTCAGGTTCTCAGAGGAAAACACATGGTAGTCTTCCATGCAAAACCATCCCTTTCGTTGTCCTTCTGGCACCAAAATGTCGTGCGAAGGGTAAAGATAAATTTTCCCGTTAAACTCCCGAGCTGTCGGATCGGCCGAAAACTGGTCGCGTATAACAGGATTTTGAGCTGTTGCACCAATGGCTAACAGCAACAATGGGGTAAAGATGAATTTTTTCATTCATTAGGTTTTTTAGAGTAGTAGTAAAAAGCATTAAAGTGGCTTTAGGGTAGCAGAACTACCAAACCACTTTGCAAAGGTAATGAAAAACAAAATTACTGGCTTTTACTTTTGTATCACAAATTGTCAGTTTTGTAACATGGTCTCATTAAAGGTATGTTCTAAAAAAATAAATCAACTTCACAATGAAACTCTCAATATTTCTTTTTTTCATCCAGTTACATTTTTAGCTTCTTTCTTTCGCAACTATCATAATCATATTATTGTTTCTTTTCTTTTTAAAAAACAAAGATGATGATATTAATAAGTTGTTGATGATGTGGATAAGTTTAAGAAGTGTAGTAGAGTCAATGAGTTAGGGTGTTGGAAAATGAAGACTTGTGTGTTTAGAATTGGTTGGAAAAAAAGAATAAGTTTTTTTGGATGTTTCAAAAAGAATAGAGTATATAAATTGAATAGGAAAAGGCAAGAAAAGTTGTTGAAAGTTGTTACACTCTTATTCACACGAGTATGAACAAGGATATGAACAACTTTGTTAACAACTATCTTCTCATTTCCTGATAAGTTCCATAAATCGCTTCTTCATGGCTTGTTTCAGTTCGCCCTCGTCAAGTATAAAACTCTCCACCACTTCCTCAAAAGCTTTCTCTGCTTTCGAGCGCATTTGTGCTCTGCCTGCTCGCAATCCTGATGAGAGTTCTGTTTTTGGAAGCAGTTGTCTGTTGAAATTTCCGTCACTCATGATGAATTGAAAATTAAAAGTGAAAAATGATTGTTACTAACTTTGTTGATAAATCTGTGGCAAATTTACAATAAATAATTCATATATGGTACTTAATCCGATGATATTTACTAACTTTGCACTTATCAATAGTCAATTTGATAATTTATGGACACTCTGTTTACAACTGATGAGATATTTATGCGCCGCTGCATCCAGTTGGCGAAGAATGGCAGAAAGAATGCTCAACCTAATCCAATGGTGGGAGCAGTGATTGTGCATAATGGGCGAGTGATTGGCGAAGGCTATCATGTGCGATGTGGCGAAGGACATGCTGAGGTGAATGCTTGTGCATCGGTAAAACCTGAGGATGAGCCATTGCTGAAGGAAAGCACCATCTATGTGAGTTTAGAACCCTGTAGTCACTATGGTAAGACACCTCCTTGTGCCGACTTGTTGATAAGTAAGGGTTTCAAGCGTTGTGTGATTGGTTGTCAGGATCCGTTTGCTAAAGTGCAGGGAAGAGGAATTGAGAAATTGAGAGCGGCTGGAATTGACGTGACGGTGGGAGTGTTGGAAAAAGAGTGTAAGGAGCTTAACAAGCGCTTCATGACTTTTCATGGCAAGCGGCGACCTTTTGTCACATTGAAATGGGCTCAATCGGCTGATGGATATATAGATGGACATATTTCCACCATTCACACCCAGATGCTTTGCCATCGTCTGAGAGCTGAACATCAAGCCATTCTGGTGGGCAGGCGGACTTGGGAAATTGATCACCCTTCGCTCACTACCCGTGAGTGGGTGGGACCTTCTCCCCGGCGATATGTGGTTGCTTCCCATCCGATGGAACTTCCGAAAGGCTATCATCTCATCTTGTCAACAACTGTTGATAACTTGCTCCATCAGTTGTGGGAAGAGGGCATACAGACAGTTTTGGTGGAGGGTGGTGCGCGGTTGCACCAGTCGTTTATTGACAGTGGATTGTGGGACGAATGTTATGTGGAAACTGGTGCAACGGTCATTCACGGAAATGTGGCAGCTCCTGTACTCTCTCATGAAGCTTTACGAGTAGAGAACCATGTTTTTGAATCAAATTCGTCAGATTCTGCCCTCATATTGTATAATAAATACCTTAATTTGAAAAATATTGAAGGTTGAGTCACAAATTATAAACAAAAAAAACTAACTTTGCACCCAAAAGTTATACATAATCAATAAATAATGATCGCAAGGACTCTTGCAGACACTTTGACAAAGACTGTCGAAGAATTAGCACAGCCAGATTCCTACAAGGATTTGTATCACGAACATAGTGATGGCGTGCCATTGCCTTCGGGCGAAGTGTTGCAGAAAATCATCGACCTTACCCGCGAAATCATCTTTCCGGGTTATTATGGTAATTCGTGCATTGAAACAAACACGTTGAAGTATCATCTGGGTGTGGGTACTGAACAGCTCTATTCCCTTCTTGTTACACAAATTCAAGCTGGTTTGGCTTTTTCCAATTTCGAAAAGGGCACTGCTGTGTTTGCTGCCTACAACCGCAACACGATCAGCATGGAGATTCGCCGTATGGCAGAAGAGCGTGCTGTAACATTCATCAGCCGTTTGCCAGAACTCCGCAGGGTGTTGGCCACCGATGTGGTGGCGGCTTTCAATGGCGACCCTGCTGCCAAGAACTATGGAGAAATCATCAGTTGCTATCCTGTCATCAAAGAGTTAACCGTTTATCGTTTAGCTCATGAACTGTGGAACCTGGATGTTCCGCTCATTCCCCGCATGTTGACAGAAATGGGACATTCAGAGACAGGCATCGACATTCATCCAGGAGCTACAATTGGCGAGTATTTCACCATCGACCATGGCACTGGTGTGGTGATTGGCGAAACTTCCGTCATTGGCAATAACGTGAAACTCTATCAGGGAGTCACCTTAGGAGCCAAGAGTTTTCCTTTGGACGAAGCGGGCAACCCCATCAAAGGCATTCCCCGTCACCCTATTTTGGAAGACGACGTGATTGTCTATTCCAATGCTTCCATCTTAGGCAGAATCACTATCGGTAAAGGAGCCGTCATAGGAGGTAACATTTGGGTCACTCAAGACGTTCCGGCAGGAGCAAGTATAACACAGAAAAGAGTATGACAGAATTTAAAATCATAGCAAAGACCTTTCAAGGTCTGGAAGAAGTGTTGGCTAAGGAGCTTATAGAACTGGGTGCCAACAATGTAGAGATTGGTCGTAGAATGGTGTCTTTCACAGGCGACAAAGCCATGCTTTACAAAGCAAATTTCTGCACACGTACAGCCGTCAAGATTCTCAAACCCATCAAGGAGTTTAAGGCCACCGATGCTGACGAGGTGTATGAAGTGGTGAAGCAGATTGACTGGGAGCAGTATATGGACGTGAAAAGCACCTTCTTGATTGATTCGGTGGTGTTCAGCGAAAACTTCCGCCACTCGAAGTTTGTAGCTTATAGGGTGAAGGATGCCATAGCCGACTATTGGCGCGAAAAGACAGGCGACCGTCCCAACGTGGGCATCAGCAATCCTGACCTGCGCATTAATGTCCACATTGCGGAGGACGAGGTGACCATCTCGCTCGACTCGTCAGGCGAAAGCCTGCATCAGCGTGGTTACAAGACAGCCACTGTGTCTGCACCCATCAACGAGGTTTTGGCGGCGGGACTCATTTTGCTCACAGGTTGGCATGGGGAGTGCGATTTGATCGACCCCTTCTGCGGGTCGGGCACCATCTTGATTGAGGCTGCCCTGATTGCCGAGAATGTCTATCCGGGTGTGTTCCGCAAGGAATATGCGTTTGAAAAATGGAAGGACTTTGATGGTGACCTCTTTGATGACATCTACAACGATGACAGTAAGGAGCATGAATTTGAACATAAGATTTATGGCTACGACATCAATCGCCAAGCTGTGCAGATAGCGCTCGACAACGTGCTTAACGCTGGTGTAAAGGGTATCGTTAGTGTGGAGCAACGCGACTTCTATGAGTTTGAAAAACCGCTCGACAAGGCCATCATGATTACCAATCCTCCATACGGCGACCGCATCACAACCGATGATATTTACGACCTCTACGAGACGATTGGGAAGAACCTTAAACGCTTTTTTGTGGGCAACGATGCTTGGATTATTACCCACCACGAGGAGTTGTTCGACAAGATTGGTTTCCGTCCTTCCACCAAATACGCACTCTTCAACGGTTCGCTCGAATGTGAGTTCCGCAAATATCAAATTTTCGACGGAAGATTGAAAGACCGTCGCGAAGAGGGCTTGGAAATCAAGTCGGACGAAGAATACCTGCATAACCTCAAGTTCAAGCCTCATAAGAAGAATGAGGATGGCGAATGGGGCAATGACCGCCAGACAGACGATGAAAGCCACTACTTCAAATCAAAGCCTTACAAGGACAAGGACAAACCCTATGCCAAAGAGCGGGGTTCGAAGGATAAGGAATATGACTATGAGGACAGGCACAGGGAGCGTAACGAACGCTGGAGAATGTACGAAGCTGAGGATGAAGAGGAGGCCGAAATCATCAACCGACACTTAGGTAAATGGGGCGACCGCATGATTCATCCATCTAAGGGTGGCAAAGGGTTCAATCGCAAAGACGGTAAAGACTTCGACCGCAGGGATGGCAAGCCATTCCATCGTGAAGGTCGAGAAGATAGGCGAGGGGAGGAGCGTGAACGCTTCACCAGTCGAGAGTCACGTCAGGAAGCCCGCAAGGAATTTTTCTCAGGCGAAGGAACTAAAAAGCCCTTTGGCGGAAAATCGTTTGGAGAGGATCGCAAAGGTGCTCAATACGACCGACATCCACATCGAGATGGTGGGCGACCTGAGCGTAAATTTGACGGACAGAAAGGGGGAGGTCGTCCGTCTCCAGGAAAAAAGGACGGCAAGAAGTAAAGACTTCACGTAATGTTTCTATATTATATTGATGACCAAAGGAAAGCAACAAGCCTTTGGTCATCAATTGTTTTGCCTGTTCAGGTTTTCCTCTGAAGCCGTGAATCACCCATGGTTGAGGCTCCTTCGCTGTTTTCTTGCAACGAAGGTTCAGTGCATGACGAAGTGCCAACACCTCATCCACAGCCTTCACACAATGAATAATAAGGGGCTTTTCCACACTTTCCGACAGGTGTATGTGAGCCTTGAAAGCCTCCATTTGCCTTGAAAAAGCCTCGCCACGCACTTTATCCAATCCGCACTCACCAATTGCCCACACCTCATCTTTTCGTGCTACATTGCTGACATTCTCAAAAGTCTTTTCCCAGCCATCGTTCACTTTCCAAGGATGAATGCCTACCGACAACTTCACCTGGTGTGGATAGTCATCTAACCTCTTGTCCATGTCCACATTCAGCAGACAAAACACCTCATCTATATGGTAAGTATGGAAATTAAACAGCATATTTTAGGTATGTTCTAAAAATTAGCTTTCAATTGTTTTTAGTTGATTTTGGAGTAGATTTGGGTGCAAGACCGCAGGGGCATAGCGAGC
>OCTX012211418.1_pt1 | contig 16719 bp, 16 predicted proteins | sample 1539691 | NCBI WGS metagenome assembly OCTX01 (sample SAMN02144231, study PRJEB22623) | gut metagenome | biome: sheep rumen | host: Ovis aries | place: New Zealand | reverse complement strand
ATAACGCTTGTTGTAGTATGCTGCATAGGAAACGGTAAGGCGTTTCAGGCTGATGCTAATGCTCTCGGTACGTTCACGTAGCAGCAGATGAGCATGACAGGGGACAGGTTCATGTCATATTTTTGCGAACTGAATTATTCCCCTACTTATTCCTGTTAGATGCTCTGTCTGCGCGTAAGGCCGGTGGTCGCAATTGCTCATTTAATTCTCTTGATCATTACACGTGAAGTTGTTAGCTGCCAGAATATCTGATTCAGCTGCCTTGCGCGATTCAGGAGTGGAATTGTTCATTAAGTGAATGCCTATGCAATTCGCACCATTTCGTTTTATACAGTCTTCCTTATGATGACTATCGAAACGAGTTGTAAAAGATGAAGCCATACCCAAATAGATATACTTCACATAGCTTGTCTCAGCAGTATATTTACCAAAGAGGTAAAGGCCATGTCCTGTGAATCCGTCCTTTATATCTTCAAATGAATCGAAGGTATGAAAAGTAAAGTTGTATACTTTTCCAGATTTACCTTTTACTGCTACTGTTCCAACATTCTTTGTAATCATATTATATTGTTTTTTCTACTTATCGGTACTACACTCAAGCGAAGTATTTTCGCTCTAGGATCCTCATAAGCTGCTCCACGGAGGAGCTTAGAGGGCGGGAAGAGGGCCGCAAGGTTCAAAGTTCAAGGTTCAAAGTTCTCACATAGATACCACAGATAGCAGCGGAGCTGCTGGTTTATCAAATTGATATCACTTGAAGTTTGACGTAATAAAATCAAACCATTGGCCAAAGGTGGCTATTTGACCTGTTTCTTTGTATCGCGATATTAGTTGATTCAAATATTGCGAATTTTGTACTTCATCCGTCTTGTTTTTCATGTATATCATATTACGCTCTGCAAACATCTTCTTTAAATAATAAAGATGATATTCCGCTTTGTTTTTCTCTGAGTCGAAAGATGGCATCAATTCGGGGTCTTCAATTGAGACATTATAGTGTCGCACGCAATCTATGAACTCCTGTGTATTTGCATTTTGTTTAAAGATAAAACGATTACCTAAAAACCAAGTCTCCATACACACTTTGTGTTCACATATTACGACTTTTACACCTTGAGGATTAACCTTGTTTTTAATCAGATACTCTTTAAATTCACGATTAATATCTTCACGTGTGCCTTCTTCTGTATCAAGACAAATCAACAAATAGTCGTACTTATTGTATCCTTTATTTATCTGTTGAATATCAAGGATTGCATTGCAAGCATGATTGTAAATACTGGGGATACCCTCTCCTGAAAAGAGATAATAGCAGTTGTCCGTGATTGACCTTGGGTCACTCACACGCTGAAGATTAGGAGCCAAGATACTCAGCCAGGCTGGATAGACAGATGTTTCTGTCTTTTTGCCTTCTACTATCATATAGAGATTCATATCTTGCCGGTTTTATATGCAGACAACTGGACTAACTGCATAAATCTCTCATGATTGGAATGTGCACCAATGCCTAATTCCTCCGCTGTATGGACAGATACGTCACAACCTTGACGTGTCACAATTCTCCACTTCTCATAGCTGATTGAATTGATGATATATGGATGATGACTGGTAATGATAAACTGAACATCTTCATCAAAATCAAGTATCGACTCAGCAACCTCATCTATGCAATTTACGCCAAGACTATTCTCGAACTCATCTATCAAAACCACATCTCCACCCTTGGCTAGTTTTAGCAAGACTAACTGCGATAGGGTACGTAACATTCCTGATGATATATTCTGATATAAAATCCATTGGCTGACACCATCTTCCTTAATCTGCAGCACTGGCGAAGAAATATCCTCCAAAGCGTTTTCAATTGTGAACCTTATATCTGTCACAGAAGGGAATACTGAATGAAAGCCCTGCTTTATCTCTTCAAATTCGGGAAGATTGAACTTATATAGCATAAAGAGCTTATCTATGGGATACAGAAAACGCATTTTGCGTACATCTTCAAACGACTCAACTTTAGCTTGATCAAAAACTCTTCCTGCAGAAAAACTGACGCGACTAAGTGTGTTATCAAGTTTTGTGATATTGAGGAAACCGTCATAAATAGGCTGAATTTCATCTTCTTCTTTAAGAAGATAGATTATGCTTTGTGTGGGTTCTAACTTCACAGTGGGAATCTCACGAAACATAATACCATTCTCATCACGATTGACGATAATCTCCTTCTCCTTTTTCAGTATCTCATAAACGACAGGTATAGAAGGGGTTTTCTTATGTACCATTCTGGCATATTCGCCCTCATCAGGCGAGAAAGCTCCAGCCCACTCGTAGTCGACCCCATCAACATTGAACAACACATTCCACTCAATGCCATTCCCAGACCGCCCCCGTGATATTGCCGCGAGATTCTGAATAGCCTTGAGTATTTGAGTTTTTCCAACCCCAGAAGCACCCACTAAGAGTGTAAACTTAGAGAACTCCATATTGCTGATGTTCCATCCAGTAATAATATCCTTGTATGAAAGTCTCTTTATTCTCATTGCTATAAAAATATTAGTTGTTATTACAAGTGCCTTCGTATAGAAAGTTCCAAGATGACAGGGGACAGGTTCATATCATAATTTTGCGAACTGTATAATTCCTCTGCTAATACCTGTCAGACGCTCCAGCTGGCGCACTGATGCGCCCAACTCTCGCAACTGGCCTAACGCTTCTCGTTGTTTCGTCTTATCTATTTTTTGAAAATCACTACTGCAGGTTACACCTGCTATCTTTATTATCTCTTGCCACACCTGATCGTCTGAGAGCCTAAGACGTGGTTGTTCATTTTCGTTGTCCAGAAAGTTACAATCGTCAGGCAAAGGATCGTTGACCCATTCATTCAAGTCCTTGAAGGTGATTCGGTTCAGTACAGTATTGACATCGCATATCTGAAACACTGGCTCTACTGTGCCGTCGTAATATCCCTGCATTATAGTCGCCCCTTATCAAGGGGCTCTAAACCTCAAAGATATTCTGGTGGTTGATGCCTCGCATCATCACGTGGAATATCCCCGTACCTGAGGGTTTTCGTGACTGTCGAGGCATTTACACTACAGAAGTTTTCTGTATTTTCTTTTGGGAAATCATGATGCTATTGTATCTAAAGAGTATAGAGCATTATAGATTCAGCCATTCAATAATCTCAATAGCCACAATTCATTATTTGTCTCCACCTTGAAGTATGTTCCATTTCCACTCACTGACGGTTCAGGTTGAATGAACTGCTTGTTGGTCTTTATCTGCTTTATCTGAAATTTCTTAATTTGAATAAGATTTCTATCAAAAGTAATTCCGTCGTATGATTTTATACGATCAATGGTATCATATAGATAATTAAGCAAACATTCTCCAGCATCCAATTGTTTCTGATAGTCTGTAGTTTTACCTCTCTTTAATTCAAACAGGAACACATAGGTCTTATCCTTGTACGAGCACACCGACATATAATCGCACATACAAACAAGATATTTGGGCGATTTTCGCTCTGTACCATCATCTTCATTATTGTGATTGAGTATAGGCTGAAGGAGTTTTTCTCCTCTATCCTCGAGACGATAAAGCATAAAGCCTTCAACGTCCTTATATCTTGACTTCAATCTAATACTTTGTAGAGGCAACTCTGGGTCTGTCTCCTCCATTCTCACTATGCCAGTCGCAATCTCTTGGCAACGATACCCGGTACTGAGAACAAGCGTTAGCGCATCATATTCATTCGTCACCATTATCCGTTATCTCGTAAGCTAATCTGTCAAATAAATCGTTAGTAATACTGTTCTGAGCTTCAATAGCCACATTAATAGATTTTACATCAAATCCAAAATCATTCACCTCCAGCTTTTCAACATTAACCTTTCCTTCTGAACCTGGGTTAAAAGAGAAAGCGGACACATCAGAAGCCTTCACAAGTTCATCCTTTGCATAACTGTACTCTTCCTTTATCTTAATATTATTGCCCTTCCTCTGTAATGCCTCGGCCATAATCAAATTATTAATCTCTCTAATGATATAATCACTATGAGTTGCTATCATTAGATGTAACCCCGCATTTATCATTCGGGCAAAAACCCGAGCTAACAAAATTTGGTTACTGGGGTGCAAATTGATTTCGGGCTCATCAATTATAAGAAGAATATCCTTTTCGGCTTTATAACGCAAATAGAAAATAATGGGAGACAATGTCTTCACCATAGTCGAAGATAGATTGTATGATAAAACAGCGTTATGATGATGGTACTGTATCTCACCATCATCAGTGATCACCATCTTTCCTTGCAATATATCGGATTCTATGTCATCGGCTAACTTTGAATAGTCACTTGTATTTTTCTTTGCATTTGCTAAATCTTCTGCATTGACAAGACCATCTGAAATAGGCTTCGGATATCGAGAAGCTATCTTAGGATCGCGAAGACGTCCTAAAGATATCTCTTTACTAAAAGTATAAATACCTGTTCTTTCTGCAGTCAACATATATGGTATACTTACGTCCTGTAGAAATAGTCTATGACATAAATATGCTATCTGAAAAGGAACATTTATCTTTACATCCGACTTCGGAGTCAAGGAAAAAGAATATGAATGCGATTTTTTTACAACAGAAAGATCACCGCCAAAATCAATTTCTGAATCGTATAACCATTTTGACCAATCTTCTAAAGAAGATGTTATCCTAATACTCAAGTTCGGTGAAATAACATCTACATCAATGTAATCCAAAAGATTTCCACCTTTACTTGACAACATATCAGTAAATAGTTCAAAAATCTGAGCAGGATCTATTTCTATCTGTACTGGTAAACCTCTTTCCAAATCTTCTCCATGGAAAATAGCGTAATAACGGTCATCATCGTGACTTTGAATATTCGAATATGGTTTAGCCCCTATAGAAGACATCAAACCATAAAGCAAATATGATATATAGGTTTTACCTGTACCATTTGGTCCAGTAAACACTATCAAACGTTTAGTCAAATCTATCTCTGCCGAAACGATTGGACCCCAATCTTCAATTAATAGTTTCATTATTATTTAGACTTTAATGATTCATACTTACCAAGAGTATATGACAAGGATATGACAAGGGACAGTACATGTCATAGTGGGAAAGCTACTTCCTTATGAACTGAATGACTCCCCGGCTGACACCTGTCAGTCGCTCCCGCTCGGCTTTGCCGCTTGGCTCGTCCAAGAACTGGCGTACTGAAGCTCCAATTTCGCGCAACTGCCCTAAAGTCTCGCGTTGTAATTGTCTTTCTAATTTTTGGAAATCACTGCTGCAGGTTACTCCAGCAAGTTTTATTATCTCTTGCCACACTTGATCATCTGAAAGTCTCAGACGTGGCTGTTCATTCTTGTTGTCAAGAAAGTTGTAATCATCAGGCAGTGGATTGGGAAAACTGCAAAGTCGAGCGGACTTTCCCAACGGCTGTCGAGCTAAATTTCAAAATTGGCAGGCTTCTTTTACAATTTCAAGACTTTGATAAGTGATTCGCCCATAGAGAAGACGAAATCCATTTCCGCATATTCATCTTTAAAATTATGCTTGACATTGTTATTTTGATATCTTGTAAAACTATCTAATGTATTAAGAGCCTGTGTCCTTATTTCGCGAGAAAGACCCTTTGCCTTCAAATATTTACCCAAATCCTCCTTCTGTTTCTCTAAAGGCTTGCTGTTTCCTAAAGTCTCTTTCAATAATTGCTCTATACAAAGCCTCAAATTATCAAGTGCCGCCCGCGGATCTATCCCATATAAGTATGTGATGGCATCATCATAAAGCTTCTTTGGGTTTGGGGTTTCCTCAAGCATTCCCTTTATCATACTTTGTCGTGCCCTCGAGTAATTGTGTGTTACATCCTCCCTCATCGCAACTTCTATGGCATTTTTTACAAATGGGAAATCATAGCTTTCATCAGGATACAGGATAGCCGCATAACACTCGTCATTATGGGTTATTCGAGCCTCTCTAATGCTTTTTAATACCGACAAACGTGCTATCTTCAGAACAGCATCAACACTATTATATATTTTAACTTGAAAATACTGCCCCTCGTCAGCACTAATCAGTTTCATCTCCGATGCTATTTTCAAATCAATTTCTTTGGTTTTCCTATTGTCTAGCATTAATCATCTTGTCTCTGCTCTTATTCCGCATTTGCTAATCAATCCTTCATTGATACAACTGTTTTCACTCGACAACTCTCGAATACATTCGGGACAATTCTCGCTATTTGTTGATTTCGGATATCTTTGCTGGCGCAATCATCTTCCAAGCAGATTCCTCGTATTTCCCAAATTTATCTTTTAGATCCGCTAAAAGATCGCCACGCAGATTAAAAATCTGAAAAAAGTGTTCTCAAATCGTTGAATTTTCAGAGTTTTATTCTGTTCTTCTAATTGTTCCTTTTGCCCTTTTAACTCCTCGCGAGTCTGAGTAAGTTCCTCACGCTGAAGCGCGAGTTCCTTCTTCTGAAGAATAATAGTAAATATCAAACCTGCAAAAGCAACACCAGAAAACAATGCATTAACTGCACCAAACTGGTCGCCAAATTGCCCCTGCTTCTCTGGGTTGTTTAAAATATAAGCATTAATTATGAAAATTCCAAAGAATTATCAAAGAATTCTTCTTCATACTGGGGATTGGGGAGTTACAATACAAGGGGACACCCCGCTTTTCATGCAGGGGTAACAAAAGTGTACAACAACAATGTTGAAGAGGTGGGCCTCTCAAGCACTGAATCCAGTAACTCTGATGATAACACTACTACTCTCCACTCTAAAATCAGGTGCAAAGGTACAACTAATAATTGACATTGACAAAGAAAAAGGGATTTATCTTTGTGAAAATCTCTTCTTCTTACAATACCGGCTTTTTTAATCAACCAGACAGTTAAGGGCGTCCCCTGCCCCTGCGGTCCCTGAGCTTGTCGAAGGGCGGTTGCAAGGCAAAGCCTCATCCGCTCGATCTCTGATCGCTTATATGAGCGAAGCGAGTCTTAAGAAAGGTCTGGCTTGGACCTTGTGTAGCGCAATGGCGCTACGATTATCTAATACCACGCTAAAACACCTCAGGGGTAGCTATTTCTTATAATACCAATTGAAAAATTCTTGCTTTGATTTGCCAAGATTGGACAAGCAATTGCGAATGACCAACTCTGGAACTGGATCTACATGAGTCTGCAATGTTATTGGACGCAGCAATCCTGGCTTCACCCACTTCTCATGCCCTCCACGTCCTTTCGTTCCTTGTTCAACACGAGTACAACCCTGTTCAAATAAGAAACGACGAAAATCGGCAAGTGGTATGTTTGAGAGTTTTTGCCTATTCATAACAATACAGGAATAGAATACTTGCTGAACTCTCGTTTGCCAAGCACTTTTCTGAGTTGACTACGTCTTAGCAATGATGTCGGAGTAGGCTCAGACACCTTACCTGACTTAGATTTTCTCCAGCCATGATTCAACAGATCTTGTTCTAATGTGCCGTTTTCTACTGTATAGTCGAGATAGTCCTTGAGAACGTATTCAAAGCTCTTCTTGGCTCCTTCTTCGGTAGAATCGTAGCCAATAAGGTCTAATTCTGGACAATAAGCATGAAATACATCGTCTTCCTTGAATAAGAAAACCGACACATCTACTTTGATTCCTGTATTATTAATTTCTATCGTATTCATAGCTTTTCTCCCTTTCGCGATGCAAAGATACGATTTATAACTGAAAGTTCCAAAGAAAAAGAGATTTATCTTCGTGAGAAATCTCTTTTTCTTACAATATCGTTTTTTTATCAACCAGACAGTTAGAAGGTGATCGTTTCCTCTGGCAGCCAATCTTCTTCCACACGGACACCTATCGCGACAGCAGTAGGCGTAAAGAGTGCTCCAGAGAGTGTCGTCTTCTTATTTCGAGCCAAGGGGACATCTTTTACTTCCTTGGTAATCAGTACATTATCAGCTGCGTCCAGGACCTCGAGCGTGATATCCATCACCTGCTCATTACTCGCCAGAAACGCAAAATTCTTGATTCCTATCTTATCCCCAACAGCGCCGCTCGGCGTATTCACCACGGAAAAGCCCGTGTCCTCAATAGCCAGACCCGTCGAAGGACTGAACATCTTACCGCCAGCACTATACGTCGTTCGTATCTTACTTGCACCCTCAGGACGACCATCCGTGCTCTGAATCGTCAGCTGAGCCACGATTCGATTCAACGTCACATCAAGGTTTACCGCCGCCGAACTCGTAATCGCAACACTTTGCTTCGCGCAAAACGTCTCGCGCACACGTTCCGATGTATATCCGGCCACCGTGGCACTCGTCAGCGAAAACACATCGCCTTCCAGCACATCGCGACCAATCACTACCATCGTATAACTCCCCAGCGGCAGCGTCAGACTGAAATCGCCGAAATTCTCAGCACTCCCCTTCTCCTGAGTGATCTTACTCACCTCCGAGCCATCCGCCGAATAAAACGCCAGCGTCATCGCCTTGAGGCCATTGTAACTCCCCGGATCTACCGCACCTCGCGTCCCCGGAAAATCATCCACCGAGAAAGAAAAGTCACTCACATGTACCCTCACCGGCGCACATCCACTTGACCCCTCGATTTCTGAATTCATCACTCCCTCAGCGTCACTACAACTACCGAGGCCAAACACTGCGCTCACAAAAAGCGCCACGCCACAAACGGCGCCCAAATGTAAATCAAATTTTTTCATTTTGGTCTTCCTTAGTAAGACTTCAAGTTAACTTTGTCACTATTGACGCCACAAAGTTACATCATCTTCACCAAAAGACCAAACGATTTACATTCTTTAACAATGTTACAATACAAGGGGACACCCCGCTATTTACGCAGGGATAACAAAAGTATTCCCCCGCTCCAGCTGATAGTCGAGACCTACGTCCTTGTCTAATCGCCAAGACCTTCGTCCTCGCCTTTCAGCCTTCACTACCCACCCACCCCTAAAAGGTGGCTTCCGCCCCCTTAGACCCCTGAGTGTTTTAGCATGGCCTTAGATTATTAAGGCTTTATCAATGCGCCAGCCGATAAAAAACCAAGCCAGACCTTTGATGGTCTGAGCTTACCGAAATGTAAGAGCGACAGGAGGAGCGGTTAAGCCCCTGCCCTGGAGAGGGCAGAGGGGTTGGGAGTGGAGGTCGAAGCCCCTTCTTATGAAGAAGGGGTTGGGGTTGATGGAAGAACCGAGGGTTTACCCTCGGAAACCCTGCAAGGTAGAACCTTGCAAAAATAAAAAAAGGCAGGCGCAAGAACAATCTTGCGCCTGCTTTTTGGGGGTTATGGGGAAAATTTAATATTTCCTCCAGACCTTTAGAGTCCCTTGATAAGGGACGGCTATAATGCAGGGATTAATATTTCCTCCATACCATTTTATTGACAATCCCTGTATAAGATTGTATAATCTTCACAACCTTAGTCGAGACATTCTCCTCAATATAATCCGGCACAGGAATACCATAATCCCCATTCTGATGCATAGTAACCGCTGTATCAACCGCCTGCAGAAGACTCTTCTCATCGATACCAGCGATGAAGAAGCAAGCCTTATCCAAGGCCTCAGGTCTCTCCGTAGAGGTCCGGATACAAATCGCAGGGAACGGATGCCCCACACTCGTGAAGAAACTGCTCTCTTCAGGCAGCGTACCTGAGTCCGACACTACTGCAAAAGCATTCATTTGCAGACAGTTATAGTTATGGAAGCCAAGAGGCTCATGCTGGATGACACGCTTGTCCAACTGGAATCCTGAAGCCTCCAGACGTTTGCGAGAACGCGGATGACAGCTATAAAGAATCGGCATGTCATATTTCTCCGCCATCTTATTGATTGCATTAAATAGCGAAAGGAAATTCTTCTCCGTGTCAATATTCTCCTCACGGTGAGCAGAGAGCAGGATATACTTCCCCTTCTCCAATCCCAGACGCTGGTGAATATCCGATGCCTCAATCTCTGCCAGATTCTGATGCAACACCTCCGCCATCGGACTCCCCGTGACATACGTACGCTCCTTCGGCAGACCGCAGTCTGCCAAGTAGCGACGTGCATGCTCACTATAAGCCATATTCACATCCGAGATGATATCCACGATGCGGCGATTCGTCTCTTCCGGCAGGCACTCATCCTTACAGCGGTTGCCAGCCTCCATATGGAAAATAGGAATATGCAGTCTCTTCGCACCAATCACTGACAAGCAGCTGTTGGTATCACCTAATACCAGCACTGCATCGGGCTTCGTCTCAACCATCACCTTATAGCTTTTGGCAATGATATTCCCCATAACATCTCCCAGATCCACGGTCCCTGAGCCTTGCGGTCCCTGAGCCTGCGGTCCCTGAGCTTGTCGAAGGGTCGAAGGGCCCACCGCCTCCATATAGATATCCGGATCGGCGAGTTTGAGGTCCTTGAAGAACACCCCGTTGAGGTTATAGTCATAGTTCTGACCGGTATGCGCCAGCAGACAGTCAAAATACTGCCGGCACTTATTGATCACCGCCGCCAGACGGATAATCTCCGGCCGCGTTCCTACGATGATCAACAGCTTCAGCTTGCCATCGTTCTTAAAATGCTTTATTTCCATTTTACCCTTTTACTTTTTTACCTTTTCACTGCCTTTTTACCCTTATTCTACCTTTTCAAAATATTTTACCCTTATTCTACCTTTTCAAAATATGTATCTGGTTTATTTGGATTGAAGATCTCGTTGCAATACATCACAGTTACAAGGTCTTCGGTATCGGAGAGGTTGATGATATTATGCGTATAGCCAGGGAGCATGTGGACAGCTTGGATGTGATCGCCATCTACCTCCCACTCCAGAACTTTCCCTTCAGGGTCATTGAGATTACGTTGCTGAATGAGACCATGTCCTTTTACCACAATAAACTGCTCAAACTTGGTATTGTGCCAGTGCTGCCCCTTAGTAATACCCGGCTTGGAGATATTGATGCTCACCTGTCCACTGCTCAGTGTATGAACCAGCTCCGTAAACGAACCACGTTCATCCACATTCATTTTAAGCGGGAAAGACACCTTCTCCTTAGGCAAATAGCTCAGATAAGTAGAGTACAGTTTCTTGGCAAAACTATTCTCTGGTATCTCAGGGATCATCAATGTCTTTGGCTGCTCTGCAAAGCTCTTCAGGAGTTCTACAATCTCACCCAATGTGACCTTATGGGTAATAGGGCAATAACGATACCGATACTTCATATCACGCTGATTATCTGCGTCATCTGCCCCATCCGCGTAATCTGCGGGTGCTGGAAGCACCTCCAGACCCTCAAATTCACAGCGATGTGCTTTACCCTCCAATAGTAATATCATTTCATCTACCAAGTCATCAATATACAGCAATTCCAACTCCACACTAGAATCATTGACCGTATAAGGCAGATCATTCGCAAATGCATTGCAGAACGTTGCCACAGCAGAGTTATAGTTCGGTCGGCACCACTTCCCAAAGAGATTAGGGAAGCGATACACATGCACCTCTGCCCCTGTCTCTTTACTGTAATCCAAGAACAAGTCCTCCCCAGCCTTCTTCGAGCGACCATATTCGCTGTTACCAAAACGTCCAGTCAAAGAAGCCTGCTGTGAACTGGAAAGCATCACAGGACATCTGTTCCCATACTTCTTCAGCGTATCCAACAAAGTCGAGGCAAATCCAAAATTGCCTGCCATAAACTCTTCCTGATTCTGTGGACGGTTCACACCAGCTAGATTGAACACAAATCCACAATCTTTGCAGAAAGTATCAAGCAAAGCAGGATCTGTATCAATGTCATACTCATAGACATCCTCAATGGCAAGGTCAGGAAATCTCCTGTCCTTACCATCTTTGATATTCTTCAATGCAGAACAAAGGTTCTTTCCCACAAACCCCTTTGCACCAGTTACCAATATCTTCATTCTTTATCTTTTAATGCGCCAGCCGAAAAGACACTCAAGGTTCACCCTTTAGGGCGAAAGCTTTGTGAACCTTACTAAAACCTTGACGGAGGGCGGTCCTTGCCCGGAGTCAATTGCATCCCCTATGTAGGGGGCCTTGGGGGTAACAGTCTTCTTTGGTTCTTTTTCTTCTGCTGTCAGAAGAAATGAACAAAACCTTTTGGTTCTTTTCGAAAAGAAGAATTATTTCACGATATTAGGAATCCCATTCAACTCGTTCTGTATGTATTCCAGCGAAGCAATCTTAGCCTTTGTCTCTTCGAGGTTCAATCTGCGAGTATTGTCAGAATTGAACTCCTCAATGGTCGCACGCTTGGTATCACCATCGACGAAATACTTATCGTAATTGAGGTCACGGTTATCTGCCGGCACCCGATAGAAATCGCCCATATCAATAGCCTTGGCAGCCTCCTCCTTGGTAAGAAGCGTCTCATACATCTTCTCACCATGACGAATACCAATCACCTTAATATTATCTTTAGCGGTGCCCACGGTCCCTGAGCCCTGCGGTCCCTGAGCTTGTCGAAGGGTCGAAGGGCCCACGGTCCCTGAGCTTGTCGAAGGCCACTCCTTCGCAAACAACTCACATACCGCCTCTGCCTGCGTCTGGATAGTACAAGCCGGTGCCTTCTGAACAAGAATATCACCATTCTCACCATTCTTAAAAGCGAACAGCACAAGATCGACCGCCTCTTCCAGCGACATAATAAAACGCGTCATAGAAGGCTCAGTGATGGTGATCGGATTACCCTTGCGAATCTGGTCAATCCAAAGCGGGATGACACTACCACGACTACACATCACATTACCATAGCGGGTGCAACAGATCTTCGTCTTGCCGGAGTTACGCGACTTCGCCACGGCAATCTTCTCCTCGATGGCCTTCGTGATACCCATCGCATTAATCGGATACGCTGCCTTGTCGGTCGAGAGACAGATGACACACTCCACACCGGCATCGATGGCCACATCCAACGTGTTGTCGGTGCCGATGACATTCGTCTTGACCGCCTCCATCGGGAAGAACTCACAGGAGGGCACCTGCTTCAGCGCTGCGGCGTGGAACACATAATCCACACCCTTCATCGCGTACTTCAACGTGCTCTTGTTGCGCACATCGCCGATGTAGAACTTAATCTTACCTGCCACCTCTGGCATGCGCGTCTGGAAATCATGACGCATGTCGTCTTGTTTCTTTTCATCACGTGAGAAAATACGGATCTCACCGATATCCGTGCGCAAAAAGCGGTTCAGCACCGCATTGCCGAATGATCCCGTACCTCCCGTAATGAGCAGCGTCTTTCCTTCAAATACTGACATAAATCTCTATCTTCGTATAAAATTTGGTTTGTCTTCTCTAATCGCCTATCAGATCCCTGACGAGGTCTGCGTACTGGCGCGTCACTATCTCCTTCGTGTAATGGTGCTGAATGGCATCCATGCCGTTCTGGCCCATCTCCCGCAGTTCGGTCCTCGTCACCTGACGCATCCAGTCGACCATCTTATCGACACTGCGGTCGGTCACCAACTTCGCACAGTGCTTGTCACTCAAGAAGTTGACAATCGGTGTATGCTCGCCCGACATCACCAGCAGCGGACGGTTGCACGCCATGATGGTATAGACCTTCGACGGGAAACCGTCGTCTTCCATCTTCTTACTCATGAAGATGAAGTTCAAGTCGCTATAGGACAGGATATAGGGCATCAGTTTCCTGGGTTGATACGGGAGGATGTGCACCTGCTTCAGATCTCGAGCGCGGGCTTCTTGTTCCAGATAGGGCTTGCTGACGCCTTCGCCGATGATGATGTAATCGATGGCGAGGTCGTGGGTCCTCTCAGCGAGTTCCAACAGGGGCTCCCAGTCCTGGGCAAAACCGATATTTCCGGCATAGAGTACCTTCAGCCGATCGTTGTCGGGGAAGATCGTCGGGTCGAGTACACCGCGCCACTCGTAAGGATGGTAGAGGTCGGTATCCACGAAGTTGGGGATGATATGCAACTTACGGGGGTCCTCAAAGCGGCCGACAATGGTGTCGTAGAAGACCTGATCGATGGTGGTCACGGCATCTGAGCCGTTATATACCTGATGTTCCAACTTGCTGAGGCAACGTTGGATGAAACCGTCGTTCAGGTTGAGGATGTCGGGATAGATCTCCTGCACATTATAGATCACCTTACAGCCCTTGGCACGTGCCAGGAGGAGGTTCACCCAACCAATGGTCAATGGGGGCGAGGGGGACAGGATGAGGTCGATATGACGCATGCACAGACCTAACAGCAGGGCGACGATGTGCAGATAGACAAAGCACAGGAGGCGCAGCAGCGTGCTCTTGTATTTCTTCTGTGGGATATGATAGACGGGGATGCCATGGTAGTCGCTGACTTTGCACAAGCCCCAGATCTTCCAACGCAGGGGCTGTCCGACCAGTTGCTCGGGCACCACATTGGAATGGGGGGTAGAGGTCAAGACCACCACCTCATAACCTCGTGCCTTCAGGCTCAACGCGATATCATTATAGAGATAGGCCGTTGACACACCATCAGGACTGAAGTTCAAACTATGTATGATGACTTTCTTCATGAATCTCGTTGTATAAGTCCAGGTATTCCTTAAACCGCTCTTCTTTGTTCCACTTGGAGACGGCCCGCGCCCGGCACTTGGCGGCATACTGTTCTTTCGGCTGCGACACCACCGTCATGACGGCTTCATAGAGGCCTGCGATGTCGCCCGTCTCAACCACCAGACCTGTTTCGGCGTCGATGGCTTCCACACTGCCGCCTGTGCGATAGGTGATGACCGGCGTGCCACATGCCAAGGCCTCGAGATTGGTGGTCGGGAAATTGTCTTCATAGGTGGGGTTGCAGAAGACATGACTCAGGGTGTAGAGTCCCAGCAGTTCCTCATAGTTGCTGGTTCGTCGCAGTCCTAGGATGTTGGCGGGTAGGTTTTTCATCTGTGATTCGCTCAGGCCCAACAGGATGATGCAGACGTCGTCGGGCAACAGGGTGGCCAACTTCAGGAAGTCATCCAGTCCCTTGCGGGGTTCCCAGGTACTGGCTACGCCCAGAACGACTTTCTTATCGCCTAACCCGTATTGGGCCCTCAGAGCGGCCTGAAGGTCGGGCATCGGACGGAACTTACTGATATCGATGCCGTTATGGATGACGCGCATCGGCTGGTCTTTCAGGAAGGAGTGCTTCAACATATCTCCCAGCCAGTCGGAGACGGGGACGAACGTCACTTGATTCAAAGCCGTAAAACAGGCTTTCTTCAACCGGTAATTACGCTTGGAACGATCCCAGAATAGCGTGGCAGGATAGTGTTCTTTCTGAGGACAGGCCTCGCATCCCTGCTGCCATTGCGTACAACCGACGGCGTCGAAATAGGCGCAGCGGCCGGTGAATGGCCAACAGTCGTGCAGGGTCCAGACGACCGGGATCTGGTGGCGCTGGATATAGTCGAACAGCGTAGGGTAATGCAGGTAATAACCATGGATGTTGTGCAGGTGGATGATATCGGGCTGATAAGCATCGACTTCCTTGAGGAAAGCAAGGGTAGCGCGACGGGAGTGCAGGCCCTGATTGTCAAAGAGTCGGCTCAAAGCCACATGGCGATAGAAGTCGAACGGACTGCCTATCTTGATGAGCCGGCTGGCACTTCTCGGCCCCGTTGCAATCAGGTTCCTGGAATAGGCAATGACACTCTCACCTCCGGCATTCAGCACTTGTTGACCGATGCCTTCCATGATCATTCCTGTCCCTCCGATATGGAGGCACGCATTAATCTGCAGTACTTTCATCATAACTTAATCAGGGCGTGAACAGGGAAACGGAGGATGGCCACCGTGGCAATACCCTCGAGACGAACGACCACACACTTGTTGTTCTTGATGCGCTTGACGACGCCCTCAACACCAGCAAACTCGCCCTCAGCGACACGTACACGCTGGCCTACGGAACGGAGATAGTCGGTGTCTTCGAGGAAAACTACCCGTTCATCGCCTGACGAGGAGACACGGATGAAATCCTCCATCTGCTTGTCGGGGATGGGAAAGATCTCCCGACGATCCTTGAGCGTCTGTGAAGGACGGGTGTAGAAGCGCAGGGGCTCGTAACCCGGCATCTGCTTGAGGGCGATGATACGCTCGCGCGTATCGCGGACGAAAATCATACTGGCGAGGACAGGGAGATGACGTAACTGGCGCTGACCGTCACGGGTGTCCTTCCACTCCCAATGCATCGGCAGGAAATTCTCTATATGATCCGCATCCAATAGGGCCTTGATGGCCTTGACACGCTGATAAGTGACGCGCATGGGATACCAGTGGACCTCATCAGACACAATAAAAGGGGACACCCCGTCGTCAGCAGGGTGAACACTCGAATCGGATGCGGGAGAGCCCTTACGCGGTAGCACTGGGTCCAGTAACTCTGATGGTAACAAACTTCTCTCGGTGTTTAAAATTGCTGCAAAAGTACAATAATTATGCCGAACATCCAAAAATTACCCCAATTTTTTTGCAAAAAATTAGGCTAATTCCCGGGCATCTACATCCCCCACCCTTCTTATCCTTAAGAAGAGGCAATTTCTTACACCCCAAACTCCTCTGCCCTCTCCAGGGCAGGGGCTTAATTGACTACGGGCAAGGACCGCCCTCCGTCAAGGTTCTTGCGTCCTTTCAGTAGCAAGCGATCAGAGATCGAGCGTTGGTATGGCTCCC
>OCTX012258155.1_pt1 | contig 16720 bp, 15 predicted proteins | sample 1539691 | NCBI WGS metagenome assembly OCTX01 (sample SAMN02144231, study PRJEB22623) | gut metagenome | biome: sheep rumen | host: Ovis aries | place: New Zealand | reverse complement strand
TTCAGGTTCAACTCCGATGTCGCGCTCAATTACAGGACTTACAGTGGGAACTCCGCAACGCTGATGGATCAGTTTGTCGATAGTCTCACGACACGCCAGCGCACTAATGGTTTCAACGACGGGAAGGCATGGAGTGTACACGCCTTTGCCCGTATCGACCCGAAGCTGAAGAACATAGGGAAGATAAGGCAATTCTTCTTTTCCAATCCATCGTTTGACTACTCGTTGGATGAAAACGAGCGTGCACAGCGTTACCGCGTAGAGAACCTTGTCAATCCTTCAATCACCAACCAGCACAATGCCACCGACTACTCTCTGCGTAAGATAGCCGTACATGCACCCATCAACTATTCTCTCGAAGGCAGCAAGAGAGAAATACTCTTGGAGGTGGCTCCGTCCTACAGTCGCGAAAGGACTCACGACTGGCTCTATCATCCCGATACGCTCCTGCTGCCTTCGCAGATAGACATGCTCAGAGCCACGACCGACCCTGGTAACTCCTACGACAGCGAATTGCAGACCTACAAAGCGGGCATCAATCTCCAACTTCGACATTTTCAGCATTTGCCGGCCTCGAAGATTGTGCCGTTTGAGAGTGATGCTGAGTTTCTGGACTTGTATCTGCACTTCACCCCTATGCACGAACGCCTGAACTACCAGCGCGGACCTCTCGACACACTGGTCACCCGCAACACCTTCCGTTTCTGGCCGGAACTCCGTATCTATCTGTTTGCCAAGAAAGACCGCCATCGCCCCGCACTCATCCGTCTCTACCAAATCGTAAACAACACGCCGCTGGTCAGCCTCCTCAGCTACCGCGACGATGCCAATCCACTTGTTGTCCGTCTTGGCAATCCCAACCTGAAGTCATACACATTGCAATCTACGTTTGAAGCTGAATACAAGGACATACGCAGTGCAAGCCACAACTTCTATGTATCTGGTTTTTATGGTTATCTTCATAACAAAGTGTTGGAGTCGGTCAGCTTCAATCCCGCTACAGGCGTTTACACTTATCGCCCCGAAAACGTGCATGGCACCTATGACATCAGGCTGAAAGGCGGCATCTTCTATACACTTGACAAAAACAAGTATTGGACGGCAGAGGCCAATTTCGATGCGCTCTTCACCCACTGGCTCGACCATATCATGCTGGCCGGAGAGACTGAGAGCCATGTCAATGCGGTTAACAGTCTGACGCAACACCATAAGGCCTACATACAATATAAGAAAGGTACGCTGAACATCCGCGCCACTGGCGACATCCGCTGGCGGCACTCGGAGGGAAAGATGTACGATTTCGAGACGCTGAACGCCACCGACTTCCAGTACGGCCTTTCCGCCCGCTACACCCTGCCGCGCCTGAACACCACATTCTCAGCCGACGGAACGATGTACTCACGCCGCGGCTACGGCAGCAGCGAACTGAACACCGACGACTTCGTGCTGAACGCCTCCATCAGTCAGCCGTTCTTCAAGGGCAAGCTCATCGCCCGCATCGAAGCCTTCGACCTGCTCCACCAGCTCAGCAACACGCAGTACACCGTCAATGCCCAGGGCCGCACTGAGACATGGTACCGCTCCCTGCCGCACTACGTCATGGTGCATCTGGTGTATCATTGGAACAAGAATCCGAAGAAGAAATAAACATACCGATATCTTCACAAAGTTATGTGTGCTGTAACTTTACCCAACAATCAAAAAGACAAGGTAGCATGCGAAAAGCTGGCAGGTCTGCTTAGTGTGAGGCTGTTCGTAGAACTTGACAAGCACAAAGACTTTGATATAGATAGCAGAAGCCAGGCAATTGGATCAAAAATCGCCATCGGGATTAAATTCCTGATGGCGATTATTCATAAAAAACGCTTATTCATTATTTTGGATAGATAGGAATTGGCTCACCGCTGAGTCCGGTTTCCCTGTGCACGCATTTGGCCAATCCATTTGAAGCCCACACCCATGCATTGATCCCATAGCATTTCTGAATCTCCCTGGCACATTCATGTGCGGTAGTGGCAGATTTGAAAACATTACAAGAACACCTATAGACCACTTTTCCTTTCACCCTTGCCGAATAAATATTGCACTCAAGTCCGTCAGGCGCATAGTAGTTGAAACGTTTCGCTTCCTTAAGAGAACTAAAACTACCTAAAACCACATAATACACCTTGGCATTTTGATGTTCGAAGACAAAACAATCAGGCTTGTCGTCAACACGCACAGCCGCAAAAGTCGTGGTTGCAATCAAAGCAAGCAGACAAGTAAATAAAAACTTTTTCATAAGCAAAAAAATAATAGGGTTTGTAATTTGATTAGTAATTAGATTACAAATTTACGAAAAGGTTTGAGAAAAGACGATGAAAAAGTTGAAAAAAAACGAAATATTTGTTAGTTATGCATAAAAATGTTATATTTGCATAAATATTTCAAAATATTTCTAAAAAAACTGTAAGAAAACTACTTATTTTCCATTGATGGGAAAAACGATAGAACACGAAGGAATAGTAGAAAGTATAGACGGCAGTCATATACGTGTGAAAATACTACAGTCTTCGGCATGCAGTTCATGCCAAGTGAAGTCAATGTGTGCCACCGCCGAGAGCCAGGAAAAACTGATAGACATTTACAGTTCCTTTTCCGGCAGTTATCGTGTTGGTGAGCGTGTAAAAGCCTGTGGTACGCTTTCAATGGGTCGCAATGCCGTTCTATTGGCATTTGTAATCCCTTTGTTAGTCATAGTCCTGTGTGTGGTTCTCAGCCTCTACCTATTCCATTTGTCAGAACAGATGACCCTTGTAGCCGTCTTGGTGTCATTATCGATTTACTATTTAGTCGTTCATGCTTTCCGTAACCGTCTGTCAAAGCAGTTTTCTTTTTGGATAGGAAAAATAGAAAAGTAATCCTAATAAAAACAAATTATTTATGAACGTAATTCTAATCGCTGTGATTGTCTTAGGCGCAATAGGACTGATAGCCGCCCTGGTTTTGTTCCTGTTGTCGAAGAAATTTGCAGTCAAAGAAGACCCCCGCTTAGGTGAGGTGACAGAAGCCCTCCCAGGCGCAAACTGTGGAGGTTGCGGTTTCCCCGGTTGTGGCGGTTTGGCCGCCGCATGTGTGAAAGCCGCCGACTCGGGTAGTCTGGAAGGCTTGAACTGCCCAGTAGGTGGCCAGCCGACGATGGAGAAAATAGCCTCCATCTTAGGAATGAAAGTAGAAGCCAGCGCCCCCAAGCTGGCCATAGTGAGATGCAACGGAAGTTGTGAGAATCGTCCCCGCCTGACAGAATTTGACGGTGTACGCAGTTGCAAGGTGATGAACAGCGCAAGTATGGGCGAGACCGCCTGCGCTTATGGTTGTCTTGGCTGCGGAGACTGTGTAGCCAAATGTCAGTTTGACGCCATCAAGATGAATCCTGTGACAGGACTTCCAGAAGTGGACAGCAGTAAGTGTACTGCCTGTGGTGCGTGTGCCAAGGCATGCCCTCGTCACATCATAGAGATCCGCGAGGTGAAAGGCGCCAAGAAGATGGGAGTCGCAGTCCGTTGCATGAACAAAGACAAAGGCGCGGTAGCCATGAAAGCCTGCAAGGCAGCTTGTATAGGCTGTCAGAAGTGCGTGAAAGTATGTCAGTTCGATGCCGTACACGTTGACAACTTCCTTGCCTACATTGATCCGTCAAAATGCCGTAACTGCCGTAAGTGTGAGCAGGAATGTCCGAAGAACGTGATATCCGGCATCAACATGCCCGCACTGAAAGCAAAGCCGGCCACGCCAGCCAAACCTGCCGTCGGAGAAGCATCAGCCTCAAAGCCAGTGGCTCCAAAGTCATCATCGCCGAAGCCAGCTCCAGTAAAGCGTACACCGGGAATAATTCCTCCTTGCCAGGACCTGATACTCACCTCGCTACAGCCCCTTGAGCGTCCTCAGCAGGCTCCTCAATCCTCAAAGCCACTCGATAGCAGTGAAAGCAGAGAAGGAATTATACCATTATGCCAACGTCTGCTACTGAGAAAGTAATGGCATGAGCTTTCAATCAAGAGAGAAAAAAACGAAACACGAACAAAGAAAAAGCGAAAAAAGTGAATACATTTAGAATAGGTGGAGTTCATCCAGCCGAAAATAAATTATCAGCCGCCGAAGCCATCAAGCCCGCCGGTTTGCCCAAGGTGGCCGTATTCCCGATGGGGCAGCATATAGGCGCCCCCGCCACCCCAATAGTGAAGAAAGGGGACAAGGTGAAGGTAGGCACAAAGATAGCCGACGCCAGTGGTTTTGTATCCGCTCCGATATTCTCGTCCGTTTCCGGCACGGTGCTGAAAGTTGACTCCGTGATAGACGCAAGCGGCTATGCCAAGCCAGCAGTATATATCACCGTTGAAGGCGACGAATGGGAAGAGAGCATAGACCGCAGCCCAGAGTTGGTCCACATCGAGAAAGTGGCCCACGAACTGTCGGCAAAAGACATCATAGAGAAAATCAAGAACGCCGGTATAGTTGGTATGGGCGGCGCCTGCTTCCCCACCCACGTGAAGCTTTCGCCACCTCCTGGTTCTACCCCCACTTGCGTGATTATCAATGCAGTAGAGTGTGAGCCCTATCTGACCGCCGACCACCGTCTGATGTTGGAGAAGCCCGACGAGATCCTTGAAGGCGTTGCCCTGCTGATGAAAGCCGTGAATGTGAACCGCGCTTATATCGGAATAGAGAACAACAAGCCCGACGCCATCAAGCTGATGAGCGAAAAAGCGAAGTATTATCACAAATTTGCCAACATAGAAGTTGTTCCATTGAAGGTGAAATACCCTCAAGGAGGTGAGAAGCAGCTGATTGACGCAGTCATCAAGCGTCAGGTTCCGGCTCCTCCCGCCCTTCCTGTGAGTGTAGGCGCCATCATCCAGAATGTAGGAACCGCCTATGCAGTATACGAGGCCGTAATGAAGAACAAGCCCTTGTTCGAGCGTGTTGTGACGGTAACTGGCAAGAGTCTTGCCCACCCCAGCAACCTTTTAGTAAGGATGGGCACTCCAATGCAGCAACTGATTGACGAGTGTGGCGGTCTTCCAGAGGACACCGGCAAAGTGATTGGTGGCGGTCCGATGATGGGCAAAGCGTTGCTGAACACAGAAGTACCGATATGCAAAGGTTCTTCAGGCGTATTGATAATGAACAATCAAGAGAGTAAACGTGCAGCAGTTCAGCCCTGTATTCGTTGTGCCAAGTGCGTGAGCGCCTGTCCGATGGGCTTGGAGCCGTTCCTACTTTCGAAATTGGCTGAAGCCGAGAACTGGGAGCGCAGCGAGGCAGAAGACGTGACGAGTTGCATAGAATGCGGTTCATGTCAGTTCACCTGTCCGAGCCATCGTCCATTGCTCGACTTGATACGTCAAGGCAAAGGAAATGTGATGGCGATTATCCGTGCAAGACACGCCAAGTAACCCCAAAATCAAAAGATTTGCTATTTACTATTTATCATCAAATATATAGTTAATAAGAAATCAATTATACATTACAATAATTATCAAACAGATATGAATAAATTAACAGTTTCATTGTCACCACATGTCCATTCAGGCGACAGTGTGAGCAAGAACATGTACGGCGTGCTGATAGCGCTGGTTCCTGCCTTGCTCTGCTCATTCGTGTATTTTGGTCTTGGTGCGATTTTAGTGACCCTTGTGTCGGTTGCCTCATGCGTACTGTGTGAATGGGCAATCAACAAATACATGCTGAAGCGTACAGACACATCTGTCACTGATGGTTCAGCAATATTGACTGGTGTTCTTCTTGCGTTCAACCTTCCATCGAACCTTCCATTATGGATTGTGGTAATCGGTGCAATTTTTGCCATAGGTGTGGTGAAGATGACCTTCGGCGGACTTGGCTGCAACTTGTTCAACCCGGCATTAGCCGGCCGTGCCTTCCTCTTGATATCCTTCCCCGTTCAGATGACCACATGGCCAAAACCGATGATGGGCTTCTTCAATTTGGATGCAGAGACAGGTGCCACCCCATTAGCTCTGATGAAACAGATCATCAAGGGCGGTGAACAAGCTTCGCAGGCAGCAGCAGAACTGGGCAACACAGACTTTTTGTCGATGCTGACAGGAAACACAGGAGGTTGTATGGGCGAGGTATGTGAGATAGCCCTTCTGATTGGCTTCTTCTATATGCTCTACAAGAAAATCATAACCTGGCACATTCCAGTAAGCATCTTGGCAACCGTATTCGTGTTCGCCGGTCTTCTCCATATCGCAAAGCCCGAATATCCCGCTCCATGGCTTGACCTTGTATCCGGCGGTCTGATGCTTGGAGCCATATTCATGGCCACCGACTATGTGACTTCTCCTATGTCGAAAAACGGTCAGTTGGTATATGGTGCAGCGATAGGTTTTCTGACAGTAGTCATCCGTACATGGGGTGCCTACCCAGAAGGTATGTCGTTTGCCATCCTCATCATGAACGCATTCGTTCCTTTGATTAATAACTATTTTAAACCAAAACGATTCGGGGAGGTAGTCAAGAAATGAAAAAGCTCAGTTCATCCTTATTAAACATGGTGATCGTGCTGACACTGATTGCCGTGATAGCAGGTGGCATACTCGCATACGTGAACAGTGTGACCGCCCCTCAGATAGAGAAAATCAACGCAGACAACCTTGCAGCCGGCATAAAGGCCGTGATGGGTGGAGGCGAAGTGACCGTAGCTCCAGAAGAGACCCTTAGCGCTACTATAGGCGGTAAGGAAAAGGTCTTCACCGTCTATCCAGTAAGCGACGCCTCTGGCAAAGAACTTGGTAAAGCCGTAAAGACCAGCGAGAACGGCTTTGGCGGCGAATTGCAAGTATTGGTAGGCTTTGATCCAGAAGGCACGATATTAGGTTATACCGTGCTCCAACATGCAGAGACGCCTGGTCTTGGTGCCAAAGCCGGCTTATGGTTTCAGAAAGACGGCAAGGGCAACATCATCGGCATGAACCCCGGCAAGAATAACTTCACCGTAAGCAAAGACGGAGGCGAGGTTGACGCCATCACCGCCAGCACGATAACGTCCCGTGCTTTTCTTGGAGCGATTCAGAATGCCTACGACACAGTATATGGTAACAAATAAAGAAAGGAGGCCCAGACTATGAATTATTTTAAGATATTAAAAAACGGAATGATCAATGAGAACCCGACGTTCGTGCTTCTCCTTGGTATGTGTCCAACCTTAGGAACGACCTCCTCAGCCATCAACGGCTTGTCGATGGGTCTTGCCACAACATTTGTGCTGATACTATCCAACCTTATCATCTCCCTGATCAAGAACCTGGTTCCCGACAAGGTGCGCATCCCCTCATATATCGTAGTCATCGCCTCGCTGGTGACTATCCTTCAGATGCTGATGCAAGCCTATCTTCCAGGAATCTATGCAACCCTGGGCTTGTTCATCCCGTTGATTGTGGTGAACTGTATCATCTTAGGCCGCGCTGAAGCTTTTGCAGCCAAGAATGGTCCGATTGCCTCCATATTTGACGGAATCGGAATCGGTCTTGGTTTCTCAATGGCACTGACCCTGCTTGGTGCCTGCCGTGAGATTTTAGGAACTGGAACAGTGTTCAAGAGCGACGATTTCGGCATCGCCGGAATCCCTCTCCAAGGAGAGAGTGGCGGCATGCTGATGTTCGTGCTGGCTCCCGGCGCGTTCATCGTATTGGGTTATCTAATTGCAATTGTTAACAAAATGAGAAAGGCATAATTATGGAATATATCTTGATATTTATCACGGCAATCTTCGTGAACAACGTAGTATTGTCCCAGTTCTTAGGAATCTGTCCTTTCCTTGGTGTATCGAAGAAAGTCTCAACCGCCTCAGGTATGGGAATGGCCGTAACGTTCGTGCTGACGTTGGCCACACTGGTGACATACGGCATTCAGAAGCTGGTGCTAGACCCATATAATCTGGGTTATTTGCAGACCATAGCCTTCATCCTTGTGATAGCCGCTTTGGTTCAGATGGTAGAAATCGTGCTGAAGAAAGTATCCCCCGCCTTATATCAGGCTCTTGGCGTCTTCCTACCTCTGATTACAACCAACTGCTGCATATTAGGTGTTGCCATTCTGGTGATACAGAAAGACTACGACCTGCTTTCAGGCATGATTTACGCGATATCCACAGCGTTAGGCTTCTATCTGGCAATGGTCATCTTTGCCGGCCTTCGCGAGCAGATGGAGCTGAACAATGTCCCCAAGGCCGTGAAGGGTATGCCATTGGCATTGATCACCGCCGGTCTTCTGGCCATGGCTTTCATGGGCTTCAGCGGCGTGGACGGTGGTCTGAGAATTCTCTTTGGCTTAGACTAAATAAAAAAAGACGATACAGGATGTGACTATGGTCACATCCTGTATCGTTTATAAGAAAACGTTACGATGATGAGCGCTTAAGATGACGTTCAGAGTCCAAAAGAGACAGCAACAAATGTAACAGAATCGTAACAGTTAAAATTTGCTAAAAATTGTTTGGGTTTGTACCTTTGCAAAATTAAAAAAGAAGAAATATGGAATCATCACAAAGTGTAGTTATGCTGGTGTTTCAGCTGTTGGGTTCATTGGCATTGTTGATGTTTGGAATGAAGCAGATGAGTGACACGCTTCAGAAGATGGCAGGTCCTCAACTGCGTCACATATTGGGGAGAATGACAACGAATCGCTTTACGGGAATGTTTACGGGAATATTTGTAACCGCTGCGGTTCAGTCTTCCACTGCCACAACCGTGATGACCGTATCGTTCGTAAACGCCAGCCTTCTGACATTAGCCCAGGCTATCAGTGTGATTATGGGTGCCAATATCGGTACTACGCTGACCGCGTGGATTATGTCGGCCGGTTTCGCATTCAATATCACCAATTTGGTATGGCCGGCCTTTATCCTGGCATTATTTCTGATTTACCGGAAGAGCAAAAAGACTATCGGCGACTTTATATTTGGCATCGCCTTCATGTTTCTTGGTTTAGGCACTTTGCGTCAGACTGGAATGGACATGAATTTGGGTGAGCAGCCAGCAGTCCTTCACTTCTTCGAGTCCTTTGATCCCAACAGTTTCTGGACGACCTTGATATTTCTTCTAATAGGCGGTGTGCTGACGATGTGCTGCCAGTCTTCTGCAGCCGTAATGGCCATAACGATGATATTATGTTCGAGCGGCGCCTTGCCAATCTATCAGGGTATAGCTTTGGTGATGGGCGAGAATATAGGAACGACCGTGACCTCGAACTTAGCGGCCCTCTCCGCTTCCACCCAAGCCCGTCGGGCCGCGTTTGCCCACATGTTTTTCAATGTATTCGGTGTGGTATGGATCCTGATTGTGTTCCATCCATTCATCAACTTCGTCTGCTCCATGGTAGGATTTGACGTTGATATGACGAAGGAAAACACAGACCCGAATACATTTGCCGCCAACACCGCAAAACTGAGTGTTGTCCTTGCCGCATTCCATACATGCTTCAATGTGATCAACACATTTATCCTGATATGGTTTATACCACAGATAGAAAAACTGGTATGCAAAGTGATATCAGGCAAGAAGAAGCGTGATGAAGATGGAGATGATAACGAGCCAGTACGCTTGAAATACATCGAGGGCGGCTTGATGTCCACTCCTGAGATATCCGTATACCAAGCCCAAAAAGAAGTGTCCGTCTTTGGAGAGCGCATGCGCAGGATGTTCGGCATGATAGAGGGTCTGATAGAAGAGCCCGACGACGACAGTTTCGAGAAGACCTACAAGCGCGTCGTGAAATACGAGGATATAAGCGACAATATGGAGATTGAGATTGCCAAATACTTGGAAAAGGTCAGTGAAGCCCAGTTGAGCGAAGAAACCATCGGTAAGATACATGACCTGATGCGTGAAATCAGCGAGCTTGAGAGCATAGGTGACTCATGCTACAATATGGCCCGTGTATTCCAGCGTGTACGTGAAAACCAAGAGCATTTCAACACTTCTCAGAAAGAAAGCATCGGCAAGTTGATGTCCTTGACAGGAAAAGCGTTAGACCAGATGAACGTGATTCTGAACGGCCGCCGTGAAGACCTTACAATGAAAGAGACCTACCGTATAGAGAATGAGCTGAACTCGATGCGTGATGAATTCAAATCGGTAAGCATGACCGAAATCAGCAATCACAAATACGACTACTTTATAGGTACGGCTTACATAGACCTGGTAAATGAATGCGAGCGTTTAGGCGACTACGTAGTAAATGTTGTTGAGGCGAAATTCTCAAAAATATAAGCCAAAACAAACAGAGCCGACAAATTACACCTAACCGAAACGTCTTTTAGTAACTGTAAAAAAGACTAACTTTGCATAATGGAACGCAAACGCATATTAGTAGTTGACGATGAACCTGATTTATGTGACATATTAAGCATAAATCTGATGACATCAGGCTATGCAGTAGACACAGCCTATTCAGCAGAGGAGGCCAGCAAAAAAGACATATCCCGCTTTGACTTGATATTGTTAGATGTGATGATGGGGGAGATGTCGGGTTATGACCTGCTATCAGAGCTGAAAAAGGATGAAAAGACAAAGCACATCCCCGTGTTGTTCCTGACAGCGAAGGACACGGAATCCGACTTGCTACACGGCTTCAGCCTGGGTGCCGACGACTATATATCCAAGCCTTTCTCCGTGAAAGAAGTGATGGCCAGAATAAAGGCAGTCCTGTCACGCACATCCGTCCCCCACCCCCTCATCCCCCCCCGTCTTATCCACTACAAAGGTCTGGCAATGGATTTAGAAGAAAAATCGCTGAAAGTAGATGGAGAAGAGGTAAGCCTCACCCGCACCGAGTTTGACTTATTATCCAAACTTATCCGTCAGGTAGGCATTGTATTCACACGTCAGGAACTGATACAGTCGGTATGGCCAGAAGGAGTGATCGTGACTGATCGTACTGTAGACGTGAATATCGCCCGTCTCCGGAAAAAACTGGGAGGATATGGAAATTGTCTATGCTCACGTCAAGGATATGGCTATTATCTCTCCAAATGATGTCCCGCCAAAAATGAGAAGACGGATTTACAAAAAGTAAATTCATAAAAAAAAGAAGATGAAAAAGATCAGCGAAGGCAAGAAGATGTTCTTCAGTGTGATGGTGGTATTTATAATCTACGGCATCACCTTTATCTTGTTTGAGGATTATGACCGCATCTACATCTCCCCCTTCGAAGAAGCCAGTGACTGGCATCTGCTGATATTCTCCATAGTGGTGATGCTCTGTCTGAGTATCCTGCTTCATCGATATGCCCAGAAAATGGACGACCGCATCAGTCGAGAGCAAGCAGAGAAGGAGGCAGCAATGCGTCGCGAACTGACCCAAAACATCTCACACGAACTGAAAACCCCCGTAGCCAGTATTTTAGGATTTACGGAGACGATATTAGAGAATCCCGGGCTGAGCATGGAACAGAAAATACAGTTTATCGAGAAGAGCCATGCCCAGGCCGAGCGTTTGTCGCATATGCTTCGGGACTTAAGCACCCTGAACCGGATGGACTATGCATCAGGTATGATAGAGTTGGTAAAGACCGACGTAAGCGAGATTGTGTCAGAAATATCCAGTGACATCCGCCTGTCGCTTGACAAAAAGCAAATGCGTTTCAGTAACTATCTTCCATCCAGCGTATTTGTGACCGGCAATTCGGCCTTACTTTACAGCCTGTTTCGCAACCTATTCGATAATGCCATCAATTACGCCGGTGATCACTGCGAAATAGAACTACATGCCCAAGAGACAGAGGACCAATGGGAATTCACATTCAGTGACAATGGCATAGGCGTAGGTTCCATACATCTTAACCGCCTGTTTGAGCGTTTTTATCGCATCGACCGTGGACGTATGCGCTCTTCCGGCGGCACAGGATTGGGTCTTGCCATCGTGAAAAATGCGGTCCAGATTCATGGAGGCACCATAAAAGCCGAGAAAAATGGAGAAAAAGGTCTTCGTTTTGTGTTCACATTAAAAAAATGAGCTCAAAAGTATCAAAAAAATAAGGAATCGAGGAGAACATCATTTAAAAAAAATCACAAATTGCACAAAACAGACGAAATCAAGTAGAAAAAAATTTAAAATTTGACACTATTTTATATAAGATTTGAAACATTCGCCTTGATTTTTGTCAATTTTTCCTTTAAAAGTAACAAAGGCGAAAATATTTGTAACAAAGTTTATAAAGAATAATTCTATTAATCACTATTTTTGCAATGTGAAAAATATTAAAAAAATACTGGCTATAACCACCTACAATAAAAATCTTCACATTAATATATAATAGAAAATTATTTTTTATTAACTAATAACTTAACCAACATGAAAAAAATCTTTACACTACTCGCTGCCACGTTTATTTGCAGCAGTGCAATGTTTGCACAAGAAGGGGAAGATCCTCAGGAAGAGCCCCAGTTCACATCGTTTTGGTGCCATGAATGGCGAGACATGGAAGGTCAGACGGATGCTGCTGCAGAAATAGTAGTAGACCCAACAGACCCAACGAACCACTGTGCCAAAGTTTACATTAGAAGTCAGGCAGAAGCTGAGGCAGCCGGAAATATGATAGCAGCCGACGGCCACTTGGCCGGTTGGGACAGCCAGTTCTTCATCTATTCAGAGACAGCCTTGGCCGAAGGAATGGAATTACGTCTTGTCATGCGCGTACGAGCAGACAAAGAGATGTCAGCAGGCACGCAATGCCACAATCTCCCAGGCGATTACAACCACTGGGACTGCTTCGGCAACGTGGATTTCACCACAGAGTGGAAAAAATTCGACAAGACCATCACCATCAATGCCGACATGTGTCAGTCAGCCAATGGTAAGGAATTCCACTCCATCGCATTCAACCTTGCCGACTTCCGTGACGGTGCCACAGCTTACTTCGATGATATCAAGCTGTATATGCGCGAAAAGCCACAAGGAGGAGGTCCTCAGGAACTGACCGCGTGGTTCAACATGCTTCCTCAGGGAACGAATACCGACTTCACATTCAATGGTGGTGCTTATCACACATTTACGGGACGTGACGGATTGGACGGTCGAGACATCCAGGCCCGCATCGTAAATGACCCTATAGATGGTGAGCCCGCTTTGAATGTAACCTCCGTAGGCTATAATGCCACAGTGATGGAGCCCGTGATTGACTCCGAAACCGGCGAGCCGTTCCTTGACGAAAACGGCAATCCTGAGATGGAAGAAAAGCAGGTGTGGGTAAAGTATGGAGAAGAGAAAAACGATACAATCGCCAACATCGACAACTGGCAGACTCAGTTCTTCGTGACCGTACCTCATAAATTCGGCACAGGCCAGCAGTACAAGCTTCACATGTGGGCCCGCGCAGACAAACCCACAAACATCGAAACCCAGGCTCACCTGATGCCAGGCGGTTACAAGCACTGGGACATGGTAGGTCAACTGGCGCTGACCGAAGAATGGCAGGAGTTTATCTTCGGCGATGTTGACATCAATCCGGATGATGTACGTACTATCAGCAACGAACAGAGCACATGCCAGACCATCGCCTTCAACTGTAATGTATTGAAAGAAGTAAACAACTATTACTTCCGCTTCGATGAGTTCTGCTTCAATGACGCAGACGTACCTGTAGAAGAACGCACTTTAGGCACAGAGGACATCACTGTTTCCGTTCCTGAACCAGGCGAAATTCCAGCCATTACCAATATCGACTTCACGAACTGTGCAAGTGTCCTTGGCATAGACGCAGACAATTTCACTTCATTGATAGAAGATGGCAACATGACCGTTCAGCGTAAGCCATTGAGCTCTGGAGATCAGGAAGAGAAGGACGCAGGTTGGGAGAATCTCATCCTCAGAGGTCACATGGAGGAGTCAGACCCTTCAGAAGAAGAGCAGGGTGAAGAGAACATGGATGCTCAGTATGAGCCTGAATTGAGTGCCGCCACCGGTTTCACCTTGAACAACAAGGGACTGTATGACGAAGAGGGATATTGGAACTTTGAGGTACCAGAAGGTTTCACCATGGATGCCGTTCCGTTCAATATCTACAACAACCAAGACTCATTCAAGAACAAGAGCGCCGAAGGTGTATTCTTCTTCTCAAATGAAGGCTGGAACTACCGTTTCAACGTCACCTTCCAGGGCGAGAAAGAAATCGTGGCAAAGAAAGGCGACGTAAACGAGGACGGCAAAGTTGATATCAGTGATATCGTGGCTATCATCAATCAGATCGCCGGCACCGCAACTTATGCAAACGCCAACGTAAACGAAGACAATAACGTGGACATCAGCGACATCGTCGCAGTGATAAATATTATCGCCGCAGGTGAATAATATCATAGGAAGTTTTTAAAGAAAATAGTGGGCAAATGCCCACTATTTTTTTTAAATACTCGTCAGGAAGTACAATCAACCCTGAGAAACACAAAAAGAGTCCAAATTACTTCTCAAGTATATTGATAATGTTGGTCAGCTCATGGAAAGAGTTGATAATGAAATCGGCTCCTGCCTGCAGAAGCATATGCCTTGATCCATTACCATAAGTGACACCAACGGTTTTTGCCCTGGCACCTTTTCCCATACGTATATCCACGGGCATATCTCCGACAACGAGGGTTTCTTCCGGGGAGAACCCTGTTTCTCTCAGCGTTTTGAGCACAGGTTCAGGATTCGGTTTCGCAATTTCCACATCGTCAGCACCGAGGAACAAGGAAAAGCAGCTCTCGATTCCCATATGACAAGAGAGCTCCACAAGAGAAGCGTGAGAGCGTGAAGAAGCAATCGTGAGCGTGAGCCCCATTTGTTTTAGCAGTTTTACGGTCGGCACCACCCCAGGGAAAGGATCCGGCTTGCAGTTTGCGAGTTTCCCTGCAAAAATTCTCCTATATGAATCTGCACATTGCTGGACTTGCCTTTCGTTCAAGTCAGGGAAGAGCTGTCTGAAACATTCATTGAGCGGATAGCCGATAATTGACACACACTGTTCATCAGTCCTCTCAGGCAGTCTGTTTTCCTCAATGGTGGCTTTCAGAGTCGTTACAATGTTGCGCTGCGTGTCGCAAAGCGTTCCATCGAAATCGAAAACAATCAAACTGACATTCTTCATCTGGCCGTTCTTGTGTTAATTTTCTTTCCAAATTTATCCCATGTATATATCCACGACCGGTTTCTGCTCGTAAAAGTATCTCCACTGGCAGAGATGATGTCTCCGACATAGCTGACACTGAGGCAGCATAGCCGCTTGCCGTTGACATCATAGCAGACATAGAAAGAATTACCCTGCCGAAGGATATAGAAAGACGAGCCATGTGCTACAATTGTCCCCTGGCTTGTAGATAATGTTTTTATCTTCTTTCCATCCTGATCGTAGATGTAGTACCAGGAATTATTTTGCTCAATATGGCTGATGGTCTGTGCGTCTGCATTCTGCAGAGAGAAAAAGACACAAATTAAAAATAGGAACTGTCGCATAAATTTGAGAGTTAGAAGTTAAAAAAACGCTTGCATCATTTAAATGCATAATTCTATGCAAAAATACAAAAAATAAGGACTAAAACCTATAATAAAATGCAGAAAAGAATGAAAAGTATCAATTCAAATGGTGGAAAAAAATAAAAAAGAGATGAAAACACATAAAATTCAGAAATAATCACTATTTTTGCGTAAAAGTAAGAGAAAAATCCAAATGTCCACTTTAATCTCCCCTTCCCGTCAGTTGAAATCACGCGATTCGAACATGGAGTTGCTCCGCATCGTTTCAATGTTGCTTGTCTTGTTGGTCCATGCCGACTACCTGTCCCTTGGTGCTCCCACCACAGAGGATGTTGCAACACATCCTACAGAAAGCTTCATGAAGATGCTCGTTTACTCAATATCGACCGTTTGCGTGAATTGCTTCGTACTGTTGTCTGGATGGTATGGCATCCGTCCGAAGTTAAAGCGATTAGGAGAATTTTTATTTCAAGTCATCTTCATCTGTGGGACTTCACTGAGCATTTATCTGCTCTGCAGCGGCCGGTCGATAGACATGACAGACATAAAAAGTCTGCTGCTACTCACAGACGACCTGTGGTTCGTGAAATCCTACCTGGTACTGTATCTCTTATCGCCCGCATTAAATACATTCAGTAGCACTGCAAGCCACTGCGAATACCTGTTCATTCTATGTGGTCTGTTTTTGCTGCAGATGGTGTTTGGATGGGGATTTGTGGTCGTACCGTGGTTTGACGGAGGCTATTCCCCATTGAGTTTCATTCTTCTATATTTGTTAGGACAGTATCTTCACCGTTATCCCAACAAACACACCAACCGCAGTTCAAGTCACCATCTTGCCAGCTACGCATTCATGACAGTCTTATGTGCAGTCATCAATTTCATCTCATTGCGTATAGGCATTGGAGAAGGAGTGGCATGGATGTCGTATATCTCCCCATTAGTGATTATAAATTCTGTATTGTTGCTGCTATATTTTTCAAAATTGTCGTTTCAGAGCAAGAAAGTGAACTGGTTGGCCCGTTCCTGCTTTGCAGTTTATCTGCTTCATTGCACCCGCCATGTTCTTGAGTGGTATTGTGATGAAATACGAGAAAACTACGGCAGCAACAATTATTTATCCATCTTGTTCTTGATGTTGGCCATATATGCCGCCGCAGTTCTCCTTGACAAGGCAAGAATATTAATATGGGAGTTTCTCACAGGAAAAAAA
>OCTX011412239.1_pt1 | contig 16728 bp, 21 predicted proteins | sample 1539691 | NCBI WGS metagenome assembly OCTX01 (sample SAMN02144231, study PRJEB22623) | gut metagenome | biome: sheep rumen | host: Ovis aries | place: New Zealand | reverse complement strand
TTATCTGGTATTTTCCGAAAAATCCGGAGAAAACCGTAATGGTACGTGATTTTGCAGCGTATTATATTCTTACAGCCATTATGGGTGTGGGAGAAATCGCATTCTTCGCAGGACGAAAACACAGAAACGAGTAAGAAAGCATGAAGAGGATGACGAAAAACAGAATAGCGAGGATGACTGCCGTTTTCTGTGCTGTCTTAGTTGCAACTGTCATGCTTTCCGGATGTGTAACGAGGATAAAGCCGGAGCCAACAGTACTGGAACCGGTAAAGTATGTATATGTAAAGGACGGCGATACGATTGGTGTAACCGGTATGGACGGCGAGAGTTTTACGGTAAGGCTGATTGGAATCGATGCACCGGAATCCGTGGCACCGGAGTCCTATACGGAAAAGACCGGAAAAGAAAACAGTGAGTACGGCGAAATGGCGGCAGAGCATTTAACACTCATGTTGAAAGACTGTGATCTTCTGTTTTTGGAATATGACGAAGAACAGAAAGATTCCTACGACCGGTTCCTGGCATATGTTTATTTAAGCGATTCGGCAGATATTACAAATAGTGTTAACTATAAAATGTTGGAAGATGGCTATGCTGTCACCATGGAGATTGCACCGAACGTAAAGTACTGTAAGGAACTGAAGGCTGCCGAAGAGGATGCAAAGAATGCCGGAAGAGGACTGTGGAAGTACGGAGATTTTATGAATTCTGGAACAGGAAAATGATGAATGGAGCCAGACCTGAAATACATTGACGTTTCCAACATTTGAATCTAGAATGAGTTTATTGATACGTATTTTTTAAACCATTGTAGAAGGAGGAATAAACAATGGCAGAAGCAAAGAAAGCTGCTCCGAAGAAAGCAGCACCCGCAGCAAAGAAAGAAGAAGTTAAGAAGGCACCTGTAGCAAAGAAAGCACCTGCTAAGAAGGCTGCTCCGAAGGCAGCCGCTAAGAAGGCTGAAGCTCCCAAGAAGGCAGCACCTGCAAAGAAGACCGCAGCTAAGAAACCTGCAGCAAAGCCCGTTAAGAAACTTGGCAAGATCGTTTTCGAATTTGATGGCCAGCAGATTGATTACAAGGCAATCGAGAAGAAAGCGGCAAAGCTTGGCGGAAACGTTTACGTTGTAGCAGCTGAGAAGAAGATTTTTGATGCAGATGGAAATTCTGTAGATTTGTTCTAAGGTATCAAATAAATGATGCTTGAAGAGGAGAGGCTTAGGCTTCTCCTTTTTGATTTTACCACTGTAATGGGGGCAACGAATGGATCTAAAAAATGTTAGAATGCGTGTAATATTCATAAATTGTTTACAAAACATCAATAGACATCATTCGCCTATTTGACTATAATTAGTATTGTAATTGAATAAATAGGCAAAACCGTGGAAACGCGGCGACGCAAAGCTCTTAGAACCTGTTAAATGGTAGTCAGCTGCACTTAATGGACGCAAGGATAAAGCATCTTTCTACAAGTAAACATTTGCTGGTGGAAGATGCTTTTTGTGACTGTTGGAGGGCAATTTATGAATAAAGAATACATATCTGCAAAAGAATATGCGGCGAAATATGATCTTCATCCAAGGACAGTTCAGTTATGGTGTGCGAACGGACGAATTGAGGGAGCATATAAGTTTGGTGCTTCCTGGGCTGTGCCGGATAAAGCACCCAGACCGGATGACCGGAGATATAAGAACGGGGAATGGGTAGGTTATCGGCAAAGAGAAAGAAAGCATAAATAATAGATCCAATTAAGTAGTTTAGACGATTAATCTAGAAACTTATAAGTGGAGGGATTATTAATTGATCATTAATTCTAAAAACAAGATTATTATCAAATATCTAATGACATCAGTAGTGTTATTTATCATTTTTTTTCTTTTTTCAAATCGTGTTTTTGCAAGTGACGGGTCTATTCAGGTTGATGGCTTAAAATATGAATTCGGGAAAAACGGGAAGTATGAACTTGAGAAGAGCGAAGGAAAGAAGATTATTAATGGGGAAAGTACATACGGAACCTTTTCTGTAGCAGGCAATATCGAAAGCATTGATAGCATTAATGATGTTGCAGTTTACGGTGTATCAGAAGGTGTATTGACATTTACATATGCATACACGGACCGTTATTTAAATGCCCCTGAAGAAGAGTGGCATCTTGTAAGCGATTCCGGGAAGAAAATTAATGGAAATAAAATTGGGGATAAGATTCAAAAAGGAGCCATATATATTCAAACATCATTAGATGGAGATAAATGGGTAGATACATTCAAAATAACTAATCTATTTGAAAATATCCCCAATTTGACGAAAGAGTTTTATACAACTACTGATGTTCAGCTTAAAAACGGCTGTTATTACAGGGTATATGTAGTATATGAATTATGTAAGAAGACAGGAAAGAAGAAAGAGTATAAAAAATATGCAGAGGTATATAATTTTTACGCCTATGATATGAACGAGGTTATGAGAGCAGAGCAATCTAAAAATGACTTAAAACACTGTTTCGCTGAAAAAACAAAGACAGGATTGGATAATGGGTATTCTGATGAGAAGGAAATAGATAAAAAAGATCCTCATTTTGGATGGAACCTCGGTGAATTCTATGTGAAAGGTTATACAAGAGAAACGACGGATGAAAATGGCAACCCCGTATTTTTAGAGAATACCGGGGATGAAGTTGTTTTATATTTTGATTTGCTCCAGGATATAGATGCCTTAAACGGAGACGAGTCTTTGTCTATTTCGAAGGATGATAAGGGTTATGACAAGTATTTCGAAATGGAACAAACATATATGGGTCGAGGGACCCTTATAGTAAGGTATACAGATTGGGATAACAAGGTACATGATCCAGTAATTTATACGGATTATTTATCTGCAAAACTATCTCCAGGTGCAGATACCGAAGTGAAACTATACGGGGAAGGAGACTATGAAGTATCCCTAGATTATGAAATAAAACAGGATAATAAAGTATTAATGTTTCCTGCATATACGGATTATAAAATATTCTTTAAGTTTTCTATTAGAAACGGGAAATGTATGGTTTATCCGATGGATGCAGTAACAGGGTCCGAACTAAGCGGCAGTTCCTATACGGAAAATGGTTTTGTGCTGGATTTGGCTTATTCCAGATATTTAGATCTCAATGTAAAAAGAGAAGTAATGAACGAAGACGGGAATCTGGAAGAAGACGGATTCTTTGATGATTTAGCTAAAAATGGAAGCACATTTACGGAAGAAGGATTATATACTATTACGGCCTCTAATCGATATACCGGTCAATCTATAACTAAAGTAATATATGTGGGTACAGATCCAATATTAAGAGCGACTGCGAAAAGCGGGCTTGATGTAGAAGATGTTAGAAGTCTCGTAGATAGAGGGGCAACGATTGATCAATATGGAAACATAGATCTGACAAATGTAGAAGAAGAGGATGTGGCTAGAATTCTAAATGAGAGTAATAAAACTGTTGATGAACCCATAGAAGAAACACGGGAGGAAGCATTCTTACGCTTTACAAGAGGTCAAGTTGTATTTACAGCTGTTTTGTTGATTCCGATAGTTGCTATTATAGTTTTGGTAGCAATAATTATGCTTGTAGTAATCATTTCTTTGGCGGTAAGTAATCGTAAGAAGAAAAAAATGATTAAGAAACTTAGGGAGCAATTGATTGAGTATGAAAAAAAAGAGAACTATTTTAAAAACTAGAATAATATCAGTTATACTTGTCTTATTGCTTGTTTTTAGCGGATGTTTTTCTCACCAAAAGGGCGAGGCTGAAAGTGTTTCAGAAGTGATTGCATCTGAAGAAATTCCTTCTGAACAAATAATTGATGTTACTTCTGATATATACTTGCAGGGATACCATTTGGATGATTCTAATGACCTGGAAGCATATAAGACATTGGTTTATGAAGAAATTGTCGATCAAATCAAATCCGATGACATCGTTGTAGAAGATGTACAGGTTGCATATTATTCCAGCGAGTATCTCCAGGATGTAATGTATAACAGTAAAGAATCAGTTTTTTTTGGATATACATTAAGTGAGTTAGATGAACAGTTTGGTGGACAAAAATACGCATTCTCACTTGCTGAAGATGGAAGCACGGAAGTTCATCCTTTTGAAAACTATGATTTTACGACAGAAGAGATAATTAGAGATGTAGCTATTGGATCCGGAGTAATTATTGTTTGTGTAATTGTCACCGTGGCAACCTATGGAGCAGCCTCCGAAGCTACAGTACCTTGTGCGGTGGTTGTTGTAAATGATATCGCGGGTAAAATGGCTGTGGGTGCTGCTGTAACAGCTGCTTCAGGTGCTGCAATAGGTGGGGTTTCTGCAGGTATAATTACAGGATTAGAAACAAAAGATATGGATGCTGCTATTAAAGCAGCTGCCGTACAAGCAAGTAAAGACTATAAATGGGGTGCCATTGCAGGAGCGGCGACCGCTGGTATATCAGAGACTATTAATTTGGCTTGGGCATCCGGAACTGGATTATCAATTAAAGAAGCAGCTTTTATTCAAAAGGAGACTAAACTTTCTGCGAAACTTATCCGGCAATTAAAATCATTTGACCAGTATAAAGAACTAGTTGAAATAGAAAAGAATGGCGGACTAGCAGTTGCGCAGATTCTAAATATGTCAGAAAAGACAAAATATCCGGTCGAAATGGTGAAATTATTCAGAGTTACGGAAGAAGGAAGTATATATTCGGAACAAGCAGGGCTATATGTAAAGGAAATAAACGGAAAACTAGCGCTGGTTCGAGATATAGATTTAACATATGAGAGCAAGTTGGCCGGAAAAACAGTAACAAATCTTCAGCGAATGCAACAAGGATATGCACCATTGGATCCGGCAACCGGTGAAGCGTATCAATTACATCACATAGGGCAAAAAGTTGATTCACCGTTGGCAATTTTAACTGAAGTTGAGCATAAGAAAAACGGAAATAATACAATACTTCATGACCCTAATATTGGAGATGGAAATGGAGTGCATAGCATTATTTCAGATAGTGATTGGGCGGCACAGAGAAAAGAATTTTGGATAGCATTTGCAAAAGCAGTTAAGTAATGGGGAGAGCTGTTATGAAAATTAAAGAAGTCTTAGAGCGGAAAGACGACTTGCTTTCTGGAGAACCGGCTAAAGAGATAGATATTAAGAAAGCAGAAAAGGAACTTAATCTTCATTTTGCCAAGGAATATAAAGAGTATCTTCTTGAATATGGTGTTGTAGCTTATTCCGGACACGAAATAACAGGAATTGTTGATGATGTCAGGATGAATGTTGTATCTGTTACTCAAAAACAAAAGAAGAAATCAAAGGAAATACCAGAAGATTTTTATGTGATAGAAGTTACAAACATAGATGGCATTATTGTTTGGCAAAATTCTAAGGGAATGATATATTCTACAGTTGATGACAGGAAACCTAGATTAATGGATAAATCGTTATCTGCTTATTTTTCAAAACAATAGTATCAGGTGATTATATGATGCTTATTGGTTTCACAGTTGAACTACTGGATAATGAAGATAATCCCATTGTAACATACATCCTGATAGCGCCTCGCTTTGTAGTGCTTTTTGGCGGTTTGGAAGAGTATCAGATGACTTTGCGGACATTTTAGGAAAAGAGAACGGGTAAAGAAACAGGAAGGAGAATATAAAAATGCAATTTGATCAGTTACAAAAAGACATGATAGCGGCCATGAAGGCGCATGACAAGGAAAGAAAGGATTCCATTTCCACTCTGGTATCGGCGGCAAAGAAGATTGCTATCGATAACGGATGCAGAGACAATATTTCTGAGGATATTGTAAACCAGGCAGTGCTTAAAGAATTAAAAAGCGTGAAAGAACAGATTGAGACTTGCCCGAAGGAAAGAGAGGATCTGCTTTCTGAGTATAAGGCAAGGCTCGCCGTATTTGAAGAGTACGCACCAAAGATGCTTTCTGCCGAAGAAGTGGAAGCAATCCTTAAGGAGAAGTTTTCCGAAGTGCTGGGAAGCAAAAACAAAGGTCTTATCATGAAGACGATTATGCCTGAACTGAAAGGAAAGGCAGACGGAAAAGTCATCAATGAAGTCGTTGCTAAACTGTGCCAGTAAATAGGTTTGTAATTGCTCAGAATGAACGGACAGGATTTATGAGTCAAAAAGTGGAGGAACAGCATGTTTGGTTTCAATTCCGACAACCCACAAGATTACGACATCAAGCGCCTGCGTAAGGACCTGGCGAATGAGTACGGATGCCAGGGAGCGGCCTTTTCTGGAGGCTTTGGTTTCTTTGAGATGATGGAAGCTGAGTCTGCCAGCGATGAAAAACTTCTTAAGATGGCAAGGCAGGAAGGGATTAATCTGGACAGGTACCGAAAATAGTTTTTTGACTGGTACAACCTGAAACAATTTTGAAAATCATACGCGAAGTTGTAATGAAGTTGTAATCAAGTTGTAGTGAAGTTGTAATCAATTACTAATTGTGTCCCTTTTCAAGCAAAAATAAGTGTGTTATATTTACAATGGACAAAGAAAACGCAGAAAACAAAAAACGTTTTCCGAGTCCATTTTCTTTTGCAAAAGAATTGAACCTGAAGCCCGGATGAAGATCCGGGCTTTTTTAATGACAGAAAGCTTAAGAAAGGACAGCACACTTATGAATTATGAAGAATTTAAAGATCAGTTCCTTGAAGACATTAAGGAACGTTTAGCGGATTCCAAGGCGGAGATCTCGACTCACGAAGTGAAAAAGCTTAACGAAAGCTACGATGCCATCACGGTTACGCCGGAGGACAGCAAGATTGGCGTGAACCTGCCGGTAAATAAGTTCTACGAAGCCGTAGAGGACGGTACTCCTTACGATGTGGCTGTAGACAAGGCAATCAGTGCCATCGAGGGTGCAATTGAGAAAAGCCCCCAGGTCGATGTTGAAAGCCTTACCGATTATAGCCAAATGAAGGAAAAACTGGCAATGGAAGTTGTATCGGCCGAAACCAATGCGGATTTGTTAAAAACCGTGCCTCATCAGCGAATGGAGGATATGGCGGTTGTATACCGATTCGTATTAAGTAGCGACGAGAGCGGAAGAGCATCGGTACTTGTTACCAATCAGATGCTTGATACGATGGGCGTAACTCCGGAACAGCTTCATGCGGATGCAATGGAAAACGCACCCCAGTTAAAGCCTGTGGAGATTAAAGGAATGAGCGAAGTTCTGGCTGAGCTTATGGGTGTAGAGCAGGCTGAAATGATGGGAATCGGGCCGTTAGCACCGGAAGATGAGCAGATGTATGTAGCATCCGTACCCGACAAGGTACATGGTGCGGGCGTTTTGGCTTATGAAAACTTCATGGATCAGGCGGCTGAACGGGCCGGCGGTGACTTCTTCATTTTGCCCAGTTCTATCCACGAAATTCTGATTGTTCCTGACAACGGACAGATGGATTTACAGACCCTGGAGAACATGGTACGAGAGGTCAATGCAACGCAGGTTGCTCCCGAGGACAAGCTTACGGACAGCGTTTATCACTACGATTCCAAGGATAAGATTTTTGAACTTGGTGAAAAATTCGTGGAGCGCCAGGCAGCCAAAGAAGCCGAGAAGACCGAAGGACTTGAACCGGAAAAAGCGGAGAAATCCGTGCTCGGTGATTTGAAAGCTAAGAAGGATGAGGTTGCAAAAGCACCGAAGAAGGATCCAATTGAGAAGGCTGCAAAAGCCAAAGGCGGAGATGCCATCTAAGAAAAACCAAATAATGAAATAAGAGCGAAAGGCGCTTTGTGGAAGGAAACTTTTACAGGGCGCTTTTCCTTTTCCAAAACGAATATGAGAAGGAGAACAACACTATGGAAGTTAGAGATTATTTACCGGGACACATTGCAAAAAAGAACAAAAATGAATGGGCGTATGTATCGGATTCGCCGGTAGGACAGAATGAACCTGCAGCGCATCCTAAGAATTGCAGGACAGAGTGCCCCTACGGAAAAAACAGAGCATTCTGCTTTCCCTGCATGAAGAAGATTATGAGCGAGCGTAAGGCAGCCACCACATCGCAGGAAGCGTGACGGTATGAACTTCGACTACTTTTACGGGGAGCAGTCGGAAGCATTTGCATTCTATAGGACTCCGCAGGTTTTCTATACTGATGAAAAATTCCGGGAGCTCTCCTCAGATGCAAAAACCTTATACGGAATCCTTTTGGACCGGGTAGCGTTATCAAGAAAGTGCGGTTGGATTGACGAAGACGGAAGAGTCTATGTATATATGGCGATTAAGAACGTTGAAAAATCCCTTGGTTGCGCACATCAAAAGGCCTGCGGTCTTATGGCGGAGCTTGAAGATTTCGGATTGATTGAGCGAGTAAAACAGAGATTATGTAAACCAAATAGAATCTATGTGAAGAATTTTATCCAGGTATGGAATTCATACTCTCGGAAGTATGAAAATCATACCACCGGAGGTATGGAAATCATACCCACGGAAGTATGTAAATCATACGCTAATAATACTGAGTATAACAATACCAAGAGGAATCAGACCAATCCTATCCTATCCGGATTGGATGCGGATACGGTTGAGAGAAGTATCTACCGAGAGATTCTTTTTGAGCAGTTGGAAATCGAAGCATTTTATGAACGGTATCCATTAGAGAAGGAGACCATTGACGCAGTTATGGAACTGATGTTGGATACAATCTGTTCTAAGCGCAAGAAGATCCGCATTGCGGGAGATGACAAATCGAAGGAAGTCGTAAAATCGCAGTTTTTGAAACTGAATTCCATGCATCTGGAGTATGTTCTTTCTTGTATGAGAGAAGCATCCTCAGATGTTCGTAATATCAAGCAGTATATGCTGGCAACCATTTATAACGCACCACTTACCATGACAAGTTATTTCAGAGCGAAGGTAAATCATGACATGGCCGGTGGAAACAATAGTGAAGAATAGTGAAAAAATAATGTAAAGGAGACGAACATGAAAACAATTGAAGTACATATTAATTTGGATCCCATCAACGACGGAGCAGTGATCAGTGCCGACAGACTGGTAAAGAAAGAAGAGGGAGCCTTGGTAATCGGCACCAACGGAAAGACGAAGGTGATTAACGAAGACGAGGCTGTTGATATTCTGGACGAGCTTTCCGGTACTGTGCAGGGAGAGGTTTTGGGAAAGACTCCGTATCTGGTAATCATCAATGGAGAAAAGGTTATTAGAATCGGCTGCAGACAGTATTTTATCGGTTCTGCAGTGATTGTGAAAAATACCAGGGACGGCATCGGAATGCTTGCCGGCGAAGATTTTGAAAAGGCAAAGAAGGAGTTTGTGAGCAGACTCATTACATTAGTAGGCGACGGGCAGGAATTCTCTGCCTTTGAACTGGCATAAGGAGGATAAAAAGATGAGCAGAACAATACCGAGAGCATATGTAAGTGCAGCATGGAGTACGGACCGTGTGGATGCAGAGAATGAAGCAAGAAAATACTGTAGGGAACTGGTTAAGGCAGGGTATCTACCCTTGTGTCCGGTTCTTGCCTTTAGCGGCGTGATTTCCGAGGACGATCCTGACGGCGAGAAGAAAAGAAGGGAGATGTCGGAGGACTTGCTCCGTCGTGCGAGATTTTTGGTGGTTTGCGGAAAGAAGATCAGTGATGATGTGAAAGCAGATATTTCCCTTGCCAAGCATTACAAGGTCATTCCGACTACGCTGGAAGGCGTTCTGGAATGTGGGGAATAATGTCTTTCCTCGAAAGAAGGTGATGGAATGCAGGAAGAAGTAGAGAATAAATCGATCAACCTAGCCATACGGACCGGTACGGTATCCTCGAGAGTGCTCTATCAGGCACTTAGAGGTTTTGTTCAGGATGCACGCAGTGCTTCTGCAAACCGGACGGCCAGAAGGGAAAGCAGGGAACGCTTAAAAATCGCAAAAATGGAACGAAAGAACGCACCGAAGCACGGCAGACAAACGGTAAAGCAGTTAATCGGCCAGGGACAGGGTGTTGAAAGCATGGATATCGGGGATTCCGGCGTGCGTGATTTTAAGCATATTGCGAACCGGTACGGAGTCGATTTTGCGATTATGAAGGATAAGAATGAGAATCCACCGCGCTATACCGTATTCTTTAAGGCAAAGGACGTGGATGCGATTACGGCGGTTTTAAAGGATTATTCTGCAAAGCAGGTACGGCGCAAGGAGGAGAAGGAAAAACCGAGTATCCTTGAGAAACTGAAGCAGTTTAAGGAGCAGGTGAAAAATGCCCCGAGGAAGGATAAGGAAAAACGGAAGGAGCAGGAGCGATGAATACAAAGAAACTGAAAAAACTTCTGCTTCCCAATATTCCCTTTGTGGTGGTAGGATTCCTTTCCACCAATCTTGGGGAGGCTTGGAGGATTGCAGAAGGAAGCAACGCATCGGAAAAAGTGCAGAGTCTCTTTATCGACGGTGCATTTGGCAAAGCATTTGCCAATCCGATGCCGAGTTTTCATCCGGTGGATTTGCTGGTCGGAATTGCCGTCGGAGGCGGATTATGTGCATTTATGTATTTCAGACGCAAAAATGCCAAGAAGTTTCGGCATAACTCGGAATATGGTTCAGCCAGGTGGGGAACGAATGCGGATATCGAACCGTATGCGGACCCGGTGTTTGCAAACAACGTGATTCTTTCACAGACGGAGCGGCTTACCATGAATTCAAGACCGAAGAATCCGAAGTTCGCCAGAAATAAAAATGTCCTGGTGGTCGGCGGATCCGGTTCCGGTAAGACGAGATTTTTTATTAAGCCCAATCTGCTCCAGTTACACAGTTCCTATGTACTAACCGACCCAAAGGGGACGGTAATTAATGAGGTAGGACAGGTATTTGTGAAGAAGGGATATCGCATCAAAATCTTTAATACAATCAACTTTCATAAGTCGATGCACTACAATCCGTTTGCGTATATTCACGATGAAAAGGACATTTTAAAGCTTGTCACGACGTTAATTGCTAATACCAAAGGGGAAGGAAAAGGCGGAGACGAATTCTGGGAGAAAGCCGAGAAGTTGCTTTATTCGGCACTCATTGGCTATATTCATTATGAAGCTCCGAAAGAAGAACAGAATTTCACGACTTTGCTTGAAATGATCAATGCAATGGAAGTCAGAGAGGATGATGAGGAGTTTAAAAATCCGGTCGATTTGATGTTTGACGAGCTGGCAGAAAGGGACCCGGATCACTTCGCGGTACGCCAATATGTCAAATACAAATTAAGTGCCGGCAAAACGGCGAAATCTATTCTTGTGAGCTGTGGTGCAAGGCTTGCCCCGTTTGATATTAAGGAACTTCGGGAGATTACCGCGTACGATGAATTGGAGCTGGATACGCTGGGTGATAAGAAGACGGCATTATTCCTGATCATGTCAGATACGGATGCAACATTTAACTTCTTAATCAGCATGGTTTATACGCAGCTTTTCAATCTGCTTTGCGAGAAGGCGGATGATGTGTATGGCGGAAGATTACCGGTGCATGTGCGGTGTTTAATTGATGAGGCGGCGAATATCGGGCAGATTCCGAACTTGGAAAAACTGATGGCGACGATTCGAAGCAGAGAGATTTCCGCGGCACTTGTGCTGCAGGCAAAATCGCAGCTGAAAGCAATTTACAAGGACAATTCCGATACGATTATCGGCAACTGTGATTCCCAGATTTTCCTGGGAGGCTCTGAACAGACAACCCTGAAGGATCTCAACACGACTCTGGGTAAAGAGACAATCGACATGTATAACACGGGAGAGACCAGGGGAAGTTCACAGAGCTACAACATGAATTATCAGAAACTCGGTCATGATCTTATGAGTATCGACGAACTGGCAGTCATGGACGGAAGCAAGTGTATCGTGCAGATCCGTGGTGTAAGACCGTTTCTGTCGGACAAATACGACCTGACCAAGCATCCGAATTACTATCTGACAGCGGATGCCGATAAGAAGAACTGGTTTGATATTGAGAAGTTCTTAAGTCATAAAGTAACATTAAAACCCGATGATGAATATGAAGTTATCGAGGTTTAATCATAAACATCCGCCCGGAGGTTTTCTCCGGGCCGGGTTTATGGTAGTATTACATTTTAGAGGGGCATTGGCGCAGCTGGGAGCGCGCCACACTGGCAGTGTGGAGGTCACGGGTTCGAATCCCGTATGCTCCAGGTATCTAAAAACCATAGAACTGTAAAGGAGATAGTCATACTATGGAGTTTATACCAAAAACAGTTGCTAGTTTTTTTGGACAACAAAAAATTCAATACGAAATCCCTGCATATCAAAGAGCCTACTCATGGGAGGACCTCCAGATTAAAACATTTTTGGAGGATTTGTTAGAACATAAACATAGTGATCAGTGTAATCCGTATTGTTATGGAAATGTTCTTTTAGAGACGATATCTAAAGGGAAAAAATACGAAATTATCGATGGTCAGCAAAGAATAACTACTCTTTCTATTTTTATGCGTTCGCTACTAAATGTCTTTTCTGAGAGAATCAGCAAGGGTATAGAGTTTAAAACAAGCGAAGATGAAATAGTTGTTGTTGCAGATGAAGAAGACATTTATTTGAAGGATCACGGTGTAATTAAACTTAGACCGACTACTTATGATCAGGCATGTTACGATACAATCATCATTGATAATAAAGATGATTTTAATTGCATTACACCATCACAAAAAAGAATGGTAGCTGCTAAAAAGTATTTTATCCGGGAATTAAAAAAACTATCAGATAAGGATTTAATTTCTGTGTTTGAAACAGTCCAGAACTCGATAGTGAATCACATCGAACTGACAGGAAAGAAAGAGTCTGCACTTATGTTTGAATTGCAAAACAATCGTGGCAAAGACTTGACTAATCTTGAAAAACTAAAATCTTTTTTGATGTATCAGTTATATGTTTATAGTGATTCCGATGAGACTGATTCAAATATTGAATACGTGTCAAATCAGTTTAATCCGATTTACAATATAGTTAATCAAATGTCCCTTCAACTTGGCGTTGATGATGAGGATGGAACTAGTAGCGCTGTAAATGAAGATAGTATTTTAATTTATCATTCTTATGCATACAGTAAAAAGAATTTTAGTTACAGAAACTTGAATGATACCATAGATGAGTTTAAGGAAGTTCAAGATGGCGAAAAAGTACAATGGATTAAAAACTATGCGTTGACACTTTATCAGAGCTTTTCAAGTATTCAAACTGTTTTCACGATGTCCGATTCTAATCTTGATAAGCTCAAAAAGATGAAGATGCCCTTCTTTGTTTATCCATTTATTATTAAAGGTGCAAAGAATAAAGAATCACTTCCAAAGTTATTTGAAATAATGGAAGTTTTAAGCTTTAGATACAAGTTGATAAGTAGTCGTGCAGATATTCGTGGAAGATTAAATGAAGTGATTCGTGGATATAATGGCAATAATGATAGACTTGCTGTAGATTTGCAGGAAAAAATGAATGAAGCATATTATTGGGGAGATCAAAAGCTTACTGAGGTTCTCAATGGTAATATGTATCAAAACACGATGATTAATTATCTTCTTTGGGAATATGAGCAGTATCTTCAACGTAAAGGGTATGTACTTAGTGGAAGTATAGGAATTGAAAAGGAAAGCATAGAGCATATTTCGCCTCAGACTGAGCCGGATGAGATCGTTATGTCTGGATATGAAATTGATGATACAGGTTTATATTCTAAGGAGTTTCGTGAAAACTATTTGAATAAGCTGGGCAATCTAATGCTGATATCTCAATCGCATAATTCCGCAATCAAAAACATACCGTTTGTTAATAAATTGCAATCGTATAAGGATAATCCGCTTCTTCGCCAACAGGCGCAGATAGAAGAATTTGTTAAGGATGGCAATAATCCTGTTTGGGATTCAGAAGCTATAGATAATCGTCATCAGAAAATAGTAGAATTCGCTCTTGAACGTTGGGGGTTTGGAAAATATATTGACCAAACCGTAACATAATAAACGGATAAGAGGCTCTGCTTTAAACAGCAGGGCTTTTTATTATAGATGATGCGCATCCCGAAAGATCAGTCGACGGATCTTCGGAAAGTACAATTGAATAGTAAACCAAGAAAGCCAAGGAAGCGGGAGACGTCCCAAACCTTGGCTTTTGTCATGCAACAAAAACAAAAAACAAAACGGAGGAAAAACAAATGGCATTTTTTAACAGCGCAGTAGGCGTATTACAGACACTCGTTATCGCACTTGGTGCAGGTCTTGGTATCTGGGGTGCAGTAAACCTCATGGAAGGTTACGGTAATGATAACCCCGGTGCTAAGAGCCAGGGCATGAAGCAGCTCATCGCAGGCGGCGGAGTTGCATTAATTGGTGTTACCTTAGTGCCCCTGCTTTCCGGACTCTTTGGTTGATCGGATTTAGCAGGACGAAAAACGGAGTCGGGGCTGTGTTTCCCGGCTCCGGAAGGGAGGTAACAAGTGCAGGCTTTATTACAATCAATTGAAACATGGCTGCGTGGAATCCTCATTTCAGGTATTTTAAGCAACATGGGTAATGCTTTCGATTCGGTAAACGTTCAGGTCGGGCATATCGCGGGAGAAGTGGCGAAGACACCATTTACGTTTTCGCCGACAGTTTTTTCGATGATTCGGACACTATCGGAGAACATCATTATGCCGATTGCGGGCATCATACTCACTTTTATCGCCTGTTATGAGTTAATCCAGTTAGTCATCAGCCATAATAACCTGGCAAATTTTGAAACATGGATCTTTTTCAAATGGGTATTCAAAACATTCATTGCAGTAACACTGATTACCAATACGATGAACATCACAATGGCTATCTTTGATGTATCGCAGTATGTGGTACAGCAGGCCGGAGGGATTATCACGGAAAGCACTTACGTGGATACAACCGGTATGGAGAATTTCGAGTATTTTTTGGAAATGCAAACAACCGGAGAATTGTTCTCGATACTGCTTCAGTCCTTTGTTGCTCAGTTTTTAATCTATGTATTAGCGGCTCTGATTTATGTCGTCGTTTACGCAAGAATGATAGAGATCTATTTGATGATTTCGATGGCACCGATCCCTTTTGCAACATTCGGAAATAAAGAGCAGAGCATGATTGGTCAAAACTATGTAAAATCGTTGTTTGCCCTTGGCTTCCAGGGATTCTTAATCATGGTATGTGTGGCAATCTACGCAGTCTTAATTCAGAACATAGCATTTACGGCCAACATCGTGGAATCACTTTGGAAGGTCATTGGGATTACGGTTTTACTCTGCTTTACGCTTTTTAAGACCGGTTCGGTAGCCAAGAGTATTTTACATGCACATTAAAACTTGTCACGAAAATTGTAAGGTTTTCGTGACGAAAAAAGAAAGGAATGAAACATGGCAGCATCCTATATTTCAGTGCCTCGTGACTTAACGAAGGTGAAGAGTAAAGTGATGTTTAATCTGACCAAAAGACAAATCATCTGTTTCGGAGCGGCGGTGCTTTTAGGAGTGCCGTCTTTCTTTTTAATCAAGCATTTTTCGGCACTTTCTGTTGCTGCAATCTGCATGATGGTGATTATGATGCCGTTTTTCTTTTTGGCGATGTACGAAAAGAACGGGCAGCATCTGGAGGTTGTGTTAAGACACTTTATCGAGGCAGTTTTTATAAGGCCAAAGGAAAGGCCTTTCAAGACAGATAATTATTATTCCGCACTGATTCGTCAGGCAGAGGCGGAGAAACAGATTGAAGAAATAGTAAAAAAAGCAGAAGGGAGGAGAGTCAAGTGATCTCACTTTTCAAACCGAAAAAGAAAGCATTCAAAATGCCGGAAGGGTTAAGCAAAGCGGAGCAGATGCAGGTTCGACAGATTGTGGAAAACGCCAGGAAAAATGATGGTGTTCCGAGAACGGCGCAGCAGAGCATTCCGTTTGATCGGATGTTTCAGGACGGGATTTGCAGAGTCGGTAACGACTATTATACAAAGACCATTCAGTTTCAGGACATCAACTATCAGTTAGCCCAGCAAGAGGATAAGACGGAGATCTTCGAAGAATGGTGTTCGTTCCTAAATTTCTTTGATTCGACCGTACATTTTGAACTGTCTTTCATGAACATGGTAACGGATATGGATGAGTTTCGTGCAGGGATTGCGATTCCGCATCAAAGGGATGATTTCAATGGAGTACGTGATGAGTACAGTTCCATGCTGTTTCATCAGATGGAAGCCGGCAATAACGGTCTTACGAAGAGTAAGTACTTAACCTTCGGGATTGAAGCCGAATCCATGAAAGCAGCGAAACCGAGGCTTAATCATATCGAAACGGATTTACTGAATAACTTTAAAAGACTGGGCGCACAGGCAAAAACCTTAAACGGAAAGGAACGTCTGGCGCTCATGCATCAGCAGTTTCATATGGGGGACAGGGATAAGTTTAACTTTGACTGGAAATACCTGGTCGGAAGCGGGCTTTCGGTAAAGGATTTCATTGCACCGAGCAGCTTTGGTTTTCCAAACGGAAAGAAGTTTACGATGGGAAGCCTATACGGGGCAGTGAGCTTTTTATCGATTGATGCATCAGATATTTCAGATGCATTGCTTTCAGACTTTTTGGAGATGGAGTCCAGTCAGATAGTGACAATGCATTTAACACGATGACCTCAATGAGGAATGTTGATACAGCAGTGCGGAGTAATATAATCGTTTGGGAGAATGAA
>OCTX011781988.1_pt1 | contig 16729 bp, 13 predicted proteins | sample 1539691 | NCBI WGS metagenome assembly OCTX01 (sample SAMN02144231, study PRJEB22623) | gut metagenome | biome: sheep rumen | host: Ovis aries | place: New Zealand | reverse complement strand
CGAATAATAGAGGGTAGCTCAGAAATTCCATACTACCGTTCCATAAAAAGTGAGTTTCAAAGCGAAAAACCTGGAATTTTCCTCCTGGGCGGGGACGAAGACGACGAAGAGGAAGACTTCTAGTGCCCGAATGAGCACATACTAATCTGAGTTGAATAAAAAACAGCGATAAACAGCTCAAAACCGGTAGGCAATTTTACCCTAATCTGTTGCTTATCCAACACATTGATATCGATGTGTTGGCCGTGCCCCATTTTTGCCGCAATTCGCCTCATTTGCACTGCTATATTCCACGACGACAACTCAAGAAAAAACGACAAACAAAACGACTCAGAAAGAAAGGAATGTTATGAACAAGATTAGAATCATCGCTGCAGCACTTGCAGCAACAATGATGCTCCCCTTTGCAGCTGCATGCAGCAAAGGCGATGCGTCGTCATCGATCGCTGTTGATGAGACCTCATGGTACAACTTTACCGAGATCCAGCTTGACACTGACTTAAGCCGTGAGAAATACGATTATGTCACATGCGAAACTGTCGGTGCTTTTGACGATATACTCGTCGTGCACAAATCAGGATCTCTTCTCACACCGGCAGACGCAGATATTGATATGGATTACTCTGAATTCGTAGTTCAAGATATCGAATTCTTCGACATGAACGGCGCACTGGTCAAATCGATATCCCTTCAGGATTATTTAAGAGAGAACGACCTCGCCCAGACATCATACATCGAGCGCGTTACAAAGCAGGATGACATGATATCCGTCACGGTTTCTTCTTATGATGTTCAGACTGATACGATCACGAAGTACCAGCTCACTATCGACCCTGCAACTTACGAGTTAAGTGCACTCGAGCCAAGGGAAGACACTGACCTGTCATCATACCTTAACGGACTTGAAGTCAGTGAGGAGGATCAGACTGTTATCGGAACCACTACTTTCAGAAAATTCTGGAATTACAGCGATAGTGTTTTCTCATACATCGTTTTCATGATCGATGAGAACAACAACGTTACTGAATTCGATTTTTCCGAGCTGTTCCCTGATATGGAAATCTTCGACATCAGAAACTTCCTTGACATCGGAAACGACAGAGCGTTGGTAATCGCTAACACCCGCGACTACACGGTTTACTTCCTCATCGACATCAACAACAAGACAATTACTGATGTAACAGCTGAAATGGGCTGGTTCAATCTCGAGATCAAGGGTTTCCAGAACGTAGACGGTATCGGCACAGTCATTCAGGACAACAACGGTATCTATGCTGTTGATTACGACAGCCAGACAGTAAGACCTGTCTTCCTTTATGAGAATTCTTATGTAAACCTTTCTCACATCATGGGCGCAACACCCATCTACATAACAGAGGACAAGTGCATCTTCTCTTCTGAGATCGCACCTGCTGACGGCGATAACAATACGCAGCGTCAGGCTATGATCATCGTCTTCGAGAAGTCAGACACAAACCCTAATGTTGGCAAGACAATGCTCAGACTCGCTTCAATCGATTACCTCTCAGTCCCTATCTGTGATGCAATCTGCGAGTTCAATCAAACAAACGATCAGTACTACATCCGTGTAGACAATTCCTACCGTTTCAGTACGGCTGAGAACCAGGTTGCAGCTTCCGATACAGACCCCGAGCTTGTCTACGATACTACAAGCGCAGATCTCGGCAGCAGGCTCGCGATCGACCTCATGTCCGGCGACGGTCCTGATATTATTATCAGCGGCTCTTCCATGCCTATGCTCAACAACGATACTTACCTTGTAAACCTCAATGATTATGTTGCTGAGAACTTCACAGCAGACGCTTACTTTACAAATGTTTTCGATGCGGCAAAGACAGGAGACGCTATCTACCAGCTGCCTCTGGCCTTCGAGATCTTCGGTATCATGACAAGTGAAGAGGACCTCGCGCCCGGCCAGATTGGATTCACTTTCGAGCAGTTCCGTCATTATGTGGCCGGCCCCTGCAACGGCGTTAACCCTGTCGGTTCAACGCAGATGGACGTGTTCCTCAACACATTGAGCTGCATGCAGGATCAGGTTATCATTGACGGTCACGTTTCTTATAACAACCCTGCTTTCACAGAACTTGCACAGTACACAGCCGAGTCCGTTACAGACGAGCTTGTTGCAGTTGAAGGCGACGGCTATGATGGCATTGGGGCAGACGCCTCCACAATGCTCATAAGAAGAGCAAACGAGTACTATGGTAATGTAGCTTCCGGCAAGGCTCTCGTAGGTCTGCCTTCACCCGACGGAAGAGGTCCTGTCTTCTGCGGCTCCGCTTCTGTAGGTATCTCTGCCACATCACAGGCAGTAGACGGCTGTAAGGAGTTCATCAAGATTCTCATGAGCGAGTCCATCCAGGAGAAGTTTGGTGTTTACGATGGTCTCTCCGTAAACCGCACAGCTTTCCACAACAACGGTATCGCATACATGAACTCTCACAACACAGACCTTGAGGTTCTTCGCAGATATTACACAGACAGCGAGCTCATCAGCTACGGCTGGGGTTCACAGCCCATGCAGGAATCTGACGTTGACGCTTTCACAGAAGTGATCAACAACATGAGCGGATGGCAGTCCAACGACGGCGCTATCAACGCTATCATCCGCGAGGAGATGCCCGCTTACTTTGCAGGACAGAAGACCCTTGATCAGGTTATCCCCGTCCTCGAGGACCGCGCACAGACAGTCCTCAGCGAGAGATTAGGTTAAGCTTATCCTCCCTGCACATATCTATCGAAAAGCCTCGGTTCACATTGAGCCGGGGCTTTTCTTATGCTATTTTATAAAAAGTTATTTACATCTTAGGATGAGTTAGGAGAACATTATGCTGTTTGCTTTGGCGCTGGTTCCGGTTATCGCACTGTTGGTTTTTATCTACCTTAAGGACAAGAAAGAGAAAGAGCCTATCGGCCTTCTCATCGGCCTCTTCTTCGCAGGCATGGGCACTATCATCACTGCCATCATCATCGAGCTTATAGGAGAGGTTATACTTGAAGCCATCTTCCCCTACACACCTGTGCTTAAAGCGATCCTTCTCGCGATGCTCGTCGTAGGTCCCGCAGAGGAGCTCGGCAAGTTCGCAGTACTTCGCCTCATCACATGGAAAAACAAAGCTTTCAACTACAGCTACGACGCGATCGTTTATGCTGTGTTCGTTTCGCTCGGTTTTGCTTGTCTTGAGAACGTCGGCTATGTTTTCCAGAACGGCCTCAGCACTGCGCTTCTTCGTATGTTTACGGCAGTTCCGGGCCACGCTTGCTTCGCAGTATTCATGGGTTACTTCTACAGCAGAGCTAAGTTTGCTTCCCTCACAAACAAGAAGGGCGACTACACCAAGAACATGTGGCTTACGCTCCTCATCCCTATCGTAGGACACGGTATCTATGATGGAATTCTTTTCGCAGCTCAGGCTTCAGGTGCAGACATCATCGAAGGTCTCGGCGCGCTCCTGTGGATCGCATATGTAGTCGTACTCTTCGTGTTCTCTTTCATACTCGTAATCAAGTCTGCCAAGAACGACTTCTGCATCGTTACGCTTCCTACACAGCAGCAGACTGTCTACAGACCTCAGGTCGCTGGAAACTGGACTTGCAGCTGCGGCGTTATCAACAGCTTCAACTTCTGCTCAGCATGCGGTAAGCCGCGTCCGATGGGCAACATATGGAACTGCCCTACATGCGGCACACTTTGCACATATAATTTCTGTGGTAACTGCGGCTGTCCAAAGCCCGCGGCAAACCCGGTTCCGATGCCCGTTCAGCAGGCACCTGCTCCTCAGGCACCTGTTCCGCCGACACCCGGCGTTTAACTCTTAACTCACTCACCTTAACGAGTTAATATAATCTTCGTATCTTAAGTTGTGGGCTGTCATGGCTTCGTCCGAATCGACGTAGTCAAGCAGCCCATTCTTATCGACCCATTTATAGGCTGTGGTCTCGCCCTCCTGCAAGGTAACGGAGTTTTTGTCGCACGAGACGCGCGCAAGATATGAGTAATACATCGCGTGACTTGTGTCCTTGAAAGAGATGTTAATAAGCTCAATCGAATCTGCCTCGAGACCGGTCTCTTCTTTCAGCTCTCTGATGCCTGCCTCGAGAGGCTCCTCGCCGCTTAAAGCAGAACCGCCTGCACTCGCCTCCCAGTAGCCCGGGTAAACGTCTTTGATATCACTTCTCTTCGTAAGCAAGTACGTGCCGTCTTCGTGCAGCACGAGTATGTCTACCACAAGGTGATAGCGGTCATCGGGGATATTCTTGAAGCTCATGAAACTTCTCTCGAACGTCTCCCCTGTCCTCTTGCCTTCTCTATCGTAAAGATCCCAAATCTCCATCCTCATTACTCCTCTTCAATCAGTTTCTCGACTTCTTCGCGGCGGCTGTAAAGTGTACATCCGCCGGTGTGATCTTCGAGCAGATATCCGCCGTCGCGAAGCTTCGTAAACAGCCTTGACTTCATCGCTTCTCTTAACGACGTGTCGCGCACGTTGATGTCGGCATACGGTGAGAACGGACACGGCTCTGCACCGCCATGAGAATTGATATGAAAGAATCCTCTTCCCGCCGCGACACAACCGCCTGAGCTCTTCTCATCTCCCGGGAAAGAGATAAACACCATACCGTCATCGCGCGACCTGAGATCATCAATCGCGTTCTTGATATACTCGCGTTCCTTATCGCCCGGCGCGAGCTCCTCACTCTCTTCAGTCACCGGAACATACTCGACAAATATCACCGCCTTGCAGCCTTTGTCGTAAATTGTCGAGAGGAACTCCTCCGACGTCACTTCACGGTAATTCTCCGTGGTCACCGTAACGGAAGCTCCGAAGATCAGCCCGCGCGCCTTAAAGGTCTCCATACTCTTCACAAGCTTGTCGTAAACACCCGCACCACGCCTTGCATCCGTAACGTCTCTTCCGCCCTCGATACTTAAGATCGGGATCAGGTTACGGTTCTTGTCAAAAAGCTCCAGATACGCATCATTAAGGAAGGTGCCGTTCGTAAACACGGGGAAAAGAATATTCTGTCTTCGCGCCGCCGCCTCGATAACATCCTTGCGTAACATCGGCTCACCGCCCGCCAGCAAGATAAAGCTCACACCGAGTTCATCCGCCTCGTCGAAAACCTTCTCCCACTCACCTGCAGTCATCTGCTTAACAGGCTCTTCGTCGGAAGTCGCGTTATTACACCTCGAGTAGCATCCCGCGCAGTGAAGATTACACTGGCTGGTTATCGAAGCGATGAGAAAAGGCGGGATGTGTTCACCCTGTTCCTGCGCGAGCTTACGCTTCTTGGAAGCAGCCTTACTTGCCATCGCGAACTTCGCCATGAAGACTGACTCCTTGGGGTTACTGAGCGTCGCTTTGACCGCGTCAGCAACGACGCGTTCCACGCCCCTCGTCATGTATGCCTGAATGTCGAATTCTTTGTTATCCATCTAACAATGACTTTAACACATACTCTTCAATAAAATCGACTCTGTCGAAGATTGTCGGTTTGAAGTAAGAAGCGACAGAAACTACGACATTCTTGTCGGGGTTTACATAGATGACGTTGCCGCTGTTGCCTATGGCCGCGTAGATGTTCTTCTCCGGATTGGTGATCCACCAGAGGTATCCGTACATCATTCCGCGCCACATCTGACCTTCAATCTTACGCGGGCGTGTCATATCTTTGATCCATGAAGATGAGATGATCTGCTTTCCTTCCCACACGCCTTCGTTAAGACAGAGCTGACCAATCTTCGCCATATCCTTGGCGCACATGCAAAGGCCGTATCCTGGCGTCCCGAGGCCGTCGCGGTCAGCGAACCAGACGTTAGTCTTGGGCTCCTTATCCATCGTGAAATGTTTATGTTCTTCCGCAGACTTCGCGTAGTAGTTCTCGTGAGGTGCGATGCCGAGCGGCTTAAACAGATACTCGTTCGCATACTCGACCGTCGTCATACCGGTGGCCTTATACAGGATGCCTGACAGGATATGAAGACAGACTGTCTTGTAGTTAAACTCATCCGTAAGTCCGCCTCTTCCACCGAGGAAATCAAGTGATGCATACGTCCAGTTCTCACTGATACAGACCTTCGACCACGGATCTCCCTTACCCTTATACGGCGCCCTCATCGTAAGCAGATGTCGGATAGTGACATCGTAGATCGTCTTCTCTCCGCGTTTAACCTGATAATCGGGGAAATACGACAGTACCTTATCGTCGATGCTTGCAATCTGCCCGCGGTCAACAGCGATGCCGACCAGCAGCGCGACGATACTCTTAGTAGCAGACATGATATGCGTACAGTCAGTGTCCTTATATCCGTTCCATTCATCTGAATAGACGAGCTTGCCGTCGCGGCACGCCGCGACCTGGCAGATATTGGGTTGCTTCGCCTCTATAAGTTCGTGTAATTGTGCTTTGTTCAAGGTTTTCTCCCTCTTACCGGTAACAAAAGATTCAGTACTGTAAGTAAGACGATAAGTTAATTAAAAATTCATTTCAAGTACTATCTTAAAATGTTCCAATAGGCCCCAAAAACAGATATAATTCAAACATAGTTTGCTGTAGGGTTTTGGGGAAAAGACTATGGTTATTAATAATCTGAACCAGCTTTATAAGCCGGACAGGTTGCTGTTCTACATTGACGCGACCGAGTCTGATGTGCAGGATTTCGCGCGCGGTATTATTCCCGAAGCAATATCAAAGTATGCCGATTCTTACGGCACTTACGACCACCCCGGAGTCTTCTATATCAAAGGTCTGAACAATCCCGTTATCGGCATCGAGTTCAGAGCTGACGATGACAAGGCAGACTATCCCAAGGAGCTTAATTCTATAACGATAAAAGGCTCTTACTATTTCTCTTTGGAAACAGATGATGAGGTCGATATAACCCGCGATGCGATCACTAAGTTATTTGGCAGCATCGCAGGTGACGGCATAGCACACAGACTGTACAGCGACCTTTCACTCAAGGATGAATCTGATGTCATTGCAGTATTTAATAAATCCAACAAAATCCGAATTCTCTATGAGTGCGTCTTCGAAGATGAGATCGCGAGAGACATCATATCCGGCGCCCCCGACAGATTCGATAAGACCGTGCTTTATAAGATGGCATTCACTGAGCCCATCACCAATCACTATACCTGGAATCATCTCGTGGCTTTCCTCGAGATGCCGACGGACAGCGGCATCAGTGATTATGCATTCGTTCATTTCGACATCAAGGAGTTCCGCGTAATAAACGAGATCTACGGGCATAACGTGGCTAACCGCGTGCTTCGTAATGTAGTCAACGCCATGAACAACGCAGACTTCGTCTACGCGAGCGCAAGGTGCCATAATGATAATTTCGCGATGATGATAAAGGATATGCCGGAGGACGAGACTTTACGGGTGCTCGGAGACTTTTTCGAGTCTATATCGCACCTGCCGGAGGATCCTAACTACAAGATCTACTTCAGGTGCGGCTTCGTTCCGATGCAAAGAACGATCCTGTCCGGTAACCGTGTCGCGGATGCTGCCAAGATGGCGCAGGCGCTCGGCACGAAGAAGAACGAGACGGAGATCACGATCTACACGGACAAGATGCACGACGACATCACGTGGGGCGATTTCATCAAGGCTTATGTGGATACGGCAGTCGCCAAGGACGAGTTCCGCGTTTACCTGCAGCCGAAGTTCGACATCAACCGCGAAGTCGTGGAAGGCGCGGAGGCGCTTATCCGCTGGAATTACAAGGGCAAGGAGCTGCTGTCTCCCGGCAGGTTCATTCCGTTCTTCGAGCGCGACGGTTCCATAGGCAAGATCGACGATATCGTTCTCGATAAAGTATGTGCGGCGCTCACACGCTGGAAGGAAGAAGGCAAGTCGCTCTATCCCGTCTCAGTCAACCTGTCGCGCAAGAGACTTTACGATCCGAACCTCATCGATCATCTGGTCGGAATAATCGACGGTTACGGCGTCGACCACGCATTGATCGACTTCGAGCTTACGGAGAGCGCGACTTACGATAATACGGACCATATGCTAAGTATCCTCGAAGAGCTTAGAAACCGCGGATTCAAGATCTCTATGGATGACTTCGGAACAGGCTACTCTTCCCTGTCGCTTCTTACGGAGATGCCGCTTGATACGTTAAAGATTGATAAGAGCTTCGTTGATAAGCTCGGCACTTCTAACGAGCACGAAGAGGACGTTATCGTAATACGTCTGATAATCGCTCTTGCAAGAGAGCTGGGGTTCGTTTGTCTTGCTGAGGGAGCTGAGCACAAGGAGCAGGTTGACCGCCTGCGAGAACTCGGTTGCGACGTGATTCAGGGCTATTACTACAGCAAGCCGATCACGATTGAAGACTTCGATGAGAAGTATCTAAAAAAGTAACACTGTTACTATTTTTACCTCTTCATTAACTCCCAGAAAATGACTGCACTCGCGGCAGCTACGTTCAGTGAATCGACTCCGTGGTACATCGGGATCATGCAGCGGTAGTCGCACGCGGCGATCACTTCCTTAGGTAAGCCCGTCCCCTCCGTCCCGAGCAGAACGGCGACTTTCTCATTCGCGCGGATCTCATCATTATCCACACTCGTCGAGTCTTCCGTCAGTGCCATCGCGACTGTCTTGAACCCGTATAAATTAAGAAGCTTGATCACGTTGAGTCCTTCTGAATCCTGCAAGCCCGCATGCACCCAGGGAATCTGGAATACAGTACCCATGCTCACTCTCGTGGCACGTCTTGTAAGCGGGTCAACAGACGCATGCGTAAGCAGCACGCCGTCCATTCCGAGCGCCGCCGCAGACCTTGTGATCGCACCTACATTCGTGGGATTAACGACATCCATCAACACAGCGATGCGCTTCTTGTCCTTGCAGAATTCTTCTATGGAAATCTTCGGCTTTCTTCGCATCGCCATCCAAAGGCCGCGCACCAAGGCATACCCCGTCATGTCCACAACGATATCGTGGTCCGCGACGTAGACAGGGATACTCTCCGCCTTATCCTTACCGCAATACTTCTCTATGGCCTCCAGAACGGGCGCCGCCTCTATCTCAAGGCGCTCCTTCTCGACAAGCATCTCGAGCGGCTCATATCCGTTCTCAAGCGCCAGCCTTATCACATACGCACTCTCGGCTATAAACATCCCTTCCTTGGGGTCTTCGCACGTTCTAAGCTCACGCTCGGTAACCCTTGCGAAAACATCCATCTGCGGTGCATTAATGTCAGTTATCTCTATAAGATTCATACGTGGGTTTAATTATACATCAGCACACATATTGTTGTGAAAAGAGGCCTTTTAAGCGATAATGCTTTGAGGAAACAGGAGGTATAAAACCTTGAAAAGAATAAGTATAAAGACAATTACAACATTCGTGCTCGCCTTGGCTTTGCTCGCTTCATTTACAGCATGCTCCACAAAGGAAAACGAGCGCGAGACAGAAGATACTTTAGAAGAGACAGAAGCCGCGAAAACACCAGAGACTGCAGCGGAGGCTGTGGCTGAGGTGCTTTTCGCAGATGATGACGCAAGGTATGCGGCTTTCTTCCAGGATCAGTACCCTACCCTTGCAAGCAGCATGATGCTCGATGTGAACAATATAGCGGTGCTTATCGCTTATGCGGACCTTGATGCTGACGGTGCGAACGAGCTTATGATAGGAGACGTAGAAGGCGTGTATGCAGTGGTTTCTGAAGCGGACGGTCTTTATCATGTGACTGAGTTCAATGGATGGAGAACTCAGTACGGCGCTGTGCCGTGTGAGTATGTCGGCAACGGCTGTTTCCTTACATCGATCTATAACGGCAACAACTACGGCGGAGAGTTCTGCGTAGACGTTCTTTGGAGATATGATTCTTCAACTGCAGTAGGCCGCGTGGTACTCGCCAGACTTTCAGGTTCCTGGGATCCTTCCAACTTAAGTGAGAACTTGAGCAAATGGGAGCTTTATGTCGCAGCTGATGAGAACGGCGGCCTCGCTGAGAACTCGGATGGTTTCATCCCGGATTACCCTAACTATAACTATTCCATGATCGACTTCGGCGACAACTATCAGTTCGAGAACGGCGAGCGCGTTTATAATGAGATTGAGACTGAGTTTTACGCTTATGTGGATGCACACCGCGAGGCTGATCCGCTCGGTTCATTCACATGGAGATCAATAGACGAGGTGTTGTGATATGCAGACCGCCACAGTAATCACAGGCGAGATATCGATGGACTATTTTAAGTTCGGGAACGGTGCGAAGAATCTCGTTATCATCCCCGGACTTAGTGCAGAAAGCATCCTTAATTATGCGGATGCTGTGTCTGCCGCCTACGCTTCTGCGACTGAGGAATTTACTATCTATGTAATCGATAGAAGAAGCAATGTTCCCGAGTCTTATACGGTAAAAGACATGGCGCGCGATACGCTTGTTGCGATAGATGCACTGGGGCTTTCTGAGATCTATCTGTTCGGAGCTTCACAGGGCGGAATGATCTCCATGGAGATTGCTGTCGCAAGGCCAGAACTGGTTAAGAAACTGATTCTCGGATCCACCTCTTCATGCTTTGACGATGAGCACTATCAGGCTACGGTCGGACCGTGGGTTCAGATGGCAAAAGAAGGACGCGCGGAAGACCTTTATCTGTCCTTCGGTGAAGCACTCTATCCGAAGGCTGTGTTTGAACAGGCAAAGGGTGTTCTCATCGAGGGCGCGAAGAAGATAACGGATAAGGATCTTCAGAGGTTCATCATCATCGCTGAAGGAATCAAAGGATTCGATCTGACCGGTGAGATTAGCAAGATCGCCTGCCCCGTGCTGGTGCTCGGTGCCAACGATGATAACGTGGTCGGCGGGCAGGCCTCACACATCATATATGACCAACTCGCGGGTCGCGAAGACTGTGAGATATACATGTATGACGGATTCGGCCACGCCGTTTACGACCTCGCACCTGATTACAGGGAAAGAATGCTAAAGTTCTTCCTGGCGTGATGTCAGTAATACTTTATCTGACTTCCCTGCCCTCTTTAAGCTCGACCTTGTTGGCATACATAGCGTCATCTGCACGCTTGTAGACATCCGCTACTGCATCACCTTTACTGTACTTTGCAGTACCACAGGCTATTACTACGCCACCGGAAGCAACTGCTTCCTTGTTGTGATCTCTGATTACCTGTACAAGCTCTTCGAGGTTCTCGTAATCATCTCCCTGAGAGATAACACAGAACTCATCGCCGCCGACACGGAAAACAGGACTGTGCTTGAATGTCGTACATACTATACGGCAAGCCTCACGGATCCACTTATCTCCGGCCTGATGTCCCATATTGTCATTAACGTACTTCAAGTCGTTAATGTCGATGATGCTTATAGCAAACTTAGGCTCCTCTGTTTCTTTGATCGTGTACTCAAGGCGAGTCTCATACTCGAGGTAAGCATGCTTATTACGAACTCCTGTCATTGAGTCGATGTTCGCCTGGCGCTGTGCTGCAGACAGACGTCGTGTCAAGTCTGCTTCTCTTAACAGATCCTGCGCACGGCGGACCTTCATCTCTTCATCAGCATCTGAGACACCGATAACAAGTACGTTTTTATCATCTAGTGCACGTGTGGCTCGCATTCTTACGAAGAAAGGATCGCCATCCTTAGGAACACGGTATGTCATCTCGAAAGATCTCTTCGAATCGATCTGTTCAAGCAACGTCTCGCGCACCATTGACTTGCTGAACATATCACGGTCCGGCTCACAAACAAGTGTGTTCATCTCTACCTGGCATGAATCAAAGAACTTCGCCCCGCGGCGCTTCTCAAAGAGCTTTCCGTCATAGTCTGTACCGTAGTTGATATAGTCCTCAGTATCGAGACGCACATAGAAGATCTCATCGTATCCGTAAGCCAGAGCCTGAGCGAGGTGGTTGTAGATAATACCGTTAACCTTTGCCTCCTCATACTCTTTCTTTGTGGAAGCGAACTCACGCTTAATAAGAGCAATATCCGTTATTTCAGAAGACACTCCGAGTACACAGACTCTGCCGAATGCATCGGTGTACTTAAGCTTTGTAGTTTTAAACTGTCTCGTATTGCCGTCATTATCGATAATATTCTCGACAAATACATACGGTTCGTCCATCGACATTGCAAGACGGTCATCTTTGGCAATACGCTTGCCCATCTCTTCGTCGAAAAGATCTGCATCGGTAAGTCCGATTACCTCTTTCGGACTTTTCTTGCCCGCATATTCGGCAAAAGCCTGATTGCATGCAAGGTACATACTTGTCTCCGGCTCTTTCGTGAAGGTTATGGCCGGCATATTATCGATCAAAGAAGCAACAGTTTTGCTAAGCTCGGCAGCTCTCTTTTGTTTCGTTATATCCTGCTTGTACTCTTCTACCTCGTCGCCGATTACATAGACTCTTACCAGGCTCGTACCCATCAGGTAAGCTACGGCATAAACAGGAAGATACGGGAACCACAGCTGGATTGTGAGAAACGCTGCCATGATAAGTCCGAACAGAGCGACCGTACGATAGCGGGGCTTGAGTTTATCCTGCCTATCCTTGACTCTTTTATAAGCCGTGGCTGCGTATATAGATATAATGAACAGGAGAATAATCTGAGCTATGAGAAGAGCATCCCTTATAGGCAAACCAGTATAAACACATGCATCATCAACAGTAAACATGATCGGTATGAAGATGTTTATGAGAGTTATCGCCGTTATAATAGTCGCCAGGATACGTCCGGTTATAATAAGGAAACGTACGAATCTTCCGTTCTCCTTAAGATAATAGTAAACGCAAGAGGTCCATAGAACAAGTGCTGACGCCATGGCAATAAAGTAAACTGTGGTGTCGAAGAACAGAAGCTTAGAAAGCTTATAGTATTCGATGATGCCCCACAGTGTATCGGTTATATAGTAAACAAGAACAGTTAACAGGAAACGTCTGTATAACATCCAGGTCTTGATCTTCAATTTCTTGTCCATTTTGAAGATGATGTCCTGATTCTCTATAAGCAATATCAGTATTGCTATAAGATCTATCGAAGCATAATACATAGAGTCCCCCCTAACATGTTTGTTATAACCCCACTCTATGGTTTAAGTTTATTGGGTGATAGGGGTTAAAATCTTCAATTAAATGTAAATTTTTAGTGATAAAATGACTATTAATATGAACGAGATTGTTTTTGAGAACAAAAATGCCAAGTTGAAAGCGTTCCTGATGCCTGTCATCGGATCGGTGATTCTTTATCTTATTTACGGTATTCCGAGAATGCTGATGAAGGATCCCTCTTCCCTTAGCAAGAACGTAAAGGTCTATCTGATCCTTCTTGGTGCTTTCTTGCTGATTGGTCTGGCAGCAGGCCTGCACTCGGCTGTAAGGATCAAGAAGATGCGGATTACCATCAACGATGAAGGAATAGACGTTATTAAGGGCAAGGTTCACGGCTTCTACCCTTTAGATACTTTCTTAAGATGCCAACGCGAGACTCAGAGTGCAGGAAGAAGTGTCAAGGTTGTAAAGAGTCTTGTTTTCGACGGGGATGAAGGCCTTCTCTTTATTGACTGCGACGGGTTCTCGGACAGCGAGTTTTTAAGGATGTCGGATGCGATCAGCATAAGAAAGCATGACGTGTCGGAGTGTGATGAAGATTCTGACGAACAGCTTTCCGACGGACGATATGTAGGAACGTATGAGTTGGCGTTCCCCAGCGTGATTCTGAAATTATTTGGTTTCTTCGGCGTAGCGATACTGCTTGTGTGGGGTGCCGCGATCTACTTAATATCGAAGTCAGGATTAGACCGATCTATGATTGTCCTTCTGGGTTTGATCACATTCGGCACTATATCGGCTGTAGTTTTGTTCCTCTCACTGTCTTTGTACTACAAGAAACAGGGTAAGAATGTAATTAAGACGCTGCAGATAGGGCTTATCGACCTTAAGGTGAATGACGATACTTGGGTTATCAACAACATCCGTGATCTTTATATCACGCCGCCGTTTCTGACAGATCTTGCCGGCGACCACCGCGTGCTGGTAATTAAGGTTAGGGATTCATCTCAGGTTAAGAAGTATATTATTGAACCGAAGCCTAAGACCTATAATGCCAATGATCCTTATATCAAGCTTTATAAGAGCATTGTCGATATGTGCGAGTCACATGGAATACATATAAATGTGTTTGATGATACAACAGGAAAAATGAGTTTGTGACCTTCTTTAAGGGTTCTCCGTCTTAAGGGCATAGCGAATTTAAAGGAGAACGATTATGAAGAGATTTATTGCTTTGGTATTAATACTGGTTATGCTTTCAGGAATTGCAGGCTGTGCTAATTCTGAAAGGAATGGAAGACGCGAGTCAGGTGCTGAGGGCGGATCCGAGAACAAGTTCGAGCAGCTTGAGGAGCTTCAGTCTCACGAAGGCACGATGCTTGAGATTACTTCTACTGTTCGTCTGCCTGTCGAAGAAGGTTCAGATATCGAGAACACGATTATCGTCGAATACAGCGGCGATGCTTATGAGGTTGATACTAACTACTTGAACTGCCATCTGTCTGATGAAGAGTATCTGACGATCTACAACTTCTGTATCGAGAGTGTCGAGAATGATACATTCGCTGATTACTATGAGGACGTATGCGACGGCATTACTTACAGATTCACATTCTACGATGAAGATGGAAACGCTCACCTTATCTACGACGGCTACATCTACGAGAACGCAGAACTGAACTCCATCATCGACATCTTCGGGAATTACTACATTGATTGAGCGATTATTATTCCTCGTTAATCGTTAATGTTCGTGTTAATGTTTTGACCAAAACATTAACACTTACCTAAACAAACAGGAGAATGTTAATGTTAGCGTTAATGTTTTTCAAAAACATTAACAGTTACATTAACAGGTTCCCTACTAAACCATCAAAGTGGATGCAAAATGAGCGTTGTCTAGAGAACAGTAATTAAAGAAATACAAAGAGCACCGGTAATCCGGTGCTCTTTTGCTGTGGCGGAGATGATGGGATTCGAACCCATGAGCCCCGGAGGGCTAACGCATTTCGAGTGCGCCCCGTTATGACCACTTCGATACATCTCCGTGCGTTTGTGCCGTCATATTTTATATTGAACAGGCTTAAAATTCAATCTGCAATCGGCTTTGACTTGCTGCCGCGCCTGAGCCACGCAGAGTGGATCGGCTTCTCAATATAGTAGGAAACATAGCCAGTCAGAAGACCGAGCAGCATACCAGCAAGAACGTCCGTAGGATAATGCACACCTACATACATTCTCGAGAACGCGAGCAGCAAAGAGTAAAGCAACAACACCAACGAGATCACATTATTCTTCTTCATGTCATCCAGCCCCGGCATTCCCTTGACCAACGTGAAGATGATCGCACCTGCGAAGGCGAACGTGATACCAGAGTGACCTGAAGGAAATGAGTAATCAGGCTGCTTGCCGATCAGTATCTCAAGTTCCTCGATAACATCATAAGGCCTTGTACGAGCTACAGCATTCTTGATGATTCCGTTATTGATGATGAACTCGATCGCTAGGCTGATCGCCGTAACATGGCCTAACCGGCGCGTCTTAGGCACCATAATCAATATAGCAGCCAAAACTATGCACAGTATGCCGTAATCACCCGTATGAGTGATAAAGATCATGAACGGATCAAGGATGTCGTTACGGACAAAGTTCTGAAGAAACAGTAGAAATTCAGCTTCCATTATTCCGGTTCACTCACATTCTCAAGGCTGTACTCGATCATTACCGCTGTACCGAGCGTGATCTGTGTATCCGTACCGTTGACGAAGAATACGTCCTCACCGTCATCCGTAGTGTCTTCATAGTATGCGATCTCATCTTCACTGATATTCAGTGTCATGATGCCGTCGTTAAGGGCGAATGTGCATACACCGTTTACATAAGTGAAGCTTCCGTCATCAGATGCAGGCGCATAACCGGACTCAGCGAGCATCGCGTCGAGATCGAGGATATAGTTGCCGTCATCATCGAGCGTTACGAACTGGAATACTCTTCTATGGATCGTAACCGTGCGTCCGTCTACGATGTAGTTGAATGAAGATGAAGGAATACCGTCATTGATGATAGGTGCAGCACCCGTTACATGACCGTTTCCGAGGTCGATGCCTAGTGAAGTACAAATGTTATCAAACTCACCGCCCGGCACGTCCATGATGCCGTTAGCAAGCTCGAGACGGTCCATACCATTCCACAAAAGGTTAACGTTATACCACAAGCCGTCCTCATCCGCATTACGGTTAAGAACACCAAGATAGAAAGCCTGTACGAAAGCAACCTCATCCAGACCTCTTGCAGTAAACTCGGGGCTGCCGATAATGATGTTAACAAGCTCCATGCCGCTGCGGCTTCCGCTTCTTAATCTTCTTACGTTATCTGTCATCTCATCGAGAGTAGGATATCTTCCGAGAAGATGTACATAGAGGCGGTCAACAAATGAGATAACACCTGCATTCTCTTCCTGATCGCAGACCTCATCGCCTGTGATGATATTAAATGTAAGAGCCAGCGAACCCGTCACAGAAGAACCATTACCTTCAACATATACAGTAGCAGTTCCGATATTGACGTTCTGCTCGTATGTAAGCGTGTAATCCGTGCCTGCCTCGAGCGTTGCGCCCCTCCATGTCACCACCGGGCTGGGCTCCCACGGCGAACCGTCATAGGTCACGTC
>OCTX012281329.1_pt1 | contig 16730 bp, 13 predicted proteins | sample 1539691 | NCBI WGS metagenome assembly OCTX01 (sample SAMN02144231, study PRJEB22623) | gut metagenome | biome: sheep rumen | host: Ovis aries | place: New Zealand | reverse complement strand
AACCTTATTCCGAATATATTTATCGGAGTATGCCCGAAGGGACTCGAACCCCCGACACCCGGCTTAGAAGGCCGGTGCTCTATCCAGCTGAGCTACGGACACATAATCACGGCAGCAGATCGCGCTTGCCGTCAACTGTCTGAAAAAAGGCAATTGTTAAAGCGGGTGATGGGAATCGAACCCACGTATCTAGCTTGGAAGGCTAGTGTTCTACCATTGAACTACACCCGCATAAGTAATGAAGGATTATAAATTGTTTCATTTGAATCGGGGTGACAGGATTCGAACCTGCGACCTCCTGGTCCCAAACCAGGCGCTCTGCCAAGCTGAGCAACACCCCGGAACCAATCTCAAATGCAAGTGTTATTATAATTTGAAGCATCCCGATTGTCAACACAGTTTTTAAACTTTTTTGTCGAGATAGCGGATCCCGCAGGAAAGGACCCGGCCGCCCTCCAGATTGAGCACAATGTAGGAAGGAGTCCTGTTCTCCTGTCTGGGCCATGAAGTGCTCCCAGGATTGAGCATCAGAACGCCCCGACAGTATTCCGCCACCGGCAGATGGGAGTGCCCGAATACCGCAATGGATGCGTTTCTTCTGTGCGCCTCGCGGCAGACGCCCATGTATCCCTTTTCCAGACCGTAGCGGTGCCCGTGGGTCATGAAGATCCGGCACCCTTCCAGTTCTACGACTCTCTCATAGGGAGCGTCCGTAAAAAAATCATTATTTCCCGCAATAGCATAAAGGGGCGCGTCCGAGAGCTCGCGATAGACGAACTCACTTCCCTCGAAGTCCCCTGTGTGCAAAACAGCGTCGTATTCTTTTTCCGCGGCAAGGATCCGTAGGAAAATATCGTCCTGCGCGTGTGTATCTCCGAGGATCAATACTCTCATGAAAGTTCACCGTTAGTTTCTCAACTCTTTGCACTGCTGTTTTTTGTGCTGCGCCATTCATCGAGGACTTTGAGCATCGCCCGGAGCGCTTTTCCGCGGTGGCTGATCGCGTTTTTCTCCTCCTCAGTGATCTCGGCGCTGGTCTTTCCATACTCGGGAAGATAGAAGAAAGGATCATATCCGAAGCCATTCTTACCGTAGATTCCGTGCGCGATCACACCTTCCATAGCGCCGCGAACGACATGTTCGCTGCCGTCGGGAAATACTGCTGCTACAGCTGCCACGAATCTGGCGGTCCTTTCCTCATCCGGCACATTCTCCATGCGCTTCATGATCTGTGTCATCTTATAGTTGTAGTCGGTGTCATGACCGAGATAGCGGGCAGAATATATGCCGGGTTCCCCGTTCAGCGCGTCGATCACGAGTCCCGAATCGTCGCTCATCACAGTGATCTGTATATCATCCGTGTCAAAAGAGCGTGTGCCATCCGCACCGTCAAAAAAGAAGGTGCCGTCCTCAATCTTTTGGCGGACCAGCTTTGCTACTGCTCTGGCTTTGATAAGGGCATTTTCCTCAAAAGTGGCGCCGGATTCATCCGGATCTGCAGCGACGCCCGCTTCCTTCATGGAGAGCACTTCTGTGTCGGGATCTGTGATGATGTCGCGGATCTCCCGGATCTTACCTTTGTTGCCTGTGGCGAATATGATCAGTTGTTTCATTTGCTTTTCCTCTGGGGCTTTTAGCCCGGTCATTTACTTCTTCTCTGCGGCTTGGGCCCCGGAAACATGTAGAAATATGTCTTGAGCATGCCGTTGTAGATCTTGCGGTTTTTGGCGGCTTTGAGCCCCAGCGCCTCCTCGCATCCGGCAAAAGATGTGATCAGGTACATAGACCAGGAATCTAGACGTCTGTAGGCGTCACCGAGCTCACCGTATAGTTTTCTTATGGAATCTTCCTCGGCACCTGTAAGGCGCTCGCCATAGGGCGGGTTAGTGATCAGGAATCCGTATTTGCGGGGGTGGGAGAGCGCGGACACAGGTCTTGTCTGGAAATGGATCAGGTGATCCACGCCGGCAAGTTTGGCGTTAGCTCTCGCTGCGGCGATGGCATCCGGATCGATATCATAGCCCTGCAGATCAGTCTCGACGTTCGGCGTCTCCAGATCCAGCGCTTCGTCGCGGCTGTCCTTCCAGACAGACGCGGGAACAAGATGCTTCCAGGTTTCGGCTGTAAATGTGCGGTTTACTCCTGGAGCGATATTGGCCGAGATCATAGCTGCCTCAATGGGGAAGGTTCCGCTTCCGCAGAAAGGATCCACAAGGATCCTGCCGGGCCTCCACGGCGTGAGAGCAAGGAGCCCTGCGGCGAGGTTCTCGGCGATCGGAGCCGTGACCTTGTACTTGCGGTAGCCGCGCTTATGCAGCGACTCCCCGGTAGTATCAAGGGCGACCGTCACCTCGTCTTTCATGAGAAAAACGCGGACGGGATAGGAGTCCCCGGTCTCGGGAAATTGTTCCATCCTGTATTTGCGCTTCATGCGCTCCACCATCGCCTTTTTCATGATGGACTGGATATCTGAAGGGGAGAAAAGCTTGCTCTTGACGCTGGCCGCTTTGGTCACCCAGAAGCGGGCGTCTGCGGGCAGGAACTCCTCCCAGGGCAGAGCGAGCGTTCCCTGGAACAATTCTTCAAAGGTCTCGGCGTGAAAAGAGCCTACCTTGAGAAGAACTCGCTCTCCGGTGCGGATGCAAATGTTGGCGCGCGCGATGGCCTCCTCGTCTCCGAGCATCGTCACCCGGCCGTCGCTCACCTCCGTGATCTCGTATCCAATGTCATATATTTCATTTTTCAGTACGCTCTCCATGCCGAAGTGGCAGGGAACGATCAGTTCGTATTGGGACATCAGTATTCTCCGTATATTGGTGATGTTTCTTGCTTTATCAGTAATCATCATAACTGTGCGGGCGCCTTTGCGCAAGAGCGAGGGTCACGAAAAGCCGGCAGCTTGCACAAGCTGTGCTATGACTTACCGGCTGCTGCAACCGAGGCCTTAGATAGTACAGTAGGGGCTGGATTAGGGCAGAAGCATTGTGAGAACTTGCCGGTTGCTGTAACCGAGGCCTTAGAGAGTACAGTAAGGGCTTGATTAGGTCAGAAGCCATGTAAGAGCCAGCCGGCTGCCGCAACCGAGGCCTTAGAGGGTACAGTAAGGGCTTGATTAGGTCAGAAGCCATGTGAGATCTTGCCGGCTGCTGTAACCGAGGCCTTAGGGAGTACAAGTAAGGCAACACCTCTTCCCGGATAGGGGACAACCTTCGCCCATGAGCATATACCCTGTCATGAACGACTTTTCAAGGACGGGAAAGTGCCTCGACAAAAAAAGAGATGACACTGTCGCGTCATCTCTTTTTTACTAAACTTAACTTTCCCGTCCTTGAAACCGGAGTGAATGACAGGGTATATGCTCTTGGGTGTAACGTCTGTTCGTCCGTGAACAGGTCGTCCCGCAATTATACGATGCCCTGAGCCTCCATCGCATTGAGAACCTTCAGGAAGCCGGCGATGTTAGCGCCTGCAACATAGTTGCCCTCCATGCCGTACTTCTTGGAAGCTTCGTCGATGTTGTGGTAGATGTTGACCATGATGGTCTTGAGCTTGGCGTCGACTTCTTCGAATGTCCAGCTCAGTCTCTCGGAGTTCTGGCTCATTTCCAGAGCGGAGGTTGCTACGCCGCCTGCGTTGGAAGCTTTGCCGGGAACGAAGAGAACGCCGTTGTCCTGCAGGTACTGGGTTGCATCGAGAGTTGTGGGCATATTAGCGCCTTCGCAGACTGCTGTGACGCCGTTGGCAACGAGTGCCTTCGCGTCGTCGAGGTGCAGCTCGTTCTGAGTTGCGCAGGGAAGAGCGACATCAACCTTGATGGACCATACGCCGCGGCCTTCGTGATACTCTGCGGAAGGTCTTGCAGCCTTGTACTCGGTCAGTCTTGCGCGCTTGACTTCTTTGACTTCCTTGAGGAGTGCTACGTCGATTCCTTCGGGATCATAGATCCAGCCTGTGGAATCGGAGCAGGTAACAACCTTAGCGCCCAGCTGCTGAGCCTTCTCGATCGCATAGATCGCGACGTTGCCTGCGCCGGAGACTGCGACGGTCTTGCCTGCCAGAGACATATCGTGGCACTTAAGGAGCTCGTCGGTCAGATATACGAGGCCGTAGCCGGTAGCCTGGGTTCTTGCCAGGGATCCGCCGTAGGTGAGGCCCTTGCCGGTCAGAACGCCTTCATAGATGTTGCGGATTCTCTTGTACTGGCCGTACAGGAAGCCGATCTCGCGTCCGCCTACGCCGATGTCGCCTGCGGGTACGTCTGTGTCTGCGCCGATGTGTCTGTAGAGCTCAGTCATGAAGCTCTGGCAGAATGCCATAACTTCTCTGTCGGATTTGCCCTTGGGATCGAAGTCGGAGCCGCCCTTGCCGCCGCCGATGGGAAGGCCGGTCAGGGAGTTCTTGAAGACCTGCTCGAAGCCGAGGAACTTGATGATGCCGAGGTTTACGGAAGGATGGAAGCGAAGACCTCCCTTGTAAGGGCCGATGGCGCTGTTAAACTGGATACGGTAACCGTTGTTAACCTGAACCTGACCCTTGTCGTCTACCCACGGTACACGGAACAGGATCTGGCGCTCGGGGGTTGTGAGACGCTCAAGCAGAGCCTCTTTTCTGTACTTGTCCTCGTCGGCTTCGATCACGACGCGAAGGGACTCAAGGACTTCCTTGACTGCCTGATGGAACTCGGGCTGTGCGGGGTTCTGCGCAATCACTCTCTCCAGGATTTCATCAACATATGACATTTTCGTTTCCTCCTTGTGGTTTGATTTCCTGCAGCATGTAAATGCGGGGGACTGAATACGAATAACGGAATGTAAGTATTATTGTATACAATCCTTGGCATAAAGGAACGCTTTGATTGTAGAATGCCATTGGGCATAATCAACAAAGCGGCCACTGCTTTCTCTTTTTTGCTATTATAAAACGCCCAATAGTCATGTGCAATATGGCAAAATAGAGAAGCAAAATACTAAATCAGGTGTAATTATTGTCTATATTCTACAATAATAATTGTATACAAATATGCAATAATTGGAATTTGGTTGATTTAACGCTTTAAATGAGCAAAATGACGAAAAAAGAAAAAAGGTGTCTGCCGCCCGAAAAAAGGGAGACAGACACCCGGGATCATCAATATTACAGAAGAGCAACGCCCGCTTCTTCACACGCCTGTACGACTTCGTCAGGCCATATGGAACTGTGAACTTCGCCGATGTGGGCTTTCCTGAGGAAGAACATGCAGATTCGGGACTGACCGATACCTCCGCCGATCGTAAGAGGAAGTCTGTCCTCCAGGACCGCTTTCTGGAAGGGGAGCCCGGCGCGCTCAGGACAGCCTGCCTTATCCAGCTGGCTTCGCAGTGACTCTGCGTCGACGCGGATTCCCATGGAGGAGAGCTCCAGCGCGATATCCAGGATAGGATAGTAGACCAGGATGTCGGCATTGAGCTGCCAGTCGTCATAGTCGGGGGCGCGTCCGTCGTGGGGCGCTCCGTCTGCGAGCTTGTCGCCGATCTGCATCAGGCACACTGCGCCTTTCTCGCGGCAGATCAGGTATTCGCGCTCTTTACGGGTCTTGTCGGGATAGAGGGCTTCCAGTTCGGAGCTGGTGATGAAGAAGATATCGTGGGGAAGGATCTCCTCGATATAGTCGTAGCGGATCGCCATGTATTTCTCAGTCTTGCGGAGGACTCTGTAGACGTTCTGCACAACTGTCTTAAGGGTCTCGATCGTGCGGTCCTCTCTGGTGATGATCTTTTCCCAGTCCCACTGATCCACATAGATGGAGTGGATGTTGTCGGTGTCCTCGTCGCGGCGGATGGCTACCATGTCGGTGTAGAGCCCCTCTCCGACGCTGAAACCGTACTTGCCCAGGGCATAGCGCTTCCATTTAGCCAGGGAGTGAACGACCTCCGCCATCTGTCCGGATTCCTTGATGTCAAAAGATACCGGGCGCTCCACTCCGTTGAGGTTGTCGTTAAGTCCCGAGTCGGGGCGGACAAAGAGAGGTGCGGAGACTCGGCGCAGATTCAGCCGCTCGGCAAGGAGATTCTGGAAGAAGTCCTTGACAGTCTTGATGGCGATCTGGGTCTCGTGGAGATCCAGAGATGACCGGTAGTCCTCGGGGATGATTAATTTTTCCATAGCAGCCTTTCCGCTGACCGGCCGGGAGGCGCGGTCCGCATTTAATGATCATGATATATAAATTAACTTTGAATATTTAATCGCAAATCTGAAAAAATTGCAATAACGAATAAAGAAAGGAATGCTATACTGCATAGTATGGGCAAAGAGATAAGAATATCGGTCCGGGATCTGGTGGAATTCGTGCTGCGCGCGGGAGATCTGGACGAGCGGTCGGCCGGCGCTCCCGAGGATGTAATGCTCGAAGGGGCGCGGATGCACAGGAAGCTGCAGAGAGAAGCGGGACCCGATTACATGGCGGAAGTGCCGCTCTCCGTTTATTATCCTCTTCCTGACTGCGGGGAAGACGGAGACGCTTTTGTGCTTGTGGAAGGCAGGGCGGACGGCGTTTTCCTCGGCTGTGATCCGGAGAATCCCATTTTCGGAGAAGCCTGGACCATTGATGAGATCAAAACGACATACAGAAAGCTCGGCAAAATGAAAGAGCCTGAACCGGTGCACCTGGCTCAGGCCAAGTGTTATGCATATATATATTGTGTTCAGAATCAGCTGGACACAGTACGGGTCAGGATGACTTACTGCAGCCTCGTGACGCAGGAGATCCGGCGGTTTACACAGGAGTATACCGCGCAGCAGATCACAGAGTGGTTTGAAGGCCTGATGAAGGAGTATTCCAAATGGGCGGGCATGGAGATCCGATGGGAAAAAGTGAGGAATGAATCGCTTTCAGCGCTTGCTTTTCCTTTTCCGTACAGGGAGGGCCAGAGAGAACTCGCGGTACACGTCTATCACACGATCTGCCACGGAAGGAAACTGTTTCTGGAGGCGCCCACAGGTACGGGCAAGACGATCTCCGCGGTATTTCCGTCGCTGAAGGCGATCGGCGAGGGAAAAGCGGACAGGCTTTTTTATTTTACGGCGAAGACTGTGACCGGGCAGGTGGCCCTGGAGACTTTCTCGATCCTGCGGAGGAAGGGGCTGCGTCTCAAGAGTGTTCAGCTGACCGCGAAGGACAGGATCTGCCCCATGGAGAAACGGGCCTGCAATCCGGACGAGTGCCCGCGGGCGAAGGGACACTATGACAGGGTCAACACGGCGCTGTTCGATCTATTGACCAGGGAGGAGGACCTGCAGAGGACTACGCTGGAAAAATACGGGGAGCAGTATAATGTGTGCCCCTTTGAACTGGGGCTCGACGCCTCCCTCTTTGCGGATGCCATAGTGGGGGATTACAACTATCTGTTTGATCCGAGAGCGAAATTGAAACGCTTTTTTGCAGAGGGAAAGGGGAAGTACCGGTATCTCTTCCTGATCGACGAGGCTCACAATCTGGTGGACCGCGGGCGCGAGATGTTCAGCGCTTCGCTCTCGAAGGAGGAGATGAAGAACTTCAGGAGCGCAGTGAGAGAGGTATATCCGGCTCTGTGGAAGAAACTCGGGAAGCTGATCAGCGCTTTCAAGCCTTATAAGGAAACCTTTGAAATCGGAGCGGAATCCGGATTTATACCCGAGGCGGAGTCTGAGACACCGGCGGGAATGCAGCTTATGCAGACGCCGGGAGGCAGGGAGCGCGTGCTTCTTGTGGAGGAGATCGATGCTCTTGCCGACGCGGCTTACAAAGTGATGGAGGAGATGCAGTCTGTTCTGCAGGAGCAGCGGCGGGAAACAGGCACTGTGGACGCGGCGGCGTCTCCGATACAGGAAAATTTCATGAACGCCTATTTTGCCCTGTCCCGTTTTCTGACGGCCTATGAGGGCATGGACGGCGAGTATCAGATTTATATACAGAAATACGGCAGGGATCTCGAGGCGCGGCTCTTCTGCGTGGATCCGTCCGTCAAATTGGCTCAGTGCCTGGACAAGGGGGAGGCGGGCGTGCTGTTTTCCGCGACTTTTCTGCCGATCCGATATTACAAGAGGCTTCTGGGCGGAACTGACGAGGACTACGAGGTCTACGCCAGGTCGTCATTCGATCCCGGGCGGCTGGGGCTCTTCATAGCAGGCGACGTGACAAGCCGCTACCGGATGAGGGGCGCGGAGCAATATGGCAAAATAGCGTCCTGCATCTACAATGCCATATCCCAAAGGCACGGCAATTACATGATCTTTTTCCCATCCTACAGCTTCTTGGAGCAGGTGCTGGAGCAGTATGCGGCGCTGTATCCGGAGGATGAAGAGACTGCTTTCGCGGTTCAGAGACCTCAGATGACAGAGGAGGAGCGCAAAGATTTCCTTGACCGATTCGAAGAAGTAAGAGATGATAAAAGTCTGCTGGGTTTCTGCGTGCTGGGAGGAATCTTCAGCGAGGGAATCGATCTGAGGCAGGACAGGCTGATCGGGGCGGTCATTGTGGGCACCGGTTTTCCCCAGGTTTGTGCGGAGCGGGAGATCCTCAAGCGATACTTTGACGGCAGAGGAGAAAACGGCTTCGATTATGCGTACCGGTATCCGGGCATGAATAAGGTCCTTCAGGCGGCGGGAAGAGTGATCCGGACCGCTGACGATGTAGGCCTTGTAGTGCTGATGGATGAGCGGTTCCGGACAAGCGCTTACAGGCGGATTTTCCCCGCGGAATGGAGCGGAAACAGAATCACGGACAGCCATGAAATTGGGGATAAAGTTTCGAGATTTTGGGATGAATGGCTATAAAATGTGGATAACTTTGTGGACAGTGTGGATTTCTTTTGAGAAAATTGCGTTTTCCTATTGCAAAATAGAGAAAAGTATGGTAATTGGAGATCCCGTTCAGGATAAGGAGGATTATTATGTGGGCAGAAGAAAGCGTAATCTATCAGATTTACCCTCTGGGCATGTGCGGAGCACCCTATGAAAACGATGGCGTTCAGGCGCACAGGATCCTGGAAGTAAAGGAGTGGATCCCTCATCTGAAGAAGCTGGGAATCAGCGCAGTCTATTTTTGTCCCGTCTTTGAGTCGGATACACACGGCTATAACACCAGGGATTACAAGAAGATCGACTGCAGGCTGGGCACCAACGAGGATTTCAAGGAGGTCTGTGAAGATCTTCACGCAGCGGGGATCCGCGTAATCCTGGACGGCGTGTTCAATCATGTCGGCCGCGGCTTTGCGCAGTTTCAGGATGTTCTGCACAGGAGATGGGAATCCCCTTACAAGGACTGGTTCAATGTCAGCTTCGACGGAAATTCCCCTTACAACGACGGCCTCTGGTACGAGGGCTGGGAGGGCAATTATGACCTGGTCAAGCTCAATCTCAGAAACGAGGAAGTCATCGCGCATATTTTCGATGCGATCAGGTACTGGGTGGAATATTTTGACATAGACGGACTGCGGCTGGACGTAGCCTATTGCCTTGACAGGGACTTCATAAGAAGGCTTCGGGGCTATACAGACTCCCTGAAGGACGACTTCTATCTGATCGGCGAGATCCTCGGCGGCGACTACAAGACTGTCATGGGCGAGGGGAAACTGCACAGCGCGACTAACTACGAGTGCTATAAAGGACTCTTCTCGAGCTTCAACAGCATGAACATGTTCGAGATCAACCACTCCCTCATGCGCCAGTTCGGCTCCGATCCCTGGTGCCTGTACAGAGGATATCATCTGCTGTCCTTCGTGGACAACCACGACGTGACCAGGGTGGCAAGCGTTCTCACTAACAAGAAGCACCTGCCTCTGATCTACGCTCTGGCTTTCGGTATGCCGGGCATTCCCAGCGTCTACTACGGAAGCGAGTGGGGTGTTCTTGGCGAGAAGAGACAGGGGGATCCCGCGCTGAGACCCCGCATCGAGAAGCCCGAGTGGAATGAGCTGACTGAGTGGATCAGCAAACTGGCAGCTGCCAAAAAATCATCGGAAGCTCTCTGCTACGGTGACTTCCGCAGCGTTGTCCTCACCAATAAGCAATGCATTTTCGAGAGAAAGGCAGCGGGTGAGAGAGTCCTGGTGGCTATCAATGCGGATGAAAACGAGTATGTCGCGCATTTTGACGCGGGATGCGGAATGGCTGTGGACCTGATCACCGGAAAGAAGCATGACTTTGGCGGCGGCAGCAGGCTTCCTGCTTACAGCGCGGCTTTCTGGAAGATGGAGAAGTGACGCGGAACCCGAATTCGGGTATTATGCGGTCGGCAAAATATGATATAATGTCTGTAATTTTACTAAGTTAAGGCGATAAGAGCCAGAAAGAGGTCTGAAATGACTATGGTATTGGTTGCGGGGTTAGTGCCCTGCGTTGTTCTGCTCTGGTATATCAATAAAAAGGATTCGATCGAGAAGGAACCCACGGGACTGCTGGTAAAACTGATCTTTCTGGGATGCCTGTCCACGATCCCGGCTATGGTGCTGGAACTGGTGGGAACGAATATCCTGACGTCGATCGGAATGGATGAGACGAGTTATCTCTACATATTTATCGAGAATTTCTTCATCGTAGCGCTGGCGGAGGAAGGGTGCAAGAAACTGATGCTGCGCCTGGGAAGCTGGAAGAATCCTGCCTTCAACTACGTGTTTGACGGCGTTGTGTACGGCGTCTGCGTGGCGCTTGGCTTTGCCGGCCTGGAGAACGTTCTTTATATCTCCGGTTTCGGAATGGAGGTCGCGGTGGTCAGAGGACTTGCCGCCGTGCCTCTCCACGCGATCTGCGGCGTTTTCATGGGCCATTTCTATGGATTAGAGAAGAAGTATACGGCAACCGGGATGACAGGTCTGGCTAAGAACGTGAAGACCCTGAGCATAGTGATCCCTGTCCTGATCCACGGCTTCTATGATTTCGCGGCCTCGATCGGAAGTGACACGTTTGCGTACATCTGGCTGGGATTTGTCGTTCTCATGGACATCGTCGCGATCAAAGCGATCAGACAGTATTCCGGCACGGATACCTCGATCTGACGGGTGAGAAACCATTCTGAATAAAACGAAAAAAACTGTTGACACGCGGTGGACGCTGAGGTATATTAATTCATGTCCACCGCGCGAAACGGTTATAAATGCGATAGTAGTACAGTTGGTAGTACGCCACCTTGCCAAGGTGGAGGTCGCGAGTTCGAGCCTCGTCTATCGCTCTCGGCAACGCGGGTTGCCAAACAGTTTTATAAATGCGATAGTAGTACAGTTGGTAGTACGCCACCTTGCCAAGGTGGAGGTCGCGAGTTCGAGCCTCGTCTATCGCTCTCAGGGAACCGAAGTTATCGGTTCCCTTTCTTTATTGCGCTAAAATGCAAACACCGCTTGTAAAAAAAATGTCAATATCATACAATGTTCAAGGCAAGTAAATGGGCTAAATGCCCCACATTGACTCTCATAGAGGGAGAGCAATGATGAAAGGAGAACTAATGAAAAAAAGATTACTGGCAGGGATCCTTGCTGTAAGCATGGCTGGAGCGCTCCTCGCAGGCTGCGGCAAAGGAACAGCACAGAACACAGGCGCTGCTGGAACACAGGCAGCAGCCGGAACGGAACAGGCTTCCACAGAGAGAGCAAAGGCCAACGAGATCGTGATCGGTATCGCACAGGATCTTGACCAGAGCCTTGACCCTCACTACGCGGTGGCGGCAGGAACCAAGGAAGTAATGTTCAATGTCTTTGAGGGACTTGTGAAGTATGATTCCAAGGGAGATACTGTCCCCGCAGTGGCGTCGGACGTTCAGATTTCCGATGACGGTCTTGTGTATACTTTTACACTTCGCGACGGCGTGAAGTTCCACAACGGTGATACAGTGGATCTTGACGACGTGATCTATTCTATTCAGCGCTGCAAGGATGACCCTAAGGTCAATCCGCAGACTTCCACAGGACTTCAGTGTATCGCAAGTCTTGAGAAGGATGGGGACAACAAGCTTGTGATGACTCTCAGCGAGCCCAACACGGAGCTGATGTCTCTTCTGACACTGGCTATTCTTCCCGCTGATTATGACAAGCAGGACACTGCCCCGATCGGTACAGGCCCCTATAAATATGTTTCCCGTACGGCGCAGGAATCCGTCGAGCTGGAGAAATTCGCGGATTACTGGGGAACTCCCGGCAATATCGACAAGGTCACATATAAGATCAATGAGAAGACAGAAGGCCTGGTAATGGGGCTTGAGAGCGGCGCGCTGGATCTGGTCTCTCATCTGAGCAGCACGCAGGTGAAAGAGCTCAACAAGGACAATTTCAATATCGAGCAGGGCACGATGAATCTGGTTCAGGCGCTCTATCTTAACAATGAAACGGCACCTTTTGACAATGAGCTTGTACGTCAGGCTCTGTGCTATGCGATAGACAAACAGGGTATCCTGGACATGGCTTTTGACGGCTATGGCTTCCCCATCGGATCCAATGTATTCCCCGCATTTACGAAATATTTTGACGAGAGCCTGATTAACTACTACGAGCACGATGTCAATAAGGCCAAGGACCTCCTCACTCAGGCGGGCTATCCCAACGGCTTTGATATGACCATCACAGTACCTTCCAACTATCAGCCTCACTGCGACACCGCGGAAGTCATCGCGGAACAGCTCAAGGAAGTCGGCATCAACGCTAAGCTTGAGCGCGTGGAGTGGGAGACCTGGAAGGCGGACACTTATGCGGGAAGAAACTTCCAGTCCACAGTGATCGGCCTCACAGCTGATCCGCTGACAGCCAGAAGCCTTCTGGAGAGATTCACTACAGGCCAGCGTGTAGCAGATGCGGAAGGCAACCGCGGAAACAACTTCATCAACTACAACAACGCAGACTATGACGCTCTCTTCGAACAGGCTGTAAAGACCTATGACGATGCGGAGCAGGTCAAAATATACAAAGAGATGGAAAAGAACCTTACCGAGCACGCCGCCAGCGTTTACATCCAGGATATGGCGGATATGGTCGCGGTTCGCAAAGGTCTGACCGGCCTCACATTCTATCCTCTGTATGTGCTGGATGTTTCCACGCTGAAGTGGGAATGATGACGGAAAACGGAATCTGACTGAGCGATCATGTGCGCAGCAATAGGGCATTCTTATTGCTGCGCATTTTATTTGACCGGCCAGGGCGACCTGAACCGGCACCCAATCGGACTGATCCGATAGAAGGAGATACTTGCTTTGAAGTATGCAGCCCGCCGAATTCTGGCACTATTTATCACAATGATCCTGGTATCATTTCTGACTTTCGCGGCTTTCCATATCATTTCAGGAGACCCTGCGCGGGCGATCCTGGGAATGAACGCCACAGAGACACAGCTTGAGCTGCTGCGGCATGAACTGGGGCTGGATAAGCCGTTCATTGTACAATACTTCAACTGGCTGCTGGGATTTTTCTCAGGCAATCTGGGGATTTCCTACAGTTACCGTCAGCCGGTGGCAGCCCTGATCATACCTAAGCTCAAGGTGACCCTTGTAACGGTCCTGATCAGCTTTGTGATCATTGTCATCTGTTCGCTTCCTCTGGGTCTTCGCGCGGCGCAGAAATCCGGCAGCCGCTTAGAATGGCTCCGGACGACGATCAATCAGCTCTGTATGGCAGTACCCGCATTCTTTCTGAGTATTCTGGTCTCTTATGTGTTTGGAATTGTGCTGAAGTTCTTTACTCCTGGGGATTTTCCGAGAATGGAACATAATCTGCTGGGAGCGCTGTGCTATCTCTTTTTTGCCGCAGTGTGCATTGCGATTCCGAGGATCGCGATGGCGGTGCGAATGCTCAAGAGTACTCTCGTTGAGGAGATGGAGAAAGACTATGTGCGAACAGCGATCTCAAGAGGTAATGACAGGACGGAAGTCCTGAAAAAACATGTCCTGAAGAACTCCCTTGTTCCCACGATCACATTCCTGGGCCAGACCATGGCGGAGATCGTCGGCGGCAGTATTGTTGTAGAGCAGGTATTTGGAATTCCCGGCATGGGAAGGTTTCTTGTGGCGTCGATCTCCAACAGAGATTATCCGGTCGTAGAGGCGCTTGTCGTCATCCTCGCCTTCTGGGTCATCCTCTCGGGAACAATAGCGGATCTGATCAATCAAAAGATTGATCCGCGCCTTAAACTGGGAGGACGCGAATGATGAAGAAAAAATGGAACGGATATCTTATCGCCGGATGCATTATTACAGGCATCATTATCCTCTGGATCCTCATTGGACGCTTTTATACTCCTTATCCCCCTACCAAGATGAGTTCCGCCAAGCTGCAGGGACCGTCACCCGCGCATCTGTTCGGAACGGACAAATTCGGCCGGGATATTTTCAGCCGTGTTATGCAGGGATCGGGAACAACGCTGCTGATCGCGGCGCTCACTATTTTGATCGGATCAGGGGCCGGCATCATAATCGGCGCCATAACCGGGTATTTCGGCGGCATGGTGGATGAAGTGCTGATGCGCCTTAACGACGCGCTGACAGCATTTCCGAGCATTCTCCTTGCCCTTGTTATCATCAGTATTCTGGGACCGGGCAAATACAATGTGATCATTGCTCTGGGAATCGTGTTTATCCCCAGCTATGCCCGCATGATGCGAACGGCTTTCGCAGCGCAGAGGGACGTGAATTATATTATCAGCGCGAGGCTGATGGGAGCTTCGAGCCTGCGGATCCTTTTGATCCATATGCTGCCCAATACGCTCCATGTACTGCTCCCGGCACTGACGATCGGCTTTAACAACGCGGTCCTGGCAGAGGCGAGCATGAGCTTTCTGGGAATAGGAGTGACGCCTCCGGACGTTTCGATGGGATATATGCTCTCCGAAGCGCAGGGAATGTTCCGCTCAGCGCCCTGGTACGCGCTCAGTGTCGGCGGCGTGATCGCGCTCCTCGTGTTCGGCGTCAGCCTGATCGGAGAGGGCATGCAGAGAATGAATGAGGAGGTGGACTGATGCTGGAAGTCAGAGATCTCCATGTAAAATTTCATAACAGAGACAGGGAAGCAGTGGCAGGAGTGAGTTTCACCCTTAAGGATGGAGAGATCCTGGGCCTTGTGGGCGAGTCGGGTTCAGGAAAATCAGTCACGGCGATGAGCATTGCCGGCCTCCTTCCCCGCAAAAAGTGTGATTACAGGGGTGATGTGCTCGTGGACGGTGAAGATATGCTGCACGCGAACAGGGCGCTCCTCCGCAAAGTGCAGGGTAATAAGATCGGCGTAGTCTTCCAGGAGCCTATGAGCGCCATGGACCCTCTGATGAAGGTCGGCAAGCAGGTGGAAGAGGTTCTGGAGATTCACACAGACCTCAGTCCCGAAGAGCGAAAAAAGAGAGCGATCCAGGCTCTCGATGATGTGGAGCTTCCGGATCCCGAGGCGGTCTACAACAAGTACCCTCATGAGCTCTCCGGCGGAATGCTTCAGAGGTCCATGATCGCTGCGGCCATTGTGGCGCGCCCCAGCCTTCTTCTTTTGGATGAGCCCACAACGGCGCTGGATGTGACGATCCAGGCGCAGATCCTGGAGCTTTTGAAAAAACTGAACAAAAAGCACGGGATGTCTATGCTCTTCATCTCTCATAATCTCAATGTTGTGCGGAAACTCTGCAAGCGCGTTGCTGTCATGCAGAGAGGAGTGATCGTGGAGGAGGGCACGACTAAAAATGTCTTTTTCCATCCTCAGCACCCTTATACCCAGCATCTGATCGAGTGCATTCCCGCGAGAGTGAAAGTGATCGCGAGAAAGCATGCGGAGGAAGAAGCGGAGGAGGCCGGGCAGGCTATTATCGCAGACTCCGGGCAGACAGGAGGTGAACGCAATGGCTGACAGTATTTTGGATACGATCACAACGATGACCGGGCTTGGCGCTGATCCCGCAGCCGAAGCTGTGACTGAAGCGCAAAGGCAGCTTGTCCTCGAGGTGAATCTTGTGAGCGGCGGTTACCGCACACCGGGCCTCTTTGGCAAAGGCAAGTACCAGCAGGTCCTCTACGATGTGGATTTCAATATCCGCCACGGAGAGATCATGGGGCTTGTGGGAGAGAGCGGAACCGGTAAGTCTACATTGGCCAGAATGATCCTCGGAATGCTCGAGCCTGAGGAGGGCAGCATTGTACACTACACAAAGCGCCCGCAGATCATTTTCCAGGATCCCTACAGCTCGCTGAACCCCGCATACACCGTGGAATGGTCGCTGGAAGAGCCCCTCCGCGTATTCGGAAAGTACGACGAGGCGGAGAGAAAGCGCCGTGTCCGCGACATGCTCGCCAAAGTAGAGCTCCCTCAGGAAGTTCTTAGTGCAAAGCCTTCGGAACTGTCCGGCGGTCAGAGGCAGCGAGTCAGCATCGCGGCAGCCCTTATCAGAAGACCGCGCTTTATCATCGCGGATGAGCCGGTCTCGGCACTGGACGTGACGATCCAGGCCCAGATCCTGCAGCTTCTTCGAGACCTGCGGGAAGAGCTGGACCTGAGTTATCTGTTCATTTCACACGATCTCAACGTCGTGTATCAGCTCTGCGACAGAGTTCTTGTCATGAAAAAGGGAAGAATTGTGGAACAGGGAACAGTGGATGAAGTTTACGATCATCCAAAGGAAGAATATACGAAGCAGCTGCTGGCGGCAGCGCAGTAAAATCGCAGAGGGACAAGATTTCTTCGCGCCGGCATATACCCTGTCTTTCACTCCGGTTTCAAGGACGGGGAAGGAAAATCTTTTTTATCGGAACTTCCCCGTCCTTGAAAAGT
>OCTX012205512.1_pt1 | contig 16734 bp, 13 predicted proteins | sample 1539691 | NCBI WGS metagenome assembly OCTX01 (sample SAMN02144231, study PRJEB22623) | gut metagenome | biome: sheep rumen | host: Ovis aries | place: New Zealand | reverse complement strand
TTCAAGGTAGCCAGCCTCACGACCAACATTGAAGCCACCAGGGCAACAATGAAAGAAACCGACAACGTCTGGTACACACTGGACGGTCGCCGACTGACGGGAGTTCCCTGCCAGAAAGGACTATATATCCATCAGGGCAAGAAATTCATCGTCAGATAGTTTCCTTCTTACCATCAGAAGACGACAGTCGCCCTTTTGTCAGAACTGAAGTTCCTTGCCGCGATAGAACTGGATGAGAGCCTGCTGATAGAGGTATTCGTAGCGGGCCTCGGTGAGGTTGCTCTCTGACTTCAGATAGTTGTTCTTGGCTTCATTGAACTCGGTGATGGTAGCCTTGCCATTCTCGTATTTGGCCTGCATCAGTTGGAAGGCAGTCTCGCTGCTCTTCAGTGCCTCTTCGCTGCTCTTCAGTTTCTGCTGCGCACCAACGGTGTTATAGTAGGCTTGTTGTATCTCCTTGTAGAGCGTCTTCTTCGTGTTGTCCAACGCCAACTGTTGGTTGTCAAAGTCTATCTTGGCCGAGCGGATGCTGTTGCGTGTCTGGAAGCGGTTGAAGATGGGGATATTCAGACTCAGACCCAGATACTGACTGAAATTGTTTTTCATCTGCTCACCGAAACTCTTGGCCGCAAAGCCGGAAGTCTTATAATAGTTGGAACCCAACCCGGCATTGAACGACAACGTGGGAAGATAGCCGGCACGGGCCAACTTGATGCCGGTCTCACTGGAGCGCAGACGCAGTTGCTGAGCCTGCACCTCCGGTTTCACGGCCAAGGCCTCTGCATAGATTTCATCAGGGGTTGTGGCAACCGACCAAGAACCGTCAACGGGAACTGCCGGACGAACAATTGTAAACCCGTCGGGCGATGGCAGTTCGAGCAACTGTGTCAACGAGAGGATAGCCAACTGCAAGTTGTTGGCGGCCTGCGTGGCGGTGAGTTGGCTCTGTGCCATCGTCGCCTTTTGCTGAGCCAGTTGGGCCTCGCTGGCACGTCCCACTTCCAGCAAGACCTGCAAACGAGCCACCTGGGCCGAGTCGATGCTGACCTGCCGATGGGCCACATCGCTGATTTCCATATTATATAATATTTGTACGTAGGCTTGTGCCACTTTTGTACGAACATCGTTCTTGGCCTTCTCCAACTCCTGCGTAGCGGCCTCCAGATTCAACCGACTCTGTTTGATATTGTTGGGAATCTGGAAGCCCGTGAAGAGGGGCACGCTAGTTCCCAACGAGAAGGATGTCGACTGTGTGTTGGTGTTCGAATAGGTATTCTCCGCCGTCAGGCCGCGACCGAACGAGAAGTTCTGGTTGGCACTGGCACTAAGGTCAGGCAACCGCTGGTTGCGGGCGGTGGAAAGAAGCACCTCCTGACGCTGGCGCTGATTCTCAGATTGCTTCACGCTGATATTATGTTCTACAGCATAGTCGCAACACTGCCTGAGCGTCCAGGGAGTCTGGGCGTGGAGAGACTGATGGAAGAGGGGCTGCGATAGTATCGCAGCAAACAGGGCAATAGATAACTTCATAGCGCTTAGTCTTTTTGGTCGTCGGTGATGATTTGCGGGCCGCGCACCTTCTGGTCGGCAGTAAGGCCTTGCTTAATCTCTATGTTCACACCATCGCTCAGGCCGGTGACCACAGGCTGACGGTCGTACTGCTTCTGCGGCCCTTCGCCATTGAGAACATATACGAAAGTAGAGTCGCCGCTGAACTCTATGGCGCTCTCCGGCACGCTGAGCACCTGAGTGGCCTGAGCCAGCACTATCTCGGCATTGGCCGAATAGCCCGAACGAATCTTGCCATCGGCAGGGACTACCACGGCAGCCTTGATCTCAAACTGGTTGGCACCGTTGCTCTCCGTTGCCTTGGGCGAGATATACTCCAGCGTAGCATCGAACTGCAAGTCCTGCAGCGCACCGATGGTGATCTTCATCGGTACGCCGATGTTCAGTTGTCCCACCTCGGTCTCGTCGATATTGCCCCGGAAGATAAGGTCCTGCATATTGGCCACGATGGCGATGGTCGTACCGTCATTGAACGTGTTGCTGTTGATGACCGAGTTGCCCACCTTCACCGGGATGTCGAGTATGATGCCGCTAATGGTCGAGCGAATGAGCGTTGACGATGCCGAAGCGTTCGACTTCGACACACCGTCGCGCACCACCTGAAGGGCATCGGCGGCAGCCGCTTTCTCCTCCTGAGCCTGTTTGAGTTGCTGGCGCGCCTTCTCAAACTCCTCATCGCTCACCAGTTTCTGCTCATGCAGATTCTGTGTGCGGGCATAGTCTTTCTCCACCTGTTTCAGATTGATGTCAGCCAGTCGCACACGACTTTCGGCACTCGACAGTTGTCCCATGTCGGGTATCACCTTGACCCGGGCTATCACCTCACCTTGCTGCACACGGTCGCCGGGCTCTTTCATCAGTTCGGCGATGATGCCACTGATCTGCGGTTTGATGTTCACCTCATTGCGGGGCTCTATCTTGCCCGTGATGATGGTGGTCTTCTGCAGGTCCTTCTTCTCGGGAGTGAACTCTGAGTAGACAATCTCCTTCGGCTGGCTCTTCTGCCAGAGGAACACGAATGTTCCGATGAAAATCAGTGCCACGATGGCAGCGATGAATAATTTGATGTACTTTTTCATATTGTTTTCGCTTGTTGTTGTTTTTTTTTCTCTTGTGGGGCCTATTGGCCCTATTTGCATCATTGGCCTCATTGGCCCCATTAGCCTCATTAACCGCCTCACTCGTCTCGCATGGCATCAACCGGCTTGATACTCATGGCACGGGCGGCGGGAGCCAGTCCTGCCAGCACACCCATCACAGCAATGGCGGCAGCAGCAGAGACCGCCGTCCAGAAGTCCACCTGGAAATGGGCCGCCACGATGCCGTCTTCGGTATTGCCCAGTTCGAGCATCTGCAGGATGAGCACACCGAAGAGAATACCGCTCATGCCGGCCACCATGGTGAGCACGATGCTCTCAGAGATGATCTGCGAGAGAATCATGCGGGGCGTGGCTCCAATGGCACGACGGATGCCTATCTCAATGGTTCTCTCCCTTACAGTGACCATCATGATGTTCGACACACCGATGGCACCGGCCAGCAGCGTGCCCAGTCCGACGAGCCAGATGAGGAAGTTGACACCACGGAAGAGCGAGTCGAGCAACTGGAACAGCACCTCGGTGTTGAAGACCATGATGCCCTGCTCGTCGGTGGGGTCTACCAGATGGCTGCGCCCGATGACCTCACGTATTTTCGGTGCCAGCGTACTCATCACCACACCCGGCTTTCCTGTGACAGAAATCATGTCCACCTCATTGCCGCGGTTGTAGGTCTGCTGCATCAGCGTGATGGGCAGCAGCATGATGGTGCCGGCCTCGCCTCCGAACGACACGCCGCCCGACACGTTATAGTCTACACCCACTATCTGATAGTAGATAGAGTCTACACGGATGAACTTGCCGCAAGGGTCGCCCCCGCCAGGGAAGAGTTCCTTGTAGGTTTTCTTGCCGATGACACACACTTTGCGCTTACCGGCGATGTCCATATCGTTCAGGTAGCGGCCGTAGAACAGCATCGGACTGTTGATCTGCTGATAGGCGGGCAGCACGCCGTTGATGCTTACCGAGGTCTTGCGGTCGCCGTAATAGGCCGTTCCGTCGTTGGTGAACAGCATGGGCGACACCACGTCGAGTTCAGGAATGCGCTGGCGCAACTTGTCCACGTCGCGGTATTCCATATTCCACAGTCGCCCCTTGCGGAAGCCCTTGTAGGCTTTCGACGTGGGCTGGGCCCAGATCATGGCCGAGTTGGTGGCAAAGCCTTCGAAATTGCTGTTGAGCATTTCCTTCATGCCCTGTCCGCCCCCGATGAGGGCCACCAACATGAAGACACCCCAGAACACGCCGAATCCCGTCAGAAACGAACGGCTCTTGTTCCTGGTCAGCGTGTCGAGTATCTCGCGGTATGTATCAATATCCAGTCTCATGTCAGTCGGCTCTTAATGCTTCAATAGGACGAATGCGCGATGCCTTATAGGCGGGTATCAGTCCGGCTATGGTGCCGGCAATAACCATGACCAGTGTGGCTTCGACGCACACATCGAGGCCCACCGTGGGATTGACGAACATCGTGGCCTTGAACAGACCCGTGTCTATCTTCTCGTGTCCCAGCGTGGCATCCATATATTCGTTGGCGGCGATACCCAGCAACATGCCGACATAGCCGAAGATGGTGGTGATGACGATGCTCTCAATGATAATAAGTTTCAGCACCGACCAAGGCTTGGCACCGATGGCCTTTCGGATGCCGAACTCATGGGTGCGCTCCTTTACGGTGATGAGCATGATGTTGCTCACGCCCACAATGCCACTCAGCAGTGTGAAGAGTCCCACTACCCACAGGGCGGTGCGGATGATGCCGATGCCCCTCTCCATCTGCAAGTTCTGCGTGTAGCGGTTCCACGTCCAGATAGCACTCTCGTCGTCGGGATGTGCCTGGTGGCTGGCGTTGATGCGCTGACGGTATTCCTTCTCGAAAGCCTCGTTGGCCTCTTCCGTCGTCAGACCGTGGAAGGTGAACTCTATGCGTCCCGCATCGTCGGTCTTCGCACCATAGATGGACTTGATGGTGCTGTAGGAAGAGAACATATCGGCCCGTCCGTTCTCCTGCTCCTTGTAGATGCCCACCACCTTGAAGGCAAAGTTGCCCACCCTCACGTATTGGCCGATGAGCCGGGCCGTTTGCTGTGGTGCTGCCGTAAGCGACGAGATGCCCATCAACTCCTGCGCCTGCTTGTTGCTCAGCACGAGCACCTTGCGCTTCTCGCTGATATCAATGTCGTTGACAAACCGTCCGTAGAGCATCTCCACCTTATCTATTTTTATATGGTTGGGATAGACACCCGCCAGCGAGGCGTTCAGGTACTGCTGCCCCAGACTGACGATGCCCATGGTGCGATACTGTGCGCCCACCTCGTCGATGGTGCCTTTGAACTCCGAAGCGGTGGTGGCGATGTCGCGCTCCTGCAGTCTGATGTCGCGGCCCTCCTTCAGTCCGTTGTAGGCCATGGAGGTCTCGCCGCCGAAGACCACCATCGAACTGCTCAGAAAGCGGGTGCTCTGGTTCAACTGCGCATTGATCAGTCCGTTGCCGGCACCCAGCAGCACTATCAGCATGAAGATGCCCCATGCCACCGCGAAGCCGGTCAGCGTCGTGCGCAGTTTGTTGCGGCGGGCCGTGGCCCATATCTCATTCAATAATTCCATCCTTGATCCTGATTATGCGGTTCGTCTGTTCTGCCACGCCGGGGTCGTGGGTCACGATGACCTGCGTGATATGCTCCTCACGGTTGAGGTCTTTCAGCAGTTGCATCACCTCTACCGATGTCTTCGAGTCGAGGGCTCCCGTCGGCTCGTCGGCCAGGATGATTTGTGGCTTCGTGATCAGGGCGCGGGCAATGGCCACGCGCTGTTTCTGTCCGCCGCTCAGTTCGTTGGGATAGTGGGTGGCCCAGGCCTTCAGGCCCAGCCTGTCCAGATACTCCAGTGCCAGCGTGTGCCGTTTTTTGCGCGAGACGCCCTGATAGAACAGCGGCAACTCGACGTTCTCCACCGCCGTCTTGAAATTTATCAGGTTAAACGACTGGAAGATGAATCCGATCATGTGGTTACGGTATTCGGCGGCCTTGCTCTCCGAGAGATTCCAGATGCGCACGCCGTTTAGGGTGTAGAGCCCCGAGTCGTAGTTGTCGAGGATGCCCAGAATATTGAGCAGCGTGCTCTTGCCCGAGCCGGAGGCACCCATGATGGAGACGAACTCGCCGGCCTTGATGTCGAGGTTAATGCCTTTCAACACGTGCAGCGGCTGGGCACCGAAGTAGGTCTTATTGACGTTTTCTAAGTGTATCATTATTAACGCTTTTGTCCGTTTGACGTGCAAAGTTAAGAAAAAGTTGCAGTATTGCCGTCTTTCCTTATATGTTTTTAAGCAGAATGAGACCTTTTTGTATAATATTTAGACAATCGGCTATCAAGACATCACATCAGTCATGGTACTTTCCCATCCTTCTTTTTGACCAAGAATTGAACGAATCGAATTCATGCTGGTTTACAATCATTCCACAAAGCACCGGCATGCAACCAACGAAAAGACTTAAACTGCATAGAAAATTCGTCATATTCGTTCAATTCGTGGTCGATACATCATTACTTTATATATAATAAGGTTCGCGCGTGCGATGTGGACTTTTTTTCGTTAAGAGAAGGAGATGGTGTGGTCGCAATAGTCGACCACGGCGGTACGGTGGGTAACGAAGATAACGGTACGCTGCTTGTCATGGAGAATATTCTCCAGCACCCGCCGCTCCGTCTCAGCATCGAGGGCACTGGTTGCCTCATCGAGCAACATGACACTACCCGGACGCAGCAAGGCCCTGGCGATGGAGATGCGCTGGGCCTGTCCTTCGGAGAGTCCGCCGCCCTGTTCGGAGAAATGGGTGTCGAGCCCTTCGGGCAACTGTTCCACAAAGTCGGCACAAGCCATACGGAGCGCTTCGCGCATCTCGCCATCAGTAGCCTGCGGGTTGCCCAGCAGCAGGTTTTCGCGAAGGCTGCCGCTGAGCAGCGTGTTGCCCTGCGGCACATAGACGAAGTTGCACCGGTGGAGTGGCGACAGCACCTCGGTTATCCCATAAGTCCCATGAGTCCCATTGGCCCTATAAGTCCCATTAGACTCATCAGCCCCATTGGCCCCAGAATAGACCACCACCCTCCCTTTTTGCGGACGCACCAACGCCAGCAATAGCCGGATGAGGGTCGTCTTCCCAGACCCTGTCTCCCCAAGGATTGCGGTACACGAACCTGGCGGGAAATCGTAGTTGACATCTACCAACGTAGGGCGCTGGCCGGGGGCACCGTAGTTGAAGGTCACATGGTCGAAGCGGATGCCGCAAGGTGCTGGCAACGGTCGTGCCTCGCCTTGCTCTTCCTCGGGTATCTCAGCCAGTTCCATCAGCCGCTCGGCAGCGGTAAAGACGCTGACAAACGAGGGCAGCAGCCTACTGAGGTCGCGGGCCGGACCCTGGATGCGATACACCAGTTGCAGAAAGGCTGTCATACCACCATAGGTCAGGGTGCCGGCATGCAACCGGATGGCCCCCCAAAGGAAGGCCACCAGATAGCCAATAGAAAAGCCTACGTTCAGGAAGAAGTTGCTGCCGACAGAGAAGACGGTACGCTTGCGAACCCAGTTGCGCAGGGTGGTCTGCGTAGTGTCCAGCCGGTTCAGCATCTGGCCGTCGGCCTCCATCGTCTTCAGTAGCATCCGGTGCTGCATGACCTCTGTCAGCAGGCTCTGTACCAGGCTGTCGCTGTCGCGCACCTTTCTGGAGTATGTCCGCATATAGGCCACATAGATACGGCTGACCAATATAAAAAGGGGCAGAATGCCAACGGTGGTGATTGCCAGCCAGGTATCCATCTGCAACAGATAGACGAAGGCACCGATAAACATAGCCACCGTGCTGAGCGTCGAGGGCAGCGTCTCGGTGAGGAAGGTCACCACCGTCTTCACGTCGTCTTCCAAGCGGTTGATGATGTCGCCGCTGTGCATGGCTTCACGGCCCCGCCACTCCGAACGGAGCACCCGGGCCAGGATGCGCTGCTGCATCCGGTTCTGCGCCTTGATGCCCAGGATGTTTTTGATCCAGACACGGGAGATGCTCAGGGCGAACTCGCCCAGGATGAGTATCGCCATCACAGCCACAGCCCAGTAGATCGACCCGTCCCTGACGCCGGAGGCAGTATCGATGGCACGCTGCATGGCCCACACGGAGGCCAGTCCCAGCACCACGCCCAGCATGCCTATGGAAGCATTGAGCACTGCCTGCAAGCGGTTGCCTCGCAGTGCCTCCCACAACCAGCGGAATATCTCCCGCACCGTATATTTGTTGTCGGGCAACTGAAATAGTTCCTTAATACTCAATGTTCAATGTTTACCTCACATCCGCTCCCCACATCAGTTTCTCGCGAAGGGTGGCGAAATAGCGCGTGCCGCTGCGTTTGGCCACCTTCACCGTATAGGGGGCACGGGTCAGCCGGAGCGTGGTACCCTCAGGCAACTTGCCGCTGCGGCCGTCGATGGCCACCAGGAAGGAGTGGCTGCGGCTGCTCACGGTGAGTTCAATCATAGCCGAGTCGGGAATGACAATGGGACGGACGTTCAGCGAATGTGGAGCCACGGCCGTCATCAGCATCACCCCGGTACGTGGCACGATGATCGGACCACCGTTCGACATCGAGTATGCGGTAGAACCGGTGGGGGTCGAAACAATGAGGCCGTCAGCCTGATAGGTGGTCAGATACTCGCCGTTGATACTGGTACGGATAGATATCATCGATGCCGAGTCGCGCTTCAGGATGGCCACATCATTCAGCGCACACTCATAGCCGCTGATGGGCTCGCCGTTGGTCTCCACACGGATGAGCGACCGGTCCTCGACCGAGTAGTCACCACGGTAGAGGGCATCAATCATATTGTCGATATCATCGGCACTCACATCGGCCAGAAATCCCAACCGCCCCATGTTGACACCCACGATGGGAATCTGCTTCTCACGAACACGGCTGGCCGTCTTCAGCAGCGTACCGTCGCCGCCCATCGAGATGGCGAAGTCGGCCTCGAAGTCAGCACCCCTGAAAGTAGAGAAACGGGAGTTGCCGGGAATCTCCGGACATTGCGGATTACCCGGTGTCTCGGGAATGCCTATGATACTCTGCACACCGGGCATCTCCATCAGGAAATGGTAGTACTCCTCGTCGATGATGATACGGGCACCGTGCACTTTCAGACAGGCCAGCACCTGGCGGATAGCAACCGACTTCTCCTGCTGATAGAGATTGCCGAAGAGGGCAAATGTGAGGGTCTTCGATGACATATTTCTTCTTTTTCTTTCGCGTTTCACAAAGATTTCGTATCTTTGTGCCTGCAAAAGTACGAATTAAAATTGAGAATATGGCAAAAGTTTATGTTTTTCTTGCCAACGGCTTCGAGGATATCGAGGCGTTGATACCTGTCGACGTGCTCCGCCGAGGGGGCGTGGAGGTAGTGACAGTGAGCACTGTCGAAGGCTCACAGATAGTAGAGACGGCTCACCGCGTGCAGGTGGTGGCCGATGCGCTGTTCGACGAGTGCGACTTCAGCGATGCCGATCTGCTGATGCTGCCCGGCGGTATGCCCGGCGCTTCCAACCTGAATGCCCACGAGGGAGTGCGGCAGGCACTGCTCCGTCAGCATGCCGCCGGCAAACGGGTGGCTGCCATCTGTGCTGCTCCGCTGGTACTGGGCGGACTGGGCATCCTGCGTGGCAAACGGGCCACCTGCTACCCAGGCTTCGAGCAGACCTTAGAAGGTGCCACCTATACCGGCGACCTCTGCACCGTCGACGGTAACGTGACCACCGGCGAGGGTCCCGCCGCTGCCTTCCCCTTCGCCTACTCGCTGCTCAGTCAACTGAAGGATGACGCCACGGCCCGTCAGGTGGCCACCGGCATGCGCTACGTCCATCTCATGGAGAAATAGCATGGACTACGTCATCATTGTGGCAGGGGGAAAGGGACTGCGGATGGGAGGCGATATTCCCAAGCAGTTTCTGCCCATCGGCGGACTGCCGGTGCTGATGCGGACGCTGATGCGGTTTCGCGAATACTCCCAAAGCCTGCAGATCATCCTCGTGCTGCCAAAGGCACAACAGGAATATTGGCGCGAACTGTGCGAAAAGCACAAATTCACGGTCGAATACCTGCTGGCCGACGGCGGCGAGACCCGTTTCCACAGCGTGCAGCATGGCTTGGCGCTGATTCCCGACGATGCGCAGGGCGTGGTCGGCGTGCACGACGGCGTGCGCCCCTTCGTCAGCACCGATGTCATCCGTGCCTGCTACGAGGCAGCCCGCACCCACAAGGCCGTTATCCCCGTCACGCCGGTGGTGGAGACGCTGCGCCACATCCCCACTCAAAAAAATGTGATGCGCAGCGATTATTGCTTGGTGCAGACACCGCAGACCTTCGACATCCAACTGCTGAAGGCGGCCAACCGCCAGCCGTACAGCGAGGCGTTCACCGACGACGCCTCGGTGGTCGAAGCCTTTGGCCACCCCGTGGCTATGGTCGACGGCAACCGCGAGAACATCAAAATCACCACCCCCTTCGACCTGAAGATAGCCGAGACCCTCATCTGAGTCATGAACTTACTCGAACAGGACATCAAATATCTGCCGGGCGTAGGCCCCAACCGCCAGAAGATGCTGAGCCAGGAACTCGGCATCGAGACCTACGGCGACCTGCTCGAGTACTACCCTTATAAGTATGTGGACCGTTCGAAGGTCTACACTGTCCGCGAACTGACGGGCGACATGCCATTCGTGCAGGTGGTGGGCCACATACTGAGTTTCGAAACCTTCGACATGGGACCCCGCAAGGAGCGCGTGGTGGCTCACTTCTCCGACGGTACCGCCATCATGGACCTGGTGTGGTTCAACGGCGGCAAATATGCCAAGCAGAACTACAAGATAGGCAAAGACTACCTGGTGTTCGGCCGGCCGTCGGTCTTCAACAACCGCATACAGGTGCAGCACCCCGACTTGGACGATGCCGACAAGGTAGACACCACGGCCATGGGCATGCAGCCCTACTACAACACCACGGAGAAGATGAAGAAGGCAGGACTGAACAGCCGTGCCGTGGAACGGCTGACCAAGACACTCATCGCCCAACTGAAGGAGCCTCTGCCCGAGACCATACCGACCTTCATCTCCGCTCCACTCCACCTGATGGGGCGTGACCAGGCCCTGCGCACCCTCCATTACCCCCAGAACGCCAAAGACTTGGAACAGGCACGCGTCAGGATGAAGTTCGAGGAACTGTTTTTCGTACAACTTAATATAATAAGGTACGCGAACGACCAGCGGCGCAAATACAGCGGCTTCGTCTTCAACCGCATCGGCGACATCTTCAACACCTTCTATCACGACAACCTGCCCTTTGAACTGACGGGAGCCCAGAAGCGGGTGATAAAGGAGATTCGCCAGGACCTCTGTTCCGGACGGCAGATGAATCGTCTGCTGCAAGGCGATGTGGGGTCGGGCAAGACGCTGGTGGCACTGATGACCATGCTCATCGCACTCGACAACGGCTATCAGGCCTGCATCATGGCTCCCACGGAGATACTGGCCGAACAACACCTGGCCACCATACGCGACTTCCTCAGGGACATGCCCGTCAGAGTCGAACTGCTCACCGGCATCGTCAAAGGCAAGCGTCGGCAGGAAGTGCTCGACGGTCTGCTCAACGGCAGCGTGCAGATTCTGGTGGGTACACACGCTGTCATCGAAGACACTGTGCAATTCGCACAACTGGGAATGGTGGTCATCGACGAACAACACCGCTTCGGCGTGGCACAGCGGGCCAAACTATGGGCGAAGGCATCGCCCGACGGAGGCCGCAGCCTGCCCCACGTGCTGGTGATGACGGCAACACCCATACCCCGCACCCTGGCCATGACACTCTACGGCGACCTCGACGTGAGCGTCATCGACGAACTGCCGCCCGGCCGCAAACCCATCCGTACCACCCATGTCTTCGACACCCGCATGACCACGCTCTACGATGGCATTCGCCGCCAGATCAACGAGGGACGGCAGGTCTACATCGTCTTCCCACTGATCGAGGAGAGTGCCAAGATCGACCTGAAGAACCTCGAACAGGGTTTCGAAGTGCTGCGACAGGCTTTTCCGGAGTTCCGTCTCAGCAAGGTGCACGGAAAGATGAAACCCCGCGACAAGGAAATCGAGATGCAGAAGTTCGTCAGCGGCGAGACGCAGATCCTCGTGGCCACCACCGTCATCGAAGTGGGGGTCAACGTGCCCAACGCCTCGGTCATGGTCATCCTCGATGCCCAGCGCTTCGGCCTCAGCCAGTTGCACCAGTTGCGAGGCCGTGTGGGGCGCGGTGCCGACCAGTCGTTCTGCATCCTCGTAACCACCTTCAAACTGAGCGAGGAGACGCGTAAGCGCATCGACATCATGTGCGAAACCAACGACGGCTTCCGCATTGCCGAGGCCGACCTCAAATTGCGCGGACCCGGCGACCTGGAGGGCACCCAGCAGAGCGGCATGGCCTTCGACCTGAAGATAGCCAACATCGCCCGCGACGGACAATTGGTGCAGATGGCCCGCGACGAAGCACAGAAGATTGTCGACGACGACCCCGACTGCCGGTCGCCCAAATACCAGATGCTCTGGAACAGACTGCGCGAAATACGCAAGACAAATGTTAATTGGGGCGCCATTTCATAGCAGGAATGTTAAAAGTATACAAAAAATCCGTCCCAATCCGTCTTTATTCCATATATATTTATTATCTTTGCAATGACTTATCGGCAGAAGGATGCGTCATTGGATTGTAATGTACGCTACTGAGGCCGTTCCTAACAGAATAACGAACCGAACAAAAATAGAATACAACCTATGGTTTTCAAGCAATTGAAGAAACTGTCACTTATCGCAATAGCAACATTGGCATCGCTGCCTATGGCCGGACAAGACCTGCTGGCCAGCCAGGCACCCATCGACCGCAAGATGAAGGCCGTCGACTCGCTGATGCTGCAACAGTTGATTATGAACGAGGTGTGGGAAGCACCCGCTGCCGACCTCTACAGTGAGTGGAGCAACGACTACACCCACGTGCCGGCCAACCTGCCCGACTCGTTCCGCATCGACCTACGCGATTTCTGCATGCCGACCACCAGCCGCGTCATCACCTCGAACTTCGGTGCACGCTGGGGGCGCCAGCATAAAGGCTTGGACATCAAGGTGTACATCGGCGACACCATCCGCGCAGCCTTCAGCGGCAAGGTGCGTATCGTACGCTACGAGCCCCGTGGCTATGGCAAATATGTGGTGATTCGCCACCCCAACGGGCTGGAGACCTACTACGGCCACATGTCGAAGCAACTGGTCAGCGAAAACCAGGAAGTGCGTGCCGGCGACGTCATCGGTCTGGGCGGCAACACCGGTCGTAGCACCGGTTCACACCTGCACTTCGAGACACGTCTGGGCGGCGTAGCCCTCAACCCCGCACTGATGTTCGACTTCCGCAATCAGGATGTAGTGGCCGACGAGTGGACCTTCCACCGTTCGACCTACAACCGCGAGTCGTCGCAGGCCACCCGTCTGCGTGGCACCGGCGGCATCTATCGCGGCGGCGACGGTCTGAACTATGCCGAGGTGCCCGGTTCCGACAGGCAGCAGGCCTCGGCCAATGTGCGCTACCACAAGGTGAAGCGTGGCGAGACCCTCTCTGCCATTGCCCGCAAGCACCACACCAGCGTGAAAGCCCTCTGCAGTCTGAACCGCATCAAGAAAAACGTCAAACTGCGTCCCGGACAGATTCTGAAGTACAACTAATCTAATAATCAAAATAAAAAATCCCGAAATGCTTTGGCGTTTCGGGTTTTTGTGTACTTTTGTATCGGAGTTTTCTGCATGAGGCAGACACACGCCGGCCTGAAGCGGCCATCGCAGCAGAGCCATCTTCGACGGCATTCTGATAGGTTTGTATGAGTTGGGTGTTATTTAACGATCTTCACCGTGCGACCGCTTTGTTGGCGGACGATGTTGAGGCCGTGCTGCATCTGGGAGAGGCGGCGGCCGTCGGGGGCATAGATGGCAGCGGGAGCGGCGGTGACATCGGCTGATGGACGGCTGATGGCGGTGGTGCTGTAGTGGTCGTAACTGAAGGGCTCGTTCTGTTTGGAGCCCCAGATATACTGTTCCAGTCCCGGGTAGTCGATGAAGGGGTTGCGGTTGTGCTGGATGGCGGCGACAGCGTTGTTGCGACTGGTCTCTTTCTGGCTGACGGGGTCGCCGGCGGCCCACTTCATGAGCAATGACAGTTGCCATGCGGTGAGGCCTGGATAGGTGCTGCCGTCGATGGTGGGCTTGACGCCCTCTTTACTGCCGTAGCGGTCGAACCAGTCGGGCAGTTTCTCTTCGTAGCAGGTCACTATATAAAAATAGGTACGTGCGAAGTCTCCTTTATATTCGTCGCCGGGTTCGAAGACGGTGCCCGTGTAGCCGTCGTAGGTGCATTTTCCCAGTTTACTAAAGTTGTTGGCCGAGCGGTAACTCTCACCGTAGGTCTCGCCGAAGGGGTAGTTGGCGCGTTTGTTGTTGACCCATCCGTCGGTGGGGTAGAGGTGGTGCAGGTCGGTGTACATGGGCTGCACCTCGCCGCCGAACCAACTGTTGGGCCATGAGTGTTCGCGGTTGTAACTGTCGCCCTCCTTCTTGTAGTTGGCTCCCTGAGCAGCACCGCCCGGCTCGTAGTTGGTCACGGCGGAATACATGTCCCATATCTTGCCGTCGCTGCGTACGTCGGTTGTCTTAAAGTCGGTCCACAGTTGCTTGTAGGTACGCTCTGTCCGGTTGTAGATGATGCTGCAGAGGGCGGTCTTCAGGGCGGCTCCCTTCTTGCCGTCGGCAGCCTGATAGTAGGTGCCCGAGTCGTTGGGGCCTTGTGCCCATGAACCGATAGCGATGGCGGTGAGCCATAGGGTGGCGAGTTGTCTCATGTTCACAGATGTTATTTATTAATGTCAAATCCTGTCAAGTAACTTTTAGTGGCGGATGATGTCAAGTAACTGTCCGAAGTGTGTAATCTGCACCATGTGGGGATGGTCGAAGTTGTCGGTATGCTCCAGTTCCCAGGTGACGTGGAAGGGGATATATACCGCCAGAGAGCCGATGGCCAGGGCCGGTGCGATGTCGCTTTTCAGCGAGTTGCCCACCATCAGCATCTGGTGCGGCTCGATGTTGAGTTTGCGACAGAGGTTGCTGAACTCTCGTTCGCCTTTGTCGCTTGTGATTTCCACATGGTCGAAGCAGTCTTTCAGTCCGGAGCGTTCCAGTTTGTGCTCCTGGTCGAGCAGTTCGCCTTTGGTGAAGCAGACCATTTTCAATGGCCTCTCGGTGGGGAGGCTTTTTAGAGCCTGTAGGGTTTCGCTGACTTCGGGGAGCGGGGTGCACGGAAACTCGTTGAGGGTGTAGCACAGTTGCTGGATCTCGCTGATCTTCGAGGCAGGCATCTCGTAGCGGCTGACCCGCATGGCTGTTTCGAGCATCGACAGCGTGAATGCTTTGGTGCCGAAGCCCAGCAGCGGCATGTTCTTCCGCTCGGTGGCAAACAGTTCGAGGGCGGCCGTCTCACGGTCTACCCACGGCACGAGTTCGTCGTAGAGCCGTTGCATCACCCGTTCGAAGTGTCCTTGACAGTCCCATAGGGTGTCGTCGGCATCGAAGGCCATCACCTTGATCTGTGCGGTATCCATTCCCTCTTTTAACTTTTCACTTTTTCACCTTTTCACTTGTGCTCATTCCCTCTTTTAACTTTTCACTTTTTCACCTTTTCACTTGTGCTGTTGTTTTCGGCAAAGATAGCCATGCGCTTATCCAGCAGGGCGTACTGGTGGTCTTCGATGAACGAGGTGCAGACGCGCAGTCCCTCCTGATGACTGCCGGTGGTGATGAGGCAGATGGCCGACACACCATAGTACATCAGTTCGCGGGCCAGTTGGCCGCTGGTCATACCGAGATAGCCGATGGTGAAATAGAAACCGTCGGCAATGGGACGGTCCAGGTCTTTGTCGTAGACAATATAGAAGTTGTGGCGCAGGAATATCTCCTTCAGTTTGCGAGCCCGTTCGCCATAGACCTTGATGTCGTCGCGGAACCGGTAGTTACCGTCGCAGGCGGCACGGAACATGGCGGCCAGTGCATACTGGGCCGAGTGGCTGGTGCCGCTGGAGAGGGCATAGAGCATACGGGTGGAGAAGACTAGTCCGAAGGGCAGTCCCTCGTAGCGAGCGGCCAGGTCGGGGTAGTGGCGGTGGAACAGGCTGTCGCTGATGCACACCACACCGATGCGTTCACCGGCATAACTGAAGGCTTTAGAGCCCGAGATGAGCAGCATGTAGTTGTCGGTATAGTGGGCCACGGTGGGCTGGTAGGGCGGCTCGAAGGGTGTCGAGAGGTCCTGACGGAAGTCCATGGCGAAGTAGGCCAGGTCTTCCATCACCACGGCGTCATACTTTGTGGCCAGTGTGCCGATGGTCTGCAGTTCGCTCTCCGTCATGCAGATCCAGGCGGGGTTGTTGGGGTTGCTATAGACAATGGCGCAGATACGTCCCGACTGCAGGTACGACTCCAGTTTCGGCCCGAGGGCATCGCCACGGTAGTCGTAGACATCGAAAGTCTCGTAGCGAACGCCTTGCACCTGCAACTGCATCTTCTGCACAGGGAAGCCGGGGTCGATGAATAGCACCGTGTCTTTCTCTTTGTTGGCCTGCGAACAGGTAAGGAACGAGGCAAACGTGCCCTGCATAGAGCCGCTGACCGGCACACAGCCCTCCGGGGCGATGTCTACATTGATGAAAGCCTTGACGAAGCGCGAGGCTTGCTGTTTCAGTTCTGGATAGCCCTGGATGTCGGGGTAGGAGTGGGCGATGCCGTCCTGAAGGGCCTTGATCTGGGCCTCGACACCCACCTGGGCGGCGGGTAGTCCGGGGATGCCCATCTCCATCTTGATATATTCTACGCCGCTCTCCTTTTCGGCGGTGGCCGCCACCTGTTTCACCTCGCGGATGGTGGCTTTGGCGAAGTCCTGAATGCCCAGT
>OCTX012284262.1_pt1 | contig 16736 bp, 17 predicted proteins | sample 1539691 | NCBI WGS metagenome assembly OCTX01 (sample SAMN02144231, study PRJEB22623) | gut metagenome | biome: sheep rumen | host: Ovis aries | place: New Zealand | reverse complement strand
AACTGAATGACTATTTGCTGGAGCAAGCAAGTCAGAAGTATGATGCAGGACGTCAAAAGTATGGTATGAGGAAAGGAAAATCATCCTTCACCCATCAGACATCCGACCTCTCTCAGCCATCATCCTTCAGCCATCATCCATCATGAGTTCCCGTACACCTTCAATCGGTGGCGGCTTTAGCCAACCAACTATTGAGGTCGGGAAGGTTTAGCTCGACGGCCGAAGGGAAAGTCAACGAGTATCGGAGCAAAACAACTTCTGGAGCAGTGAGAGGAGAATGAAGCTTGCTTCGATTTTCCCGAGTCGTGACAGAAGTCAACGAAGTTAATGCAGAAGCGACCAATGCCATCAGCAAGGCTGATTTTAAAAGCAAGAGTTTCATAGCATTGAAAGAAGCAAGAGAATCCTTATACTGGATTGACCTCTTACATCGCAACGGTTACCTCGATGATACACAATACCAAAGTATATATGATGATGCTGAAGAATTAGTAAAGATACTGGTAACAAGATGCAAGAAGATAAACGAAAATTCCGATGAAAAATAACATCTTCCATCTTCCCTCTTACTTCTTCCATCTTTCGTAGTGGTAAGCTTTAGGGTAGAACGAGGGTAGAAGTAGGTAAGAAGAGGGGTAGAAGGGGCCGATGAGCGAGCGGCAATATAAAAAGGAAAAAATAAGATAAGGTGGCCGATGGTTCCATAAATGGCCGATGATTAATATAAGAAAGAATAATAACGAAATATACAGAGTGTAATGGCAAAGAAAGTAATGTTAGTGTTCGGGACAAGGCCCGAAGCTATTAAAATGTGTCCTTTGGTTAAAGAGTTCCAGAAGCACCCTACAGAGTTTGAAACTATAGTGTGTGTAACAGGTCAGCACCGTGAGATGCTGGACCAGGTACTCACCATCTTTGATGTGAAGCCCGATTACGACCTGAACATCATGAAGCAGGGACAGGACCTCTACGATGTCACTGCCCGTGTGCTCACCGGTATGCGTGATGTGTTCAAGGAGTGTAAGCCTGATGTGGTGCTGGTTCATGGCGATACCACCACCAGCACAACCGCTGCACTTGCTGCTTTCTACCAGCAGATTCCTGTTGGTCATGTGGAAGCTGGTTTGCGTACTCATAATATCTACAGCCCCTGGCCGGAGGAAATGAACCGCCAGATTACTGGTCGCATTGCAACTTACGACTTTGCACCAACTCCTTTGAGCGAGAAGAACCTCCAAGAAGAGAAGGCCCAAGGTCAAATCTTTGTTACTGGTAATACTGTCATTGATGCCCTTCATATGGTGGTGGATAAGCTGAAGAATAATCCGGCTTTAGCTAAGGAACAGGACAAGGTGTTGGCAGATGCCGGTTATGATGTATCGCGTTTGGCTAAAGGCAAGAAACTCGTGCTGATTACGGGTCATCGTCGCGAGAACTTTGGAGAGGGTTTCATCAGTATGGTTACTGCCATGAAGGATTTGAGCGAGAAATATCCTGATGTGGACTTCGTTTACCCTATGCACTTAAACCCCAACGTGCGCAAACCTATTCACGAGGTGTTTGGCAAAGACCTCACACGTCCTAACTTCTTCTTCATTGAGCCACTTCAGTATCTGGAGTTTGTTTACTTGATGGAGAAAAGTACTGTTGTTCTCACAGACTCAGGCGGCATTCAGGAAGAAGCCCCTGGCTTGGGGAAGCCAGTTCTCGTGATGCGTGACACTACAGAACGACCTGAAGCATTGAAGAGCGGTACGGTACACCTTGTTGGTACAAACCATGACCTGATTGTAAATGAGGTAAGTACATTGCTTGATGACGCTGTAGCATATGAAAAGATGAGTAAAGCCGTTAATCCTTATGGAGATGGCAAGGCCTGCAACCGTATTGTGAGAGCCTTGAATGGTGAGCAGGTTGATAGATATGAGATTAAATAACAACAATATATATACTTTTAAATTAAGAAAATATGATTAACGTAATTGGATTGGGCTATATTGGCCTTCCTACGGCCCTCATGATGGCTTCTCACGGAGTTGAAGTAATCGGTACTGATTACAACAAAGAGTTGGTGGCAACTCTTAACGCTGGTAAAACCACTTTTAAAGAGGATGGTTTGGATGAACTATTCGCAGCAGCTGTTAAAGCTGGCATCAAGTTCACCACTGAGTATCAGAAGACTGACATGTACATCGTCAGCGTTCCTACTCCTTACGACAAGTTCTCTAAGAAAGTGGACGCTTGCTATGTTGTAGCTGCTGTTAAGGAAGTGATGAAGGTTTGCCCCAAAGGCGCTACTGTTGTAGTAGAATCTACCGTTTCTCCTGGTACTATTGACAAGTTCGTGCGCCCCGTGATTGAGGCCAACGGATTTAAGATTGGTGAGGACATTAACCTTGTTCATGCTCCTGAACGTATTATTCCTGGTAACATGGTATACGAACTGCTTCATAATAATCGCACCATTGGCGCCGACAGCAAAGAGATTGGTGAGAAGGTGAAGAAGTACTATTCTTCTTTCTGCCAAGGTGATATTGTTGTTACCGATATTCGTACTGCTGAGATGACCAAGGTGGTGGAGAACACCTATCGTGCCGTGAACATTGCTTTTGCAAACGAGTTGAGTCGTATCTGCCGTCATGACAATATGGACGTATATGAGATTATCAAGATTTGTAACATGCACCCGCGTGTAAACATTCTGCAGCCCGGTCCTGGTGTAGGTGGCCACTGCATCTCTGTTGACCCTTGGTTCCTAGTGGGCGACTATCCTCAGCTTGCTAAGGTGATTGATGAATCCATGAAGACCAACGACTATCAGCCAGTGTTTGTTTTGGAGCGTATCCATGAGATTATGGAAGAGCACAACATCACAGACAACCGCCGTGTAGGTCTCTATGGCCTCACTTATAAGGAGAACGTGGATGACATCCGTGAGAGTCCCACTCTCCAGATGCTGGACATTCAGGAACGTCACTTGGCTCGTCCGCTGAAGACCTTCGATCCCTTCTTCACTCAGAAAGAGATTGTAAAGAACCAGATTCTGGACTTTGACAAGTTCTTGGATGAGGTGGATATGGTAGTTATTATGGTTAAACACGATCACATAAAACAGAATTGGGACAAGTTGAAGGGTAAGGTTATTCTTGATTGTCATAACATATGCCCGTTAGAAGGTGTTTATCACATCTAAACCATAAGGATTTCTGGCAGCACAGGTGGAACTTTAGTTCGCAGTTCGATACTGCCTGCCAGAACAATTTAGAAATAAACAATTATTTAAAGTAATGAAAGCTTTAATTCTTAATTCAGGACTAGGGTCTCGCATGGGTGTTATCACAACGGAACACCCCAAGTGCATGACAGATATTTCTTTTAAGAACACCATTTTGAGCCGTCAGCTCCGTATGTTGGTTTCCTTTGGTGTAGAGGAAGTCGTAATGACCACCGGCTACTACGACAAAGTACTGGTGGACTACTGCAACGCGCTTCACCTCCCGTTGAAGTACACCTTCGTAAACAACCCGCTTTACGACAAAACTAATTACATCTACAGCATCTATTGCGCAAAGGATGCACTGAAGGATGACGACATAATCCTGATGCATGGTGACTTGGTGTTCGAAAGCCGTGTGATGGAGGCTGTTATTGACAACGAGAACAGCTGCATGGCAGTTAGCAGCACGCTTCATCTGCCGGAGAAGGACTTCAAAGCAGTAATCAAAGACGGCCGCATCGAGAAGGTGGGCATTGAGTTCTTTGACAACGCAATGGCAGCCCAGCCCCTCTACAAGATTAAGAAAGAGGACTGGTTCGTATGGCTCCAGAACATTGAGAAGTTCTGTGAAAACGACAACCGCAAAGTGTATGCTGAGAATGCCTTCAATGAGGTAAGTGACAAGTGCAAGATCTATCCTTGCGATGTACAGGATATGCTCTGTGCAGAGATTGACACTCCTGAGGATTTGATGGTAGTAAGCCAGAAGGTGGCAGAGGTGAATGAACGTACTGTGTATATGTGCTTCTCAAGTGAGTACATCCACAGCGGTCACATGGCCATTATCAACAAGGCTCGTCGCTTGGGCCGCCTAATTATTGGTGTGCTCTCTGATGAGGCCGTTTCCAGCTTCAAGCGCTACCCGCTGATTCCTTTTGCAGAGCGTAAGGCTTTGTTTGAGAATCTGGCAGGTGTAGAGCGTGTGGTTACTCAGGACACTCTGAGTTATGCCAATAATCTCCGTGCTCTAAAACCCGACTATGTGGTTCATGGTAATGACTGGTGTGAAGGCTTCCAGAAGCCCATCCGTCAGGAAGTATGCGAAGTGCTGGCGGAATATGGTGGCAAGTTGGTGGAGTATCCTTACAGCAACAATCCTGTTTACAAGGAGCTGGATGCCAACCACCGTTCAGAAGCTTCTATGCCTGATGTCCGCCGTGGTCGCCTGCGTAAGCTTATCAATATGAAAGGTCTGGTAACTGCCATGGAGGCTCACAGTGGTATTACTGGCCTGATTGTGGAGAATACGAAGGTGCTACAGGATGGCAAGACCTATCAGTTTGATGCTATGTGGGTAAGCTCGCTTTGCGACTCTACCGCCAAAGGTAAACCCGATATTGAACTGGTGGATATGACCTCCCGCTTCCGTACCATTGATGATATTATGGAAGTGACCACCAAACCCATCATCTTTGATGGTGATACCGGTGGCTTGACCGAACACTTTGTCTATACCGTCCGTTCTTTGGAACGTATGGGCGTTTCCATGGTCATCATTGAGGACAAGACAGGCTTGAAGAAAAACAGTCTGTTTGGAACAGAGGTAAAGCAGACTCAGGCTGCTATTCCTGATTTCTGTGAGAAGATTCGTGCAGGTAAAAAAGCTCAGAAGACCAAGGAGTTTATGATTTGTGCCCGTATTGAGAGTTTGATTCTGGAACAAGGTATGGAAGATGCTTTGGAGCGTGCCTTTGCATTCAGTGAGGCTGGTGCTGATGCCATTATGATTCACAGTCGTAAGAAAGATCCTGCTGAAATCTTTGAGTTTGTGGCCAAGTTCCGTGAGAAGAACACCACCACACCTATTGTAGTTGTTCCTACCAGTTTCAATACGGTTACAGAACAGGAGTTCAAGGATAGGGGAGTGAATGTGGTTATCTATGCCAACCAACTCACCCGTACAGGTTTCCCTGCTATGCAGGATGCAGCCCGTACCATTCTGGAAAACCACCGTGCCAAGGAGTGTGATGACAAGTGCATGAGTATTAAGGAAATCATTACGTTAATCCCCGAAGAGTAAGAAAGGAGTAGAAATATGATTAGACCTGAGTTATTTATTGAGGCATTAAGAGAGAAAGGTATTGACTGCTTTGCCGGTGTGCCCGACAGTCTGCTGAAGAATATCTGTGCATATATCACAGACCATTTTGATGCTGCCCACAACATCATTGCAGCCAACGAAGGTGCAGCCTTAGGTCTTGCAGCCGGTCATTATCTGGCAACGGGCCAGCCCGCCTGTGTGTATATGCAGAACAGTGGTGAGGGTAATATCATTAACCCGCTGGCCTCACTCACAGATCAGGAAGTATATAACATTCCCGTATTGCTTCTGATTGGCTGGAGAGGCCGGCCTGGAGTTCACGATGAACCGCAACACGTAAAGCAAGGTAAGGTAACAACCGGCCTGCTTAATGTGATGGGTGTGAACTATGAAGTTCTTTCCAAGGAGGAAGACAAGGCAGCCAAACAGATAGAGAAGGCGGCAAAGGCACTTGCCAACAAGGAGGTCTTTGCTCTGGTAATTGAGAAGGATACCTTTGAGGATTACAAACTGCAGAATGTTGAGGTCAATGACCTCACGATGTCTCGTGAAGAGGCCATCCAGACCGTTGCGGCAGCTCTTGGTGAGAAAGACTGTATTGTCTCAACAACGGGTATGATTAGCCGTGAGCTCTTTGAGTATCGTGCTGCTATGAACCAAGGTCACGAACGTGATTTCTTGACTGTTGGTAGTATGGGTCACGCCTCTCAGATTGCCTTGGGTATTGCCCTTGCACAACCTGACCGCAGAGTTTGGTGCTTTGATGGTGATGGTGCAGCTATTATGCACATGGGAAATATGGCTATTGTAGCTAACAAAGCTCCTAAGAATTATGTTCACGTTGTCTTTAATAATGGTGCTCACGACTCTGTGGGGGGACAGCCTACAGTTGGATTGAAGATTGATCTGCCTGCAGTGGCAAAGGCTGTTGGTTACAAGGCTACTTATAGTGTGGATAGCAAGGCTGAACTTGATAATGTTCTAGCAAAGGTAAACAGCTTTGAAAGTCCGGTACTCCTTGAAATCAAGGTGAAGAAGGGTAACCGCAAGGATCTTGGGCGACCTACTACCACTCCTATCCAGAACAAAGAGGCTCTGATGACCTTCCTTAAGAAGTAACTTTTATGCAGAAGATAATAAACGGAATAGCACAACTGCCTGCCATATTGAAGGAAGTTGGTTGCGAGAAATTATTCCTGGTAGGGGATTCCTCTTATCCGTTCTTGAACATCAAGGACGCAATAGAGGCATTACCGGTGAAAGAGAGGGTGATGTTTTCCGACTTTACGCCCAACCCTCTGTATGAACAGGTCTGCAATGGAATAGAACTGCTGAAAACCTCCAACTATGACACTATTCTTGCAGTTGGAGGCGGCAGTGCCATTGATGTGGCCAAGTGTATCAAACTGGCTGTTTTGGCTAAAGAGGGGAATGCAGCCATTATTCCTCCTTTGGTACGCACCCGTGTGGCTTGTGATGGTGCTAAGCTTCCGTTTATTGCTATTCCTACTACGGCTGGTACTGGTTCTGAGTCCACTCATAATGCTGTGATGTATTATGAGGGTGCCAAGCAGACCGTTACCAATGATGGCGTATTGCCTGATTATGCAGTTCTGGAGCCTACTGTTCTGAAGACCTTGCCGCTTTATCAGAAGAAGTGTACCATGATGGATGCCCTTTGTCAGGGTATTGAGTCTTGGTGGAGTGTGAACTCTACGGAAGAGAGCTATGAGTATAGCCGCAAGACCATAGAACTTATTATGGCCAACTGGCGTAAGTATATCTTTGAGAATGATGATGAGGCGGCTAAGCAGATTATGCTGGCTGCTAATTATGGTGGTCGAGCAATCAATATCACTCAGACTACAGCGGCTCATGCTTTCAGTTATAAGATCACTTCTCTGTACAAGTTGCCTCATGGTCATGCTGTGGCTGTTTGCTTGCCGGAGATTTGGGAGTATATGATAGGCAATATGGATAAGTGCATAGATAACCGAGGACTAGAGTATTTGTCTGGTATATTTGTTCTGATTTCCAAGTCTATGGGGTGCGACAATCCAGAGCAAGCTATTGCTGAGTTCCGACAGATGATGAAGGAAATGGAGTTGAAGAATCCAGTAGCGGGTAATAGGGAAGAGGAGTTGAAGGTGCTTTCTACTTCGGTGAATCCTGTGAGATTAAAGAATAATCCAATTTCGATAGATAAAGTAGATAGTCATGACTTATATTCAGTGATCATTTAATAAATCGATATATTTATGAAAGGAATTGTACTTGCCGGTGGATCTGGCACTAGACTTTACCCCATCACCAAGGGAGTTAGCAAACAACTGCTCCCTATTTATGATAAACCGATGGTGTATTATCCTATTAGCGCACTGATGCTGGCCGGAATACGCGATATTCTGATTATCTCTACTCCATACGACCTTCCAGGGTTCAAGAGATTGTTGGGTGATGGTTCTGATTATGGTGTTCATTTTGAGTATGCAGAGCAACCATCTCCAGATGGACTTGCGCAAGCTTTCATCATTGGCGAGAAGTTCATTGGTGATGATTCCGCTTGTCTAGTACTCGGTGATAATATCTTCTATGGCTCTGGTTTTACCAGTCTTCTACGTAAGGCAGTGGAAGATGCAGAAAAAAACTCAAGGCCACTGTCTTTGGCTACTGGGTCTCTGATCCGGAACGTTACGGTGTAGCAGAATTTGATAAGCAAGGCAATTGCCTCTCCATTGAGGAAAAAACCAAAGAGCCCAAAAGTAATTATGCTGTAGTAGGTCTCTATTTTTACCCCAATAAGGTAGTGGATGTGGCAAAACACATCAAGCCCTCTGCACGTGGTGAACTGGAGATTACCACAGTAAATCAAGAATTTCTGAAGGATGGTGAACTGAAAGTGCAAGTCTTTGGTCGGGGTTTCGCATGGCTAGATACTGGTACGCATGACAGTCTTGCTGAAGCAAGTACATTCGTTGAAGTTATTGAGAAGCGTCAAGGCTTAAAGGTTGCTTGCTTAGAAGGCATTGCTTACCGCAATGGTTGGATAACAGAGGAACGTATGTGCGAAATTGCAAAACCCATGCTGAAGAATCAGTATGGGCAGTACTTGTTAAAAGTGATAGAAGAAAAGAAATCTGCGATAGACTCAGATTCTTTTAGATAAATAAACGTTACAGATATGAGATTCAGGGATTTGATTTGGGAATTATTACCATATGGATTATATAAGGAGATAAAAAATAGACGTAATCCCAATTTATTTGGAGAAAAATATGTCAATTATATTAATTCAAGGATAGATGATAATGATTATTTATTCTCCCAACAAAATAAAACATATTCAACCGTTGTTTCTGTGGAGGGTTTAGGCTATAGTGGTTCTGGTGCGGTATTGGATTTGTTATGTGAAGTTGATAGCTGTGAAGTGTTGGGAACGGATGAAAATGCAAAAACTTTGGGCATTGATCATAAAGGAAAAGTAGAACTTAATCTGTTGAGATTATCTGGAGGTTTGTTTGAGATAGAAAATTTTGTTGCCGCGAATAACATTTTCCAAAACGATGCAGTAATAAATAGATTTATCAGTTATCTTAATTCTTTTTCTTTATTCAGAGACGATTTTAAAGTAAGAAGTTTGTGTTATGATTTTTTTAAATCCATTACAGAACTATCGTTAGAAAATACTAGTTTCAACAACCATTTGTTATACACTCAGAGCAATCCATCAATTTTTTTCTTGAAACAAATGACAGTGAAAGAGTATCGTACACTGTCTTCTTATTTTTTGACCAGTTTATTTAACTATCTTAACAATAACAAAAAGGAGATTATTGTTACTGATCAGCTATTATGTGACCAAGATTTCAATGTTTCAAAATATAGGGAATACATACCAGAATGTAAAAATATTGTTGTTTATAGAGATCCAAGAGACGTTTATGCATTTGCTGTCCAGAATAATGTGACGTGGATAGCACATTCTGATGTGATTCAATTTATTAAATGGTTTGAATTAATGATTAAAAACTTCGACATTAATTCTTCTGATTATTTGGTTATTCAGTTCGAAAAATTGGTCACATCGTATGAAGAAGAAATCCTGCGAGTATTTGATTATTTGAAAATTGAAAAGAGTCAACATAGTATTAATAAGAAAAAGACTTATTTTGATCCGTCCATTTCAATTAGGAATATAGGTGTCTGGAAATCAAGTAATATTCCTCTTTCTGACTTCGAGTTAATTATGAATAGATACAAACAGTTTTGTTTTAATTCCTAATTAATAACATTACCAATTTTTAATAGTCTTTATGCAAGACAAAACTTCTTCTTCAGTATCATCCTCAAATATAAAAAAGAGCTTAAAGACGACATCTATCTTTGGTGGAGTTGAGATATTTGGAATAATAGTTTCTATTGTTCGAAATAAACTGGTAGCGCTACTAATAGGGCCTGTAGGTATTGGAATTGTGGAAATGTATAATTCTACAATTCGTCTTATCGGTTCTTGTACAGACTTTAGTTTACACACAAGTGCTGTCCGAGAAGTATCAATTGCTTATAAATCCGAGAATAAGGAAAGTTTTTATCATATAGCAACTGTTTTTTCACGTATAGTTTGGTTTACTGGTTTTTTAGGAACAATCGTATGTTTGCTTGGCTCACCTTTATGGAGTAAGGTCTCCTTTGGAAATTACGATTATACGATAGGTTTTGCCTTTTTGTCTGTTGTTTTGCTTTTAACCCAATTACAAAATGGTAAAAGGGTAATTCTTCAGGGAACGCAACATTATAGATATTTGGCAATTTCTGGTTTAATTGGTAGTGTATTGGGCTTATTTACAACAGTACCAATCTATTATCTTTTAGGTCTTGACGGTATTGTATTGGTATTAATTATATCGGCTGTAGTATCTTATTTTTTGTCTTATTATTTTGCTAATAAAATAGAAATCAAATATCAAAAAATAAACAATAATGAAGTTTTAAAAGAAGGAAGAGGCATGCTAAAGCAAGGGTTGTTCCTATCAGTTAACTATCTTTTGAGCTATCTAATTGTTTATGTCGTGAGGGTTTTTGTGTCAAATAAAGGCGGTCTTAATGAACTCGGTCTTTTTTCTGCTAGTTTTGCTATAGTAACTACTTATGTGGGCCTGGTTTTTCAGGCAATGAGTAAAGAGTATTTTCCTAGGATTTCAGCTTTGTCGGATGATAAAGTAGCCTTTAATAGATCAGTCAATGACCAAATCTATCTGGTTCTTTTAATCCTTGGCCCTTTAATCGCTGTTTTCCTCACATTTAGTGACCAAATTCTATATATCTTATATTCTGATAAGTTCATGAATGCTGGCCTTCTTATGGCTTTATGTATGGTTGGGGTTGTCTTTGAAGCACCTTCTTGGTGTATGGGATATGCGTTCTTGGCAAAAGGGGACAATAAGCAGTATTTGATATATGAGACAATAACCAAAGTTCAGAAAATTACCACTGACATAGTTTGCTATTTATTATGGGGACTTACAGGTTTAGGTATATCATTTATTATTTCATATATTTACTATACATTACAATGTATGTATCTGTGTAAAAGGAGATATGGACTTGTTTTAGATCGCGGAATAATAAGGATACTTGTGATTTACAGTTTAGGTGGCTTGATTCTAATCGGATTCTATGTTTATTCAAATCTTTGGATTCGTATTGCCGCGGGTTTAACTATTATACTAGTTTCATGCATATTCTCTTATCACAGACTGAATTCAATCGTGAATATTGTAGAATTTGTTAATAGTTTTATTAAGAAAAGAAAGAAAACGAATGTGTAACAAGGTTCAATTAATCAAACTTCCAATTTTTCTCGATTCACGTGGGAACCTGTCTTTTGTAGAACAGTATAATCATATCCCTTTCGAGATAAAGAGAACTTATTGGATATATGACGTTCCTGGTGGTGAAAATAGAGGTGGACACGCTTTTAGAAATAATCAGGAATTTATAGTTGCTTTATCTGGTTCCTTTGATGTTATAGTTGATGATGGTGAACAAGAGAAAATTTTCACATTGAACCGTTCGTATTATGGCCTTTATGTGCCATCTGGCTTGTGGCGAGAAATGAGTAATTTTTCTACTAATGCTGTTGCTTTAGAGTTCGGCTCAATCCATTATGATGAAAACGATTATATTTACGATTATGTCGAATTTAAAAGAATGAAGAATAATGGCGAAATATAGTGTTTTTGATTGTACAATAGTAGAGCTTGATAAACATCATAGTGACCGAAAAGGAAACTTGACTGTGGTTGAGAATGGACTTACGCTTCCATTTGATGTAAAACGTGTTTATTATCTATTTGATGTCCCGGGAGGTGAGAATCGAGGATCGCATGCTCATAAGGAATTAAGTCAACTTATTATAGCTGTATCCGGCTCATTTACTGTCACACTCGATGATGGAAAATGTAAGCGAAGTTTCTTTTTGAATCGTCCATATCAAGGACTGTATATTAAACCGGGCCTTTGGCGAGATTTAGTTGACTTCTCTTCTGGTGCAGTTGCAATGGTTTTAGCAAGTGAGGTTTATCGAAAAGAAGATTATATTCGCGATTATAACGAATTCTTAGATTTTAGAAAACAATATTAATATGGATAAGTATTTTGTATTACTAGGCGGCAATAAACTCCTTTGGGGACAGGTCTGCCATTTACGCGAGTTGGGCTATAAAGTAATTGTGGTGGCATGGAATAATAATCCTGACATTAAAGGAGATTTGTTTATTCAGCTTGATGTGAAAGATTCCAAAGCCATTATTGCAAAACTTGAAGAGTTAGGGTTGAAAGGAAGAGTGTATGGTGCTCTTTCGAGTATTGACCTTGCCGCCCCAACGGTGAATGCTATCAATGGGTGGTGCGGTAACAAGACTATGCCGGAGAAGTTTAATAAGGTTCTTTCCAAGGAAGAAATGCGTGATGCTTGGATGAAAGCAGGCGTTTTCAATCGCATTTCTAAGATGGATAATGAGTTCCCTTTAGATGATATCTATGAGACATCTCAGAAGATGAAGCTTATTTGCAAGCCTAATGTGGCTGCTAGTTCTCGTGGTATTACTATTTTGGAAAAAGGACAGACCAAGGAAGCACTTGCAGAGGCGTTGGCTAAGGCTAAGGAGACTTCATTTGACGGCCGTTGCTTGATTGAAGAGTTCGTGGAAGGAGAGGAGTTTACCGTGGATATGCTTGGTGATGCTTATGGAAATGTGAATTGTTATAGCAGTTCCATCCAGCACCATTCCCTGTATGCTTTGAAGAACCATGTGACAGTTATTCACCACTGGAACTCTCGCAAGTATGATGATGAAACGTGGGTGCGCATTGCCAACTTTGGTATAGAGTGTTACAAGGCTCTTGGCTTACATAGTATGTTTGGCCACTTGGAAATCATCATGAAGGAAGATGGCTCTTTCACTCCAGTAGAAATGGGTGCCCGCTCCAGCGGTTTCATTTGCAGCCATACTGTATGGAAGGCCTCTGGTCATGACTATCTTGGCGACTATGTGCGTATGCTTCACGGTGAGGCTATTGAGCCGGGCAATTATATGAACGGCCAAAACGCTTCTATGTGGTTTGGTTATGATATTCCTTCCCATAGTCACTCTGTCGCTGAAACCAATATTGCCGAATTTCTTGATCCCCGTATTACCGTTTTATATGAGAACCATGATGGATTGAAGGTGGGTGTTGACTATGGTGATTATATCAACGATGGTGATCGCGATAAGTTTGGTTATGCCATTCTTTGTGGACCTCGTGATATTATGACATACGAAAGTGTGCAGGAATCCAATGAAAAGTTCCTGGATAAATTTTTAGGTAGAAATTGATGGGCAATATATTATATAATAACATTGTCATTGAATCCGCAGAAGAGCTAGTACCATTTATCAGCATTGCTTCTTTAAATAGAAAAGAATTGTGTGTAAATCTACTGAATGAAACACCACAGGTTGATAAATACCTTTCAGATAGATTCGGAAACAAGTATGAGTTCTGTTTAAAAGCAAGAGAGGGTATTGTTATAGTATTAAACGAATTGCGGCTAAAACCAGATGATGTGGTTACAATATTAACCACAACGGGGAATTCGTATATAAGTGGATGTGTAACCAAAGCTATAGAAAAAGTATGTAGGTGGTCTAGGGAATTTACCCCTCATACTAAAGCTATTTTTGTTAATCATGAATTTGGTTACGCATATGAAAACGTTTCCGAATTAAAGAAGTACAATCTTCCTATTATAGAAGATTGCGCCCATAGTTTTTTTACTCAATCACCTGATATAGGAAGAGTCGGAGATTATGTTATTTATAGTTTGCCCAAGGGCTTTTCTATGCAACTAGGCGGAATAATAGCATACCGCGATAAACTAAATTACAAATGTCCTATACAGATAGTAAAATACATAAAATCAGCATTGGAGCCGCAAATAGGTCAGTTATCTTCATTTGTAAAAAAAAGGAAGGATAATTTTGACTACTATCTAAAGTCACTTAAAGACTTGGGCATTTATCCTTATTTCAAGCTTAAAGATGGGGACGTGCCAGGTGCATTTATGTTCGTGTGGCCCGAGTGTAAGGATTATAGACGGTTAAAAACATTCCTAAATGACAATGGTGTAGATTCTAGTGTGTTCTTTGGTCAAAATGCATATTTCGTTCCTGTTCATCACAATCTGTCAAATAACGAAATAGACTATATCTGTTTACTAATCCGCTATTTCAAAGAAGAAATTAATAACAAATTATGAGTATACCTTTTTTATCACTGAAAGACGTTACTGCCCTTCATGGAGCAGAGATTAATGAAGCCGTTACTCGAGTAGTAAACGGTGGTTGGTATCTCCAAGGCAAAGAGAACGAGAAGTTTGAGGCAAACTACTCTAAGTTTATAGGGTCCAAATACACCATTGGCTGTGCGAATGGTCTCGATGCCCTTATCTGGATTTTCCGAGCATACATTGAGATGGGTATAATGAAGTCTGGGGACGAGGTAATTGTTCCGGCCAACACATACATAGCCACTATTCTTGCAATCACAGAAAATGGCTTGAAGCCTGTTCTTGTAGAGCCTAAGATCAACACGCTGGAAATAGATGACGACCTTATTGAGGCAGCTATCACTCCTAAAACAAAGGCAATTGCTATTGTGCATCTGTATGGCCGCAACGCTTACACAGATAAGATTGGCGCGCTTTGCAAGAAGTACAATCTAAAGCTTGTTGAGGACAACGCCCAGGCTCATGGCTGTAAGCATACTGATGGTCGTGTTACAGGTAGTATAGGTGATGCTGCTGGACATAGTTTCTATCCTGGTAAGAACCTTGGCGCTCTGGGTGATGGTGGTGCAGTAACCACCAATGATCCTGAGTTGGCAGCGGCTGTTCGTGCATTAGCAAATTATGGTTCTCAGAAGAAGTATGTTTTCAAATACACAGGCCGCAACAGCCGCTTAGATGAGATTCAGGCAGCAGTACTTGATGTGAAGTTGAAGTATCTTGTGGAAGACAATGCTCATCGTAAGGAGGTGGCTCATTACTACTATGAGCATATCAACAATCCGTTGATTTCACTTCCTGATTTGCTACCTGATGAGCAGAATGCTTACCACCTGTTCCCGATCCTGGTGGCTGATGGGAAACGTGATGCATTACATGACTATTTGGATGCTAATGGGGTGGGTACTGTATGTCATTATCCTATTGCACCTCATAAGCAGGAGTGTTATGCTAAAGAAGAGTGGAATATGCCTCAGTTAAAATTGCCTATTACGGAGAAGATCGCGGATGAGGAATTAAGTTTGCCTATAGGTCCTTATATAGGAAAAGATTGCGTAGAAACTGTGGTTAGATTAATTAATTGTTTTTCTGTAGAAATCTAAGATAATAATAACTAATCCAATGGGATTATTCAAGAAATCAAGGTTTATAGATTACATAGCAAGTGCTTGTTTGATATCTCTTATTCCAGCATTTTATGTTTGGAATAATAGTTTGTATATCGGTGTGATATCTTTAATGCTAGGTTTCGTTTTATCTATAGATATTATTAAACATGGTTATACTTCACGTAGAAAAGCCGTTGTCGTTTTATTATTTGTATTATATATAATTTATATTTTTAGGGCTGGGGCGACTCTGGCTGGAGCCGTCACGTTATTAGTAGTATTATTATTCTTTCTCCTTAAAGATTTTAGAATGTTTCAAATATATGAAACATTCTCTAATATGTTTGCTGTCTTATTAGCGATATCGTTTTTGGTTTACGTTTATGTTGTGTATTTTGGGGGCTATCTGCCTTATGTTTCCATAGAACCCTTGAATTACGCTAAGACAGAGCAATATTACTTGTATCCTTTTTTGATTGTAATCACTTATTATGGAATAGTTATTCCAAGATTTATGGGGCTATTTGATGAACCTGGAGTTGTTGGTACATTATGTGGAATAATATTAATTGCTGAGCATTTTAATTTAGGAAAGAAAAGAAATTGGGTTTTTTTATTATCGGGTATTGCTTCTTTATCTTTTTTCTTTTTTTTAATGTGTTTGGCTTTTCTTGTTTTTTATTCAAAGCCAAAGAATATTATTTATGCAGGCATTGTTGTTATTTCTTTAGCTTTTGTTTTTAAGGATAATGAAGTAGTACAAAAAAGGGTATGGAATAGATTTGTTTCTGAGGAAGGAGTCCTCGCAGATAATAGAACATCATCCGACTTTGAAAAGTATTATGATTCTTTTAGAGCTTCTCCCGACTATTTTTGGGGGTTAGGTAAAGGAGTTGGTCATTCTCACAACGAAGGTGGTAGTTCTTATAAACAACTGGTTGTAGATTACGGTTTTATTTTTTTATTCTTATACATCGCCTGTTTTTTTCTTATAGCTATCCCTGAATTAAAAATAACGAAGAATCTCATTCTGTTTTCACTCTCATTATTAGGAACTATGTACCAACGACCTTTTATTGAACATCATACATACTTATTCTTAATTATAGCATCAATCGTTGTGCTTAATAATAAAGGTAAATACAATTGTAGTATTAGTAATGGTATAATAGATGGGTAACTGTTCGGTGAACCCCGTCATTGCCGTATAAAATAATGTACGTACCTTTGTCGCTGATAATTTCACTTTATAATTTAGCGACAATGAACAACAAAAAGCAAACCAAGCAGCCTCTATTTGCAGAGGTAAATCTTACAGGAGATGAGTTTAGACAGTCCCCAAGTACTCACATGCAGCGCACAAGATTCCTGAAGCTTGTATATCCCAACGGCGTGACCCTGATACTTCCTGGTGACATCAGTGCCAGCCAGCTGGAGCAGTACATCCACATAAAAGTGTAAACCATGGCAAAGATCTGT
>OCTX012290714.1_pt1 | contig 16737 bp, 6 predicted proteins | sample 1539691 | NCBI WGS metagenome assembly OCTX01 (sample SAMN02144231, study PRJEB22623) | gut metagenome | biome: sheep rumen | host: Ovis aries | place: New Zealand | reverse complement strand
CTGCCCATAAGCATACTGAGAGCGTGAATCAGTCGTTATTTCACGACCATGATTAAATTTAGCATAAATAATATTATCATTATTTGCCATAATTATTCACCTCATTAATTAATTATATTTTGTTAATACTATATTCCCATCACCATCATCTGAAAAAACAATTTGATTATTTTCAAGTGCACTAATTCTTAAACCAGCTTCATAAGCGCTTGCGGCTTGCCCTCTTTGTGTTAATGTGTCATCTATTAAAATTCCAGAGGCATATTGACCACCAGATTTCCACTGATTGGTGTTTTTATTATAATAATACCAATTTCCTGTTATATATCCGCTTTCTGATCCCATATAAACGTATATTTTGTTCGTATCAGACATTTCAGAAACAGTGGTTACTGTTTGAGGAGTAGCGCCACCCTGTATCTCTTGAATAGTAGCAATAGCTTGAGCAATAATAGATTGTTCTTCTATAGTGGGTACAGCATAGGTGGTGGGTTTAGCTCTTGATCTGACAGGTATTTTTACAACATAAACAGTTTTTCCATCGTTACTGCTTTTATGTAAATATATAAAAGCAAAAATTGGTTTACCTGTTTGAAATAAACCATTAGGGATTTCTACGCCATTAGTATCACCAATTTGAGTATAAGCGATACCCGTAGTTGCATCATTAGCAAAATGGACTTCATAGGAAGATGGTAAATTTAAATCTGTAAATTTTAATTTTTGTCCGTAATCATATTGGTAATGTGGCTCAGTTTCTACCATAGTCAGATTACCAAATTCAACATTAGTTATATTGCTTACAGCCATTTTATCACCTCTTTTTAATTAATGTTTTCATTGCAAAGTACACTTTGCAAAGCCATAATATCAGAAGCTGACATAGGGTCATATCTTCCTGTATCATCATTATAATTAAATTCTTCACTATTAATAAAAAACAGAGGAATTTCCACCTCTATATTTAATAATTCAAATAAATCCTTGTTATAATTTTTTTGATCCTCAGCATTTTTCAGGATAGGAACACCATAATTATCACGAGTTACTTCTTTATTGTCTGTATACATAATACTGTCTGCATATTTTTCTTGTAGTTTTTTCATTTCAGTTTCATAACATTGATATTCTTTTTGAAGCAACATTAAATTTCTCGTAATTGCATAACTAATTCTTTGGGGTAATCTTTTTTCTGCAAAAACGCCAAGAATATTTAAATTATTTACTATCATTGAATTTTTATATTTCATCTGTTTATTCCTTTCTATTAATAAAGAAATGCATTCTTTAAAGATTTAATTTCATTTTGTAAAGATTGGATTTCTTTTTGTAATCTCTGAATCATCATAGTGTTCAGAGCAATAAACTCTTCGTATCTTAACGAATATAATTTATCAAAATGGCTTTTATTGTCTGGAGATATATACTCATCATTTCCAATATCGACATTCTCATCTATAATTATACCTGCAAATTCCTCTGTTGAGAGACCAGAATCTAATAATGCCTTTTCAACTGATTGTGCTCCAAATCCAAGGTGTTTTCTATGCCCAACTTTATAAATATATGTTATTGGATTTAATTTATTGAAAAAATCAACATATCTATCATCTATAGTATATAAATTTTTTAATGTTTCGTCTGATGTAACAGCTTCTGAACCAGACGCTCCAACATAAACAGCTCCACCTGAGTGTGCATAAATTCTTACAACTCCACCATATAAAAACGTTTTAGGAATATGAAGAGAGGCATTACTAGCATCGATGCCAAAATAAACTCCATCTGAAGCGTGTCTTACTAAACCTACATATTCTGTTCCAGAAGTTGTATAGTATGATGCATTTTGTTGAATTACAAATGTGGGTGCATAAACACCGTGGTTTATATGGAAGCCACCATCATAATATTTTATTGTCCCATTACTTCCAAGAGTTATGTTATATGGTTCGTATTTAGCAATTGTACTACTATTATCTTTAAATACAATTTTTGCATTATTAGTACCATTTGCGGATATATTGCTATTTGTAATAACTATATCATTAGCAATAGTCGTAGATGAATCAAAATTAGTTCCGCTTACTGTAAAACTAGTAGCTTTAATAGCACCTGTTATGTTAGCATTTGATGCAAATAAATATCCATTATTTGCAATATAAAACATATAATCACCAGAACTCCAATTATCACCAGATGAAATACGTGCGACATAAAATGCCGCTGAACCAGAACCACTCGCACCTTTTAATCCTGCTTCATATTCATAAGAGCCGCCTGATGAATGTACATATAATGAATTAGTTGCAAAATGACCACCACTTGAAGTATTGTTAGTGTTTGAAGTGGAAGTAATATTAAAACCACCTATCGTACCACCAGTTGCTATAATCGATCCTGTGAACTTAGCAAGAGTAGGACTAATTTCAACAGCCACTGTTGACGTACCGGGCTGATATAATTTAATAGAAGAACCATATTCTGCAAGTACACTTGTGCCGTTTCGAATTTTTAAAGATGTCGAGCCAAGCAGAACATTATAAGAAGTTGCACTTGATATAGACTGTTCACCATTGACCATATTGGCAATCATTAGACCATATGCGCTTTCAAATCGCATATATTTTTCTACTTCAGAATTAATGGCAGACATATAATCAGTCATAAGATTCCATCCAGAATTTTTCCAACAATAAGTACATCCAGATGTACCATCAACTAAATAATCACCATTTTCTATATCATAATAATAGCCAAACGAACTTCCATTATATTTCCATAATGATAATTCATTTGTTGAATAGAAAAAGTCTCCACTTGAAACAGGCGTCACCCTATTCCATCTGCTAAAACTCGAAAATTCTTTCCACTCGTATACGTAGTTATATCTTGTATCAAGATAATATCCATCGTCAGAATTTGTATAAATATTCCAATTACCATTTCTATATATATAAGTTGTGGTAGTAGAATTATTGTAATACATATCATAATTAGAAGGAGAGGAGACTGCGCTTGATGGAGAGGAAGTTCCTTGATAATAAGAACCACTATAGCCTGAAAAATATCTTCCATAATAAATAGTCGTTTTACCGTCTATCATATCGAAAATATTACTTGATCCAGATGAATAAATTGTCCATGAATTTGTAGACGCATTATATTGATAAACTCCCTGAGGATGAACCGTTATAGAACCTACTGTCATATCGGATGTTCCAGTATAAAGCCATAAATCATCATCATGATTAATCTGTTCACTTGAACTCCATGCGTTAGCAGGATTAGTGTCTTGAACCCATGTTTCTATTTTTGAATCTAACTGACTAATTAATGAATCTTTTAAATCATCAATAGCATCGTTATAATTTTGAATTTCAGACCATGAAGTGCCATCATATCGATATATTTTTTCAGTGTTGCTATCAACGGCTATATCATTTTCATTCATATCTATAATATCGGAAAATGGGTACACACCATAATAGACAGAAGCTTTACTATCTGCAAAATCAAATAATGATGTTGTCGGAGATTTATATAAAATCCATTTTCCTGTTGAAGCATTATATTTATATGTTTTAGATGGCATTATAGTCACACCTTCTTTTATTATTTTAGTTGTGCCTGTGTAATACCATAAATCTCCATCATGCAAACTATATTCTTCTTCTTCCCAATCATCTTCTGGGTCAGTAGCTTGTGCCCAAGTATCAATCTTACCATCTAACTGATTAGTCAAACTATCATTTAAATCATTAATGGCTGTCTGTAAAGCATTTGTAGTAGCTACAGATGTTCCTTGAACTGTCAGGGCAGAAGCGTCAATATTTAAATTAGTGCCATCATAAGTTATTTCACCATTTGCAGTTGAAAAAGTGTTAGCAAAAATTGTTCCACTTATATCAACGTTTGTAGCTGTCAAATAACCATCAGCAGTTACTGAAAAGTTTTGGTTATTGCCTAACCATAATTCATTTGCACTAAATCTTGCAATAGGAATAAGTCCAACACGTACATTAAAACTTTCATTATCAATAAAAGTATTAACAATACCCAAAGGTATTTCAGATGGTAAATATTTATAATTTGATAACAAGGGCGCAATCATAATACCGCTATCATCTTGAGACATATAATTGACAGCTACTTTTTTAGCTTCTTCGATTTCTACTACATTATCTATATGTTCATTTTTTAAATATTCATCAAGCGTTTCGCCTGTTTCAGTAACGATAGAAGAAACAGGCAATACTAGTGATTCCTGAACATAAAAGGGCTGAAGAATAGTATTAATATCTATAATATTTTGATCTACCTGCTTTGAAATATCTGCAATGCCCTTCTGATTATTTTTAGCCTGATTTCTTGCTATTTGAAATTGAGAAATAATATTATTAGAAGGTTTACAATCGCTAAATTCTACTTGGATTCTTGTTAAGTCTCCATAATTAAATTGATAACTGACCAATCTAAGTTTATATATTTTTTCATCAATATCAATTCGCATCCAGTTCCCTATATCAAATAATTTAATTTTATTATTATATACTTCAGGACAAATCAATAATAAATCTTTCAATGTACAAGAGGCTGTCAGTTGTGATTCGGCTTGCTTCGTAATTTTTTGTATAGCGGTATCATAAAATTCTTGCGCATTAGCAATAATTTCTAAATCTGTCAATCCATCACTTATAAAATTATTATCTTCCTGTTCGTCTTCTCGTCTAATAGCAAGCAACTCATTCCATAATGTTTCACCCAAAAATGTTTCAATATTAAGCAGTTCTTTCATCTGTTGTTTATGATTTTGAATCTCTTCAATTACATAACCAACACGATTTATATCGTTTTCTCTATCTGCCATTTCCTGATTAATAATCGGAATTTTACTTTGATATGATACATATATCTCGTTATAAACATCAGGTGAGGTTGATGGAGTAATTTCAGCACTGTCCATTATTGATATAACAGCCGTTAAAACATCTGAAATGATAGATAATGAGTCAAGACAATATTTCTTTATTTCGGTAGCAAAGGTATTATTATTTGCTTTAACCAAATTAGTAATACCATACAATCCGGTTTCTCTTTTCTTTAATAACTGATCAATTTGATTTTTTAAATAATCTGATTTTTGGTCTGTAAAACTTAATGTTTTTTGAACAGTTGCGACATCTTCTTCGTCTGTTAGTGATGTTACTGTAATTGTTCCCGTCCATGTATTAGTTGTTTTATTATAATTAGTTGTCTTTACATCCACCTTATATCGTGAAGTGTCAATATATATTTTTACAGAGTCTCGTACTTCATTAGCCGCAAATGTGTTAGAAATTGCAACCAAATTACGGACTCCCAAAGTAGTTAAAGTATACAAATTAATTTGCTCTTCAGCAGTAGTATCGACAACTTCAGGAGAATAGGGCATCATCGTAGTTCGTAAAAACCCTTCTAAATATAATGCCCCATAATAAGCACCAATTAAAGCATCATATCCTTTATCATTGCGATTTATTTTATTCAATTCTTCTTTTGAATAATTTTGATATTTATCAACGATTGCATTATAATTTGTAATCCGTGATTCTGTTAAATTACTTAATAAATAATTATAACGTACATCGTCACTTTGGGCTTGATATGTGTCTAAACGTTGTCTTAATGCATCCGACATATTTTCTTTCATTTCATCTGTAAAATGCCAGATATAACGTGACCCCGCAGGATTACAATCTATAATAGCTGTTAACATATCATCGTCACCAGCCGATAATCGGAAGCAGTTTTTAATTTCGTCAGTATTTACCGAAAGATTAATATTCTCGCCCAAATTTTCTTTATTTATATAAATACCACTATCTTTACCATATCGTGGAATTATTTTTTGACTATGTGTGCAATTTGGAGTTGTGCATCCATTGCTAAAGTCTCCACGTTTCCCGCATTCAGGACAATAATCTTTTGCATCATAAAAAGATACTGTGCGATGCATATTATTATCTGCCTGTTCTGACTCTCCAAAAATAATAATACAGTCCACCTCTTCAGCAATACTGTGAAGATTAGACAACACGCTTTCTCCGTTAAATTCAAAAGTACGTTTAATATTTTTTAGTGAATCATCTACATGATAAATTGAATAATGCTTAGCTTTATCATTTAATACACGATGTACGATGGACGCTTTAGGTTCATCTGGATTGTAAAAAATAGTATCTATATAATCATCTCGATCAATATCATCTTCAGTTCGTATTTCTACTTCATAATTGTTTACTTGAGATAATTCCGCATGTTGAGCCATAGTGCCAGTAATATGTTTTACTGTGTTATCGTAGTCATCAATCGTGACTTCAATTTCATACCATATACCTTTGGGTTTAAAATTTGGAATATCAATAGGAATATAAAGAAGTTTAAAATTCTTAATTTCATTCCATAATGTATTTGTAAAAGTATTTACATATTTATTTATATCACAAGACATTTCAGAAGATAATATATAAGAATCTTCTAAAAATATTTTGATTGTTAGAGTTGATGGGTCTGGCAATAATACTCCTATTTTTTCTCCGCTTTTATGTGCAAGTACTAAAGGAGGGGCAATAGGCTGATTACTGCGATCTTTTTCAATAAGCATAATACCCTCCTATCATACTGGTAATATCTTTTTAATTGGGTTATATCGTATTTCATATTGACAATCCATAGAAAAAGTAAGAATATTTTCATTAGATACAAAATTATTACCTAATCTTAAAAATACATAATTAAAATCATCATATATATTATGTGCTGTATTGCTAGAAGTAATTTGAAGATATTTAGAAAAATTAATTATTTCATTAGTACTACAGCTTTCAACAGTCGTATATCTGTCTTCAAAATCGTTATGAACAGATAATTCTCCACCATTTAAACATTTGATTGTCATTTCTGGATAAATATAACCTATTTCATCAGAAACATCATTTATTGTAATAGATTGTCCTGCATTAATATCACCTGTAAAAATAACATCTTCCTGTAGTGCAAAAGGTCGGGTGCTAATAAAATTTAACGTTACTCCTATTCTCTTTCCACCTATTATTTCTTCAGTAACGTCAAAGCTACCCTCCCAAAAAATGTCTTCGTATTGATTAAATTGTCCAAAATATTTGTCCCAGTTATTACTAATAGAATTTCCATCTTCAATTTTTAATTTATGAGGTGCAGGTCTACACAACCATCGTTTGAGACGTTCAATCTCTAATACATCAAAAATCATATTGTCATCTATACAGGGATTTTTAATAATGCTGATTGTAAATGTTAGGGTGGTGTCATATGTTAAGTAACCAAATGGACGTTCTTTACCCATAAATAAAGATAATTGATTTAAATTTCTATTACCTTCAGAGGCGTTTGTGTCCGTAGTAAATGAGGCAATCGCATATTTACCCCCTTCAAAAGTATTGAATGAAATACCATCATAAATAAAATTCACAATGCTCAAATATAGCACCACCTTTCTATTATTACTGTGAATTCAGTTCTATCAGTTGTTGAAGTTGTTGTTTTAAATCTTCAACTTCCTTCAACTCTGCTCGTAACTGTCGAGCAATTTTTTTGTTATTTTTAATTATCTCATCACATTGTTTTAACTTCTCTATATATTCCTGCAATAAATCTTTTTCATTCATTTTTATATCTCCTTTAAAACAATGAGCACCCTTTTACAGGTGCTCATTGTAAATATTATTATCTAAATTGAATAGCATTGCCCCTAAGTGAATTATTACCATTTAACTTACCAATAGATATTTCCTGAATATATTTAGTAAAATTGGGATCACGCTGTGCTTCACGCATAAACTCTTTATAATCAGAAACATTAGGCAGGTTAAAAGTAATATTATTAACAGTATTACCTGTATTATTATTAGTTGTAGTAATAGTCTTATTAGGTCGCATATCCATATGGCTTGCAATAAATTCAGCAGGATTACTCATACCTTTAAGTAAATTAACAGCCGCATCGTGGGGTAGAACAGTAGTACCCTTTTCAAGACGGGTATAAATTTTACCCTGTTTATTAATAAAGGCTTCTTTGCCCATTTCATCAACACGATAAATATCATCCTTTGGCACTTTTTTAGTTCCAGATGCGAAACCTGTAATACCACCAGTACCTTTTCCTTCTATATAAGACATAGTAGAAAGAATAGTATTACCTTTAATTGATGTTACACCGCCAGTTCTGCGTGTCTTTTTCTTAATCTTACCATCTTTGTCGGTTTCATAAGTATAATCACCAACATTAAATTTACCTATTTGTAGTACACCGTCTTCGTTAAAATAATAATTATCTTTTCCGATGGTTTGAACACCAGTAAGCATTTTGCCATTTTTTGTACTAAAATATCGCTTACCTGCATTCATAGATTGCCATCCAGTTTGCATATCACCGTTCTTAAAATAATAAGTTCCGCTATTTTGTTTATACAATCCTGAATATTTGTCTTTTAATACGCCTGTAGATTTATCTAATAAGTAATATTTATTGCCAATTTTTTGTACACCAGTTAGCATATTGCTATCTTTAGTGCTAAAATAATATTTTTTACCATTGATAGTTTGCCAACCAGTTTGTTTTTTACCATTCTTATAATAATACGTTTTACCGTTTTCTTTAACAATTCCATTCTTGGCTTTTGATGTGCCGGTTGAACCAGTTGTTTTCTTAGGTTCAGTTGGCATTGTGACTTTGGCAGGAACAACAGGTGTGGGTGTATTTTTTACGGTTGTTGCAGAAGTATTAGTAATAGTTCCTGTAGTATCAGACGTTCCACTAACTAATGCACCAATCTGATTAGCTATACTCGCAACATTAGCTCCTAAATTCTGTACGGCTGTATATGTCGCCTGTAAATTACTACTAATTGTATAATTCACAGAATGTGCTACATCCTGAATCGTAGAACAAATATCAGCACCAGATTGATTAACTCCAGAAACAACTTCTTGTAAAAGCGCATCAATATCTTCTAACTTTGTATTCAGGAATTCTTCATATCTTTCCTGCATATCGGATAATGCATCTTTAATATCAGAAATTCTTTGGTCTTCTTGAGCTTCTTCTAAATCTTTTTGTGCTTCTTTTAACTCATCTCTAAGTTTCTGTCTACGAGTAGCACCTTCTTCAGAATCGTCACCTTCCATAGACCTTAATTGTTTCTGTAAAGAATTGATTTTCTTTTGTTTTTCAGCTATGCTGTCAGCATATTTCTGCTGATCTTTTTCAGCATCTAATGCCTTTTCATATTTATCAATCAATTCTTCCATTACTTCAATCTGTTTCTTTATTCCCTTTTCAATTAAATCAGCAATGGCTTCTTTTTCAGCATGTGCATTTTCAATAGCTTCACGCTGTGCTTTTAACCATGTATTACGTTGGTCAATTAATGTTTTATTATTTGGGTCTTTAGCTATCTCAGCATTTAATTCTTTAACAGCTTCGCCGTATTTTTGAGCCTGTTTAATATAAAGGTCATATTTCTGTGCTTCCAAACCAAATGCCGCTTTGCCTTTATCGGTGACAAAACCAGTATCTTTATCAAAGAGGTCTATTTCATTTATAAGACCACCTAAGAATTCAGCTTCATCAATCATGTCAGCAAGTTCATCTTGACCACGGTCAAAGGTGTCCCAACGTATCTGACGAATAGAGTTCAGAAGAGATTGGATTTCTTTGTTAGTGGCAATAATTTCGTTTTTGACATTTTTGATTTGAATATGCCATTTATACCATTCTTCAGAACCCTCTTTAATGCGTCCTGTTTTTACAGCTTCTTTTAATTTATTTTCAAGTTCTTTTGCTTCCGCTTCTAACTTTTTGGTTCTATTTTTATTTAATAATATTTCTGCATTATAATATTTTTCAGCGGCATCATAGCCTTTTTCATTTGCTAAATCTATTGTATTTTGCCATTTGGTGATATCTGCCGCTATATTATTGAGAGATGTTTCCCATTTAGTCTGGATTAATGTTAACTGTTGAATAGTAAGTTGAGAAAGTTTGTTGGTTTGATCCTGAACTTTCTGTTGCAATTTAACATATTTTTCATACCATGTCTGATAAGCCTGAATCTTTTTCCAAAGACCTTCATTTCTAACATCGGTAACTGTGAAATATTTGCCATTGTCAACAAAGTTTTTGATTTTATTAATCCAATTCTGACTTAACGCTTTTCCAGATGCACCTTCAGATTTGGAACTATAACCCTCATCGCCACTCTTGAGACCTGCTTCTTTTGCCGCATCTGCCGCTTTGACAAGATAGTTACGTGTTTTATCAGTACTCTTTAAAGATGTATTAATAGCTCGAATTTCTTTATTAACTGTTGCTAAATCATTTTTAAGAGCAGTATTACGGTTTGCAAAAGTGTCATATGTTTTAGCCGCATTGGTATCTAATTTTGCAATTAACGCATCAATACGATTAAGTCTGATTTCAATGGCATCAAGAGTTTGGAGATTATCTTTGGCTTTTTTATTGGAAGAAGAGTTATTATTACCACTATGATGATTACCACTATGATGATTTCCACTACCACTACGATTACTAGAAGTATTGCGATTAGAAGAATTGTTTTGTGCTCTATTGGCGCTATTTAGATTTCCACCACCACGACCTGCATGAGACATACCAAATAATGCACCATTCCATTTAGTCGTACCAACAGCATATGCATTACCGTCTAAATCTTCGTCATCTACAGTACCAGTTGCGAAAGCACCACCAACCATTTTACCGTGAGAACCATTTACATAACCTTTTTTAAGAAGTGATTCTGTCTGCTTGTGATTAAAGATGATTGCACCCTTTGGAAGATTGGTGAAGGTAGGATCACCACCATTAAGAATTTGCCAATGTCCGTCTGGGGTTACAACTATTTCACTACCCAATTCATTTATTAAAGCACCTTTTTCTGCTTTGGGGAGTCCCCAATTACCAGATAAGGTGCCACCCGCATAAGCATGACCTTTAGATACTATAGTGCCTTGGTTATGAGCTGAACCTTGAAAACCGCCCTTCCCCATTTTTGGATCGCCAGTATAAGAATAATGGGTTGTAACTTTTATTGATTTATCATGTAAGCCATCATAAGTATTATGTTTCCAATTGGAAATTTCTGCAAAACCACTATTACTAGCGGTAATATGAACTTTTTTATCATCAATACTGTTTAACTTATTTTTTGCTTCAGATACTTTATCTTTTAAATTAGAATTATTTGCAGTAATCTTAGGTTCGGTTTTCTTTTGAGCAAGAGCATTTAATGCCGAATTTGTTTGAATATATACTCTATTAAACATTGCGGCGTTGCCGTTAATAGATACTGTTACTTTAGATTTATCTTTTGCGATTAATCTGTTTATGTTACCTTCAGCCGCTTCAATGTTTTCTATACCAGAAACTGCCACACCAATAGAAACAGTCGAACCGCCCATCGCTTGAACTGATTGCATTTTCTGATTTAATACATCCAATTGAGCAGTATCAGTAGTTGCAACCGTGTGAGTTTCTTCATTAGTTACTTTAGTTTCGGTAGTTGTGGTATTCACACCTTGTTGCACACCTGCTTGGTCAGCCGCCTCTTGTGCAGTATTTTCAGCTTTTAAAATAAGAGGCATTTCCGTTTCTTTTGTGGCTTCTTCTTTAGTTTCTTCAATTACTTCGTTGGCTTGAGAATTATCTGCACCAAGATTTATTTGAAAATCTGCTTCACCATTAAAACCAAGACTGGCGAGAGGTTCAAGTTCTTCAGCTGAAGATGCTAAATGAGTACGTACACCAACATCTGGTTCTGCTGCACCAATTGTATCTGCCACTTCTTGTTTAGCCGCTTCTTCGCTTGCGGGATCAACAGTGACACCTGCTTCTATATTGTCAATTCCTATGGGGGCATGTCCCTCGCCATAATAATCTTGGACTTTAACTTCCGCAGGAATTTCTATTCCTTGTTCAAGATGACCAAACAATTGTTGAGTTATTTGTTCTGGGTCATTAGTTGGCTCAAAACCATTAATACCCAAATTAGCGGCAATGTATGTTTGTATTTCAGGAGGCATTTGTGCAAGCATTGTGCCGAAATCTTTTATTTCTTGATCATTTTCTATGGCGGCTTTAATGGTGACTGGGTCTTCGCTCTTTTCTTTTAACGTTGCTATTGTATCTTCAAAATTTTCTTTAAAATATTTGACTTTTTCATCTGCTTGTTTAAAATCGCCTAGACTTACACTACCATCTTCATTTTGACCAGTTGAATTCAGTACATCTATTTTTTGTTTAATCTGATCAAGTAAAGTTTGCCATGCTTCATATTCTTCAGGATTAACTTCAGGATCAATTTCTAATTGACTTAATTCTGTTAAATAATTTTGGAGTTCTTCAACCGTATTTAATTCATCTGCATTAACTTCAAATAAATCATCTGGAATCAAATCTTTATCATTAGCGGTTTCTTTTAATTCTTTTAATCTATCTTGAGAATTATGAATATTTTCGTTAAGTTTGTCAAATTCGTCTAATGTGCCATCTCTGAAGAAATGAACATTAAATCCAAGAGCATTGAGCATATCATAAAAAGATTCAAGCATATCTTTAGATACGTTTAAATGTTCTGCTAATTTATCTTCCTGAGCATCAGTAAATTCAAGCATATAATTGCCGTCTGCATCTTTAATAAATTTACCATATTCTTCAGGAAGTGCAACTAAATCATCAAGAAATGTTTGCATACCAATAGTAGCATCTTCTGTAAGATATTTTTTTACATTATTATATCCTGTTTGATATGCTTCTAATACTTTATCCGCACTTGCAGTAGCTAATGAATCATAAGAAAATAGTTGTGCAATAGTTCTGAATTCTTCAGTGCCTATCATCCCTTTGCCCATTAATTCATCTGCACGTTTAACGGTAGTATCTCTAAACATTTCATAACTATCACCATAATCAGCGGCATTTTGTTGTGCGAGATATTTAGCAGTAGCAGATGTTGCCCCGTCATAAGCGGCTGCTAACATATCTAAATCTGTGATTTGTTCTTTGATTTTGTTTATTTCAGTTTTTGATGCACCTTGTGCTTCTGCAATTTTAAGTTCAGACTCTAATTTCTTTCTTTGACTAGCAAATTGAAGCTTAGTAGCAGATTCTTCTTCTTGAATCAATTGACGATATGCATCCATGTTTAATTTGATACCAGTTGCCGTTTCTTCAAAAAGTGAACCAACATCAAGATCATAAATATGTTGGAAAGAATCTACAATTTTACTTACATCACTTTCAACCAATTTTTTATTTTCATCTAAAAGTTTAGTAAAAGAAAGTCCCCCTTGTCCCAAACCTTTTGAAGCTATAGACGTTAACTCATTAATTGTATTTATCTTATTTGAGACATCAACATAAAAATCATCTAAAGATTTTTGACTATTTTCAGTAGATGCGACCGCTACAAGTTCAGCGGTTTGCATTGCCTCAATAAATCCCTGAATTTCTGCATCGGGGGTTTCAGCTGTAATATTGAAATTTTGTTGAGCGAAGTCTTGTAAATCTTGGAATTGTCCAGTGGTATCTGCCAATGCCATTTTTACATCTTCAACAGACGGAAGGGTATCAGCAAACATTTGTTTAATACCACTTGTATTATCCAAATTACGCATAGAAGCAAGCATTTTTTCTATGGGTATATTAGTTTGTTCAGCAAGCTTTTTCAAACGAGCCATAGCGGTGGTATAGGCACCATCTTTTCCAAGATAATGTGTTATTTTATCATATTTTTTTGCGGTATCTCCAACAGCTGTAATTAAATTTTTACCAAAGTCAGGATCAGCATCTAATGTAAATATTTTATTCATATCTACATTGCCAGACTCGTCTGTCGCCCGTGTAACTATATTATCTAAATAATTATAGACAGTGTCTTTATCTAAATATTCTAGCTTATCCCCGGTATTTAACATTGGAGTAAAAGCAATTGGAACTTGTGCTTTACCAAACTCGCCACGACTACCAAAAACTGTACTAATATCTCCGTTTTGTGGCATAGGCTCCACTTGACCTTGTGCATTTGTATTCCAACTCGCCCACGCTTTAGCATATTTTTGTCTTGTTGTATCATCCCATTTAAGAACAGGGCGATTTGCTAAATCGACATTGCCAAAACGAGCTGTGTGTTTCATATTAATATCTTCATAAAGAGGACTAATAATATCCGTCAAACCTTGTTCGGCAAGTTCATGTTGAATATCAAGTATTTCTTGAGCCGCATCAAGCACTTCATCTTGAGTTTGTTTGGAAACTTTTTTATTTTCTGCAAGATCACCAAATACACTTTCAGCCATAGAATGGACTTTAGGGTCATCCATTTTCTTCTGAAAGTTGTAAGCAGTTTCTGCGGTTTGATTAACATTGTCAATAATATCATCGAAAGGACGGGAATACACTTCGCCCATATCTTTTATAATATCTTGAACAGTGCCTTTTAAACTTTCAAAAGTCTTTTGTGCTTCTTCAATTTGAGAAGTGTCTCCAGATTGTAAAGCAATATTATAATCATTAACGGCATCTTCTAATTGAATTAAGACCTCGCCCGCAGTTTTTTGTGCATCGCCATAAAGATTATCATTATCAAATATCTTTGCTTCCAAGAAAGCATTGTAAGCTTCTTGATGATCTCTTAACACTTGATTATTTTGTTCTGTAGCAGCACTTATACTGTCAAAGAAAGTGTTTAATCCTTTTGATACCCGTTCATCTTCAGAGAACTTACCCACTTCATTATATAAATCTTTTAAAGCTTGTTCTGCATCAGATGCGTCACCTTTAAATTCAATGTATTGTTCGACCGTGCCCATACCAGCGGATCGTTGTTTTAATTCATATCCGTATTTTTTAAGTATGTCTTGAGCATCTTGAGTAACAGGAGCATTACGAACAACAACCATATCGTAAGACCGTTCTTGCTCCATGGCTTTTCGGGCGTTTTTATATTCTTTTTCATTGTCTAATAAATTCTTTTTAGCTTCTTCAGCTTTAATTTGACGTAATTTTTCTAACTGCTCATCAAGATTACCGTTAACAAGATTCACACCATCAGCTGCGTGACCATATTCATCAGTAATCTGTTTTTGCAAATCAAATATTTGTTGCTTAATATTTATTTGATCTTGCTCTGATAAATTAGTGTTTTGCAACTGTGTATGAAGTTCCTGATATTTTTGAGCGTACTCATCTATACCAGTTTTAGCCTCTTGCCAAGTAGAAGCGGCTTCTTTTTCACCGTCTATTAATTCTTGTTGTTGTTTCTTAATAGAATTAATAATTGTGCTAATCAATGCCAAAACAGCAGGAATTGCCATAAGCCATGTCATAGGATTGGCAACGGCTCCAGCAATCATTCCTCCGATTCCACCTGCGCTATTTATAACTTCAGCAGCTCCACCAGCACCTTTAGCGACACTTTGAGCACCCTCTGCTGCGGTATTTGCTTCAGTGGCAATAGTATTTTTATTTGTTTGGTCTGTATTATTTGCCGTACTAGTTGCATCGGCTTCTTCAGCCATAGCGCCAGCCATTTTAGCACCAGTTTGAGCACCTTCTGTCGCCATATCCGCTTCTTTCGCAATTGTGCTCCCCTCTGTTGCAGCTTGTACCAGTTCTTCCGATTCTGCTAATTCCTTATTTGCTTCAATTACTTCTTTTGTTTCATCTGCAATTGAATTCTTGGTTTTTCCGGTTTTGGCGTCCTCTCGATTCTTTTGAATTTGGGCAAGCCCTTTCCAGCGTGTTTCTTTGTTAGAATTACCACCGCCTGTTAAATTAGTAAATACATTATTTAAAGTATCTCCTAAACCTTGGCTCGATGCTTTTGCATTATCTAATCCCTGAACAAATTTGACTAACCAGCTATCAGCGGTCATTAGTCCTTTAAGGATTGTGCCCCCATAAAGAAGTGTGAAAGCTGATTGAAGTCCACCAATTTCGTTTATGACGTTAAGGATAGTAGTACCGAGATCAATGAACATATTGATGATGTCACGATTAGCGGCATTAGCCCAGAGTTCTTGCCAAGCATTGGTTAGGCGTGCCAAATGCCCCGATATACTATCTAATTTCTTTTGGTTTTCTTCCATTGCAGAACCCGCCGCTTTAGTAGAAGAGTCTTCATACACATTCATTAATGTTTGTGGATTTTGAAGGATTGAAGCGGCAATTGATGCACGGTTTTTACCCGCAATTGATTCAAGTAATAAGTTCTGGCGATTATCACCAGATTTAAGGTCTGCTTGACGGATTTCATCCCAGATTTGGGAGAGACCTAGCATAATTTCATATGTTGATTTGTAGCGACCTAACTCATCTTGAATATCAAAACCTTGGTAATTATTAGAAGCTACTCTAGTTGCATTCATTATTAACTCACGCATTTTGGATTGAGACATAATCATATCTGATGTGTCTTCACCCATTTCTTCGAGTTCTTCTGCGGCTTCTTTTGTCCCCGTCAAGCGGAGGGCAATGGTACGAATACCTTTCATTCTGTTACTTTCAGCTTTCGCTTACTGACCATATAAATATGGCGCATAGTCATTTCTGGCTATGTCTCACGTTTCATTAATTGGATTATATCGTGAGATCGGACTGTATATTACGTTATTAAAATAACGGATAACTTCAGCATTATAGTT
>OCTX014528454.1_pt1 | contig 16744 bp, 15 predicted proteins | sample 1539691 | NCBI WGS metagenome assembly OCTX01 (sample SAMN02144231, study PRJEB22623) | gut metagenome | biome: sheep rumen | host: Ovis aries | place: New Zealand | reverse complement strand
AAACGCCCCTAACGCTATCAACAGGGCTACTCCAAAGTCCCATTTCCCACAAAGCCGCACGGCTGTCATATAAAGGATAAAGAACTCAAAAAGTACAAACGTAAACCAATAGCCACCTTTCAGCGCACCCAATTGATGAAAGAACTCTGGTGGTGGAGCCAGTAAGAAAAGAAATATGAATGTAGGCACTAACTGTACCATCATCTTACGACGGGCTACCTCCCAAAATGGTTTTCGAGCCATCGTCTCGAACAACCAACCACTGATAAAGAAAAAACAAGGCAGACGAAACAGGAAAAACACCGCATTGAATCCCAACAAGGAATCGCCAAAGCAGAAATGGCAGATATGCGAATAGACTACGAGAATCATTGTGAATCCCCGCATCGCATCAATGTATTCAATCCTCTGTTTTGCCATTATGCATGCAAAGATACAGAATTATCTCCAATAACTTGGATAATTCGGAAGAATATTGTACTTTTGTCGTATGAAAGAGAGAATAAACTGGATTGATTGGGCTAAGGCACTGGCAGTTTGCTGCGTAGTATTCTGTCATCTGCCACAATCGCAGGAGTGGTTCTATTATCGCTACCTACAGGCAGACATCATTACCATCTTCTTCTTTATTTCCGGTTATCTGAAGAAAGATCATGGCAGTGACAAGGCAAACTGGCAGAAATATTGGCATAGCCTCATCCTACCCTACCTCATTTATAATGTTATCGTCTATCCTTATTGGCTGGTTAAGTTTATCATGCTCAATGGTGGTATGCCAGATTTATTCCAAGCCATGCGTCCTATCTTTGGCGCTCTACTTTTCGAACATGAAAACGCTTTCTGCGAACCACTGAACGGTCCGCTATGGTATCTACCAGCCATCCTATTCATGCACATCACCATTGATCTGTGTAGAAAGACCAAGCATCAGCATATTATCATGATTTCACTTTGCATTCTCTCCGTCATCCTCTATGCTGCCAACAAATACTACTATTTTGCCCCCAATCTAACCCCTATGGGTATCTTCAGGCGCTTACCTTATTATTATATAGGGTATGTTATGGGGCAGAAACATTTATTCAGAAGCACCATGCCAAGTCATGATCTTATTGGTTGCATCCTCTGTTTAGGCATCAGCATTCTGTTCTTCCATTGGCATCTCCAGGCTTTCGAAGCAGGACAACATATCCTGCATATTGCCCTATTCTATCCTGTAAACATAGGCTTTCTCTTTGGGGTACTTTATGGTTGCAAATTACTTAATCAATGCCATTATTCTGTCATCAAAGATCTCTCTGTTGGTACATTAGTGATTATCGGACTTCATATTGTACCCATTACTGTCATAAATTATATACTTGAGACTATCCTTCATTCCAATAGTACTATTTGCTACCATTGGTATGAAGCCATACTTATTGTACTTATCATTATTGCTATTCTCTACCCCATTATTCTATTGGGAAAGAAATATTTTCCTGTCCTGATAGGAAGAAAAAACACATAAGATTTGGTGTTTTTGCTTTTTTTTCATACTTTTGCAAAGTGATAAGATTTAAAATTAGAAAGGTACTATTGCCGATAGTTGCTGTCATTGTCGCTATAATAATAATGTCTATTTGTTTAAGCAAATCAATCATTGTAGGTGACTGGACAAAACAAGCTTTCTACCAATGGGGGCTCAACTGTTGGCATATACAGGCAAAAGATGCAAAACCAAGGATACTACTCATTGATGACGATAGTGGGAATGGGATTTTTAGCATCAAACAGCTTTGTGACGAGTTACATATAAAAGCCACATTTGCTGTTGTACCTGTTTTTACGAATAAGGAGATCATTGATTCTTTGAAATGCTGGCAGAAAAGTGGTTTTGGAATCTCTATACATGGGTACGACCATAGAGACTGGAGAGAGTTGTCATACGAAGATGTCGTGAATGATATCGAGAAATGTGAAAAGTGGCTACAACAGAATCAATTTGATATGAGGAATATCAGATATATCGTTTCACCACATGGTGCTAACAATAGGGCCATCAGAAAAGCTATCAAAGATAAAGGCTACCAAATGGTGACAGGTGCCAATCTTCTGAATCCAGACATGAAGGTTTTTCAGTTAGGAAGAGTGATGATTACCAGAAACACGGATTTAGAAGAAACAAACGTGTGGCTGAAAAAAGCGAAAGAGCAAAATTTATTCGTCATATTAGGGACTCATGCCTCAATACCAGGCGAATTCTCTATAGAAAAGACAAAAGCAGTATTACAAATGGCTATAGATTTAGGATTTGAGTATCAACAATAATTATACCCACAATATGGAAAGAAATGAAATATTAAAACGCGTTGAAGAAATCTTCCGCGAAGAGTTGGAACAAGAAGACTTAGTGTTGAGTGATGAGACAACAGCTGATGACGTAGATGGTTGGGATTCACTCAGTCACGTTCAGTTAGTGGCTGCAATGGAAGATGCCTTTGGCATCGAATTCAAATCGCGCGAGATCCTTTCATGGGATAACGTTGGCGATCTGATCGACAGTATCGAAAAAAAAGTCTAAGCACTCATGGTTGTCAACTCTCTGGCCTTTTTGTGGTTCTTTCTGATTGTTTTGGCCATTTATTATTTATGCCAAAAGAAGAAAGAGCTACAGAATGTTTTTTTACTCCTGAGTTCATATTGGTTTTATGCTCAGGTGAATATCAAGATGACACTTCTACTTGTCATCCTGACACTAACATTCTGGATACTGGGAAAGGGAGTAGCACACTATTTAGACAAAGAAGATGAACGTAAAGCCGCCATCGTCACAAATATTGGTGTCGTCATTGGCATTGGAGCACTCTTCTATTTCAAATATCTCAACTTCTTTGCAGAATCAGTTGCATCTTTTGCTTCATTACTAGGCATCCATCTCAGTTGGACGGCACTGCATTTAGTTGTTCCCATCGGCCTCAGTTTTTTCACTTTTAAACTGATGAGTTATGTATTGGACATCTATAACGGAAAGATTGTGCCGGAAAAGGATGTTGTCAGTTTTGCCAACTTCATCGCATTTTTCCCTACAATTCTTTCTGGGCCTATTGATCGTCCCAAGCCCTTCCTCAAACAAGCTAATCAAGCAAGGCTTTTCAATCCAGCCAATTTCCTCATAGGATTCAGAAGAGTCTTATGGGGCATGTTCCTGAAAATGTGCATTGCAGATCGTCTGGACATCTATATCAGCGCTATCTGGAGCAACTACGAACATCATTCCGCCATCTCCATCATCTTTGCCTCCCTACTCTATCCTTTCCAGATGTATGCTGATTTTGGAGGATATAGCGAAATGGCTATTGGCGTAGCCCTCATTCTGGGTTTTAAAGTAGCCGAAAACTTCAAACGTCCATTCTTTGTACTTGACATTGCGGGCTATTGGAGCCGTTGGCACATGTCACTGACCAGCTGGTTGACAGATTATGTATTTCTACCATTGAACATCAAGTTCAGGAAATTAGGTGTGAATGGCACCATCATGGCCATCATGCTGAACATGATCTTCATAGGCATGTGGCACGGAGCAAACTGGACATTCCTGCTATTTGGTATCTATCATGGACTTTGGTATATCCCTCTAATGGCAAGCGGTCAGTTCTTCAAGAAGAGAAAGATCGAAGTAAACGAAAAGGGATGGCCGAAAATGCCATATGTATTCAAGATGGCTGGCATCTATCTTGTCGTTACATTCGGGCTGATGCTTTTCCACTCTGCAAATATAACAGAATTCTGTCATGTCTGGGGACAGATATTTGCCAATTGGAGCGGGGGACTATTTACAGATATGTCAACCATGGTCAATGCAGCCATTTGCTCCATAGCCCTCATCTACGTGGACATTCAGGAAGAATGGTTCCCAAAGAAACAACTATATCTCCCTTCATGGGCAGAAAACTGGCGATGGGAATTAACGGCTACTATTGAAATAATCTTCATCCTACTCTTTGGCGTTTTCGATAACAACCAATTTATCTATTTCCAATTCTGACATGAAGAAGTTATTACTACATATCGTCATCGTCATCTGTCTATTTTTCGTCATAGACAGAATCACAGGTTTGGGATTAGGTTATCTATATCGTATTTCAAATGCCACCGATGAGTACAAGATCAGTTATTCAAATGAGACAACCAGAGACTCCTTACTATTCATGGGAAGTTCAAGATGCCTTCATCATTATGTACCATCGGTTTTTGAGAGAGAATTAGGGATGACCTGCTACAATGCAGCAGATTGGGGCATTAAGAATATCTATTATCATTATGGACTTTTGGGCAACATCCTGTCAAGATATACACCCAAGGCGATTCTCTTTGAGATTCATCCATGCGACTTCAGAGATACCCCATTTTCTGGAAAAGAAAGAGCAGGATCACTGGCGCCCTACTGTGGAATGAGCGATGCATGTGATGAGATGTTAAAGTTAACAGGTAACTATTGGGCCTATCAACTTTCATGGGTTTATAGATACACAGGTAGTTTTCCAAACCTAATAACAGGGAAACTAGGATCTATGGACAGAAGCCAAAAAGGATGGAAGCCTCTTGACGGAGTGATGGATACAACTGGTGTAAAAGCCGAAGAATACCCATTTCCTATAGATCGAGAACGAATTTCTTTATTAGAAAGATTCATTAAAGACTGCCAACATAGGAATATCCAACTCACCATGATTGTATCACCAATGTATATCTGTTCGAAGGAAGATGTATTCAAGATTCCCAGAGAATTAGCAGCAAAGTACGATATCCAGTTCATTGATCACTATCGAGATACTACGTTCGTAGGACAAGCAGGATTATTCTATGATTTTGGTCATCTGAATAGGAAAGGAGCAGAAATCTACTCAGAAATCATTAGTAAAGAATTAAAAAGGTGAGTTATATTTTACTCACCTTTTTTGTTCAACCATCTCAATGAGACCTATATCATTTTTCCAGAAATAACAAATTAGTCTATTGTCAAAAGCTGGAGCTTCAACTGGTGAGAACAATGGCGTAAAGCCCAATTCCGTTAATTGAGTATAGGCTGCTTGTACATCAGGCACCGTAAAACAAGTATGATAAGGAGTTGTACCTTTCTTCAGCATCTTGAGCATCGTCTCGTTTCCTGGATATGGTTCCACCAATTCTATAGGCACTTCTCCCTCTTTTCTCAGGAAACAGATACGTGTTTTCTGGGTATCATCGTTGATGATATCCTCTGCCACATATCCTAATACAGAAAAAGAAGTTGCTGTCTTCTCGATATGCTTTGTCACATATCCGATATGCTCTATTTTACAATCAACCTTCATTTCTCTTCTTTTTTAGTAATATAACAATCTCTCGGCAAATAACTCGCCAAATCCAAAACATATTGGGAACTATCTTCAGTCTTAATGGTAGAAAAACCAAGATTTGGATAATGTTGTTCGACCATCTTGTTCTTGGGAGTAGGAATATATTCGCCTATGATCTTCTTATACCCCTTTGCTTTCGCATACTCCACCATCGTATTCAACGTAAAATTCTCCATACCTCGCTTCAAGACACGACAACTCATAAACCAAGTATCCACAAATAATGTCTCCTCATCCTGTTTCTTCATAATCACAACACCGATGAGTCCGTTATCTCCGAATTTATCCTCCAACGTGAAACTCAGATCAATCACATCAGGATCCTTCGCCATTGACTCGATATCTGTTTCTGTATATCTGATTGTCCTGAGATTGAACTGATTACTACGCTGAGATAGTTGTGCGACTCTGGGCGTATTGAATTTTGTAAAGCCAGACACTGTAGAGACCATATTCAAAGATTTCAGGAAATCAGCCTCATTGGTGAATGTCTTGGATAGAGACACACGTTTGGCCTCTACCTGATATTGTTTTGTACGATCTTTGTCAGCATTACTATAGGATGCTGTCTCAAACAGATTCAGTGAATACAAATACTCCAGATACATCGCAGGATCATCAGGAAGTTCTGGAACCGTGATCCCTGGGATGTTTTCACGAACGATATTACGCTCAAAAGGATTATCATCCAAGAATACCATAGAGTCAAATCCAATATTCAGGATACCCTGAATCGTTCGGATATTGTCCACTTTGGTTTCCCAGTTTGCCTGGAAGACAGCAATATCATCGAGTTTCAGCACCATATCCGGATGCTTTTTGAAAGGCTCTTTGGCTGTCTCTTCATTATTTTTGGAGGCAACGCAAATAATGATACCACGCTGTTTCAGTTTTTTGACCCACATCTGAAACTCAGTATAAGCCTTTCCGATACCCAAGCCATGTCCTAACTCTATACCTTCCAAACCATCATCGCCTATCACACCTCCCCAGACGGTGTTATCTAAATCCAGAATCAAGCATTTCTTAAACTGTCCTCTGATAGCAGAGATGATATCCACAACCCTTGATGCCACATATGGAAGTGCATTGACACTGAACACCATCTCTGTCGTCATATAGACATTAGGCGCAAACATGAAGCGTCGTCCAAACACATTCTGCAAACCAGCAATATCACAAATAAACAGATTGGGGTATTGTCTGGCGAGATTCATCAAATCATAATTCAGCTTACGTACTTGATATGAAAAGGAAGATACCACTTTATTGGCATAGCTACCAAAGACGGAGTCTTCAATCTCTGGATAATTAAAATAGATGATCTTTTTATTGGCAAAAGATGGGCTCTCACATAAAGAAGAAATAAAAGAGAGTCGATCATCTGCTAATCGTTCTTGTTGCTCTATTGACAGAGAACTATGATATTCACCCAATTTATGCGTTGACTGGAATATGATCGTTATCGCTGCATCAAACTCATACAAATCACTGGTTGGGTCCATCAGCTGACGCTCCACCTGATTATATTCACCTTCATAGATATCAAGTGACAAGCCTCTATCAACGGCTTCCCCCTTGATAGCTGTAACTAACAACTGAGTGGCGGTGTCACCAAGCAAAGCCACTTTAACCTTCGGAACGTTTATCTCCTCTCTTGCCAACTTTTTTAATTCTCTTAGGCTCTTCATATTTTCTATAGTTTGGTGCAAAAATACGAAAAACTATTGGAAAAATAAAATAAAAATCTACCCAAGTGCATTTTTTCTTCTTTTTTTTGTACTTTTGCAACATAATTATCATTGATATGAGACACTTCCGTAAGCTACTTGCAATGATGGTTGTTCTCCTTTTGGGGTTCTATACCTATTTTTATTTTAGGGGGAATAATACAGATGATAGTCATAAGGTTATCATCTGTATTCCTGTTTACGGACAAAGCTATGCACTTGGCGAAGAAGCAATACGAATTACCGATTTTGATTCTCTTCGCATCAACTATAATGGCAGAATTGTTACGGAACAATTAGACTACTCTTTCGGATATTTTGATCCAACCAGCAGATTGAAGCAATTTATCAAAAGGCTATTTCACTATGATAAACGTTCTTTTGAATTGTCTATCTATGGTATGGCCGAATCTCTTGTTTCTAAGATAGGAGAAGATACTATTTTCTGCATCTTTCCTGGAGGACTTGGCATGCAACCCATCAAAAAACTGATGAAAGGTTCTTCTCCTTACCACAAATTCATAGAGGAAATAAACTGCGCATATAAAAATGCTCAAGAAAGGGGATGGGGTTTCAATATTCCCGCAATTTGTTGGATGCAAGGAGAATCAGACATTGTTGATTATCCAGGAACAGATTATAAAACATTATTAAAACAGATATATCAGGAACTTAACGAAGACATCAAAAGTATTACGCACCAATCAAACGACATTCGGTTTATTTGTTACGAAACAAATGTCATCACAAAAGGTAAAAAATACAAACCCAATCATTTCAATGGCACAGAAGCTCAAACGCCACAAGCCCAGATGGAACTGATCAGAGATGATTCTGTATTCTGGGCAAGTGGGCCGATGTACCCCTATTCTTATGTTAATGAGTCATTACATCCAGATGGGATTAGTCAGAAAAGATTCGGATACCTTGTTGCAGAATCAGTTATCGATTTGCTACATCATGAGAAACGCTTTATTGGTGTCGTTCCCATCAAAACTGATATTAAGGAAAACGAGGTTCGCATACTTTTTAATGTACCCTGTCCTCCCCTATATTTTGATACTGTTTCTGTCAGAAAGATAAACAACTATGGCTTTAATGTCATTCGGAAAGACAATGTTGATATTATTTCTAATGTCAAGCTGGATGGTGATACAGTTATTATCAAATGTAAAGACTCTCCTATTGGATGTAAAATACGTTATGCCGTGAATGGCGAGTTTATGAAAAGCGGTTGGCGAATTGGGCCAAGAGGAAACCTTCGAGATTCTCAAGGAGACTATATACAAATAGATATCCTCGGTAAGGTTTATTCCTTACATAACTGGTGTTTCCAGTTTGATTACAATCTCTCAAAGAAGTATAATTTGAATATGTAAATAAGAAAGAATCCCAAAATTTGCATCTTACGAAAAAAAATAGTATTTTTGCAACCAAATAACAAAAAAATGATAAAACTATCAATTATCGTTCCTGTTTATAATGTAGAACAATATATACATCCCTGCTTGGAAAGTATATTTTGTCAAGAGTTAGATGACAATGACTTTGAGGTTATTATCATCAATGATGGCTCAACAGACAAAAGCATGGAGATGGTTACTGATATTATTAGTCAGCACAATAATATCACGGTCTTTAATCAAAAGAATCAAGGATTGTCTATTGCCCGTAATAATGGAATTGCTGCAGCAAAAGGTGAATATATTCTGATGCCCGATTCGGACGACCTATTGATAGAAAAAAGTTTGCCATCATTATTAGATATAGCACTTAGGACTAAAGCTGATATTGTTGTCGCAGATTTCTTTAAAATGACTAACGAAGAAATAATCCACAACGAGCCTATTCAAAGAACTGAAATAATTACAAAAGAAAAAACTGGAGAAGAATTATTCTTAGAAGATCTTAGTCCATACGAATGCTATGTATGGCGTTGTTTATTCAGGAAAGATTTTATCATAGAAAACGATTTAAAGTTTTATCCCGGTATCAGATATCAAGATATACCCTTTACACATGAATGTTGTCTGAAAGCTAACAAATGCGTTAGGACTTCGCAGTTTCTTAATATCTACAGAAGGAGACCGGGTTCCACCACATATTCTTTCAGATTATTTAAAGCACCGGATTTTAGTATTGCCATAGCTCAGACATGGAAACTTACATATTTGGAAAATCTCTCTCCTCAACTACTTAAGAAGTTGAAAAATGACATTTATATATCGCTTACAATGTTAATATATCTCATTTCTCATGATAACAGTTCATTTGCAGAAAAGAAAAAAGTGATGAAATTCATAAAAGAATTAGCTCCGGAAATGTCCTTTAATAACGGTATTAAACAGAGGCTGTACTCCGTTCTATATCAGAAATGCCCAATGACTCTTGTACTCTTCCGATATATCTATGGTATAGTTATTGACGATACCATTCGACCATTACATAGAGCTTTATTAAAGATTTTAAACAATTATGAAAGAGAACATCATTGATTTTGTAGTTACATGGCTTGATTCTACTGATCCAGAATGGCAGAAATCTTATGCAGAATATAGTCCCAAAACAAAAGGAGACAAATCCCAAGCACGTTATCGTAATTTAGACGTCTTCCGATATTGGTTTCGATCAGTTGAAAAATATGCGCCATGGGTACATAAAATTTATCTTATTACCAATGGTAAATTTCCTGATTGGATCAACAAAGACAACCCCAAATTGGTACTTGTCAGACATGAGGATTATATGCCAATAGATTATCTGCCGACATTCAACTCATGTGCAATCGAACTTCACATGCATAAAATAAAAGGGTTGTCTGAGCATTTCGTTTATTTCAATGATGACGTATTCTTAAATGCCCCAATTAGTCCAAATTATTATTTTAAAGACGGGTTACCTTGTGATACCAATAAAGAAACTTGTTATAATGTACCAATATACACACCCGAAGATAGATTTGGTACCTGGATGAGTGTGCTTGCAGATATTGGACTCATCAATAGGCACTTTAACAGATGGAAGACCGTACTTCAATCTCCAAGGAAATGGTTTGGAATACATCTTGGTTTTAAAGGTCTGATTATGAGCTGCCTATTATCAAAACAAAGATTGTTTGTTGGCTTTACCAATTACCATCTTGAACAGCCTTTTCTAAAATCTTCCTTTAACGAAGTATGGGAGAAAGAACCAGATTTCATGAATTCCAGTTGTTCAAGATTTAGAGAAGACATCACTGCCAATCCGTATGTTTTCAGATATTGGCAGTTGGCAAAGAACGAATTCTATCCTATGAGGAGAGACGGAAGATTCTTTTTCTTATTAAAAAAAGATTGTCTTAAAGACATAAAACAAGTATTGGATCGTGAGAGTTATAAGACAATATGCCTTAATGATAGTGCCCTATGCTCAAATGAAGACTATATACTTATCAATGCTGGATTAATGGAATTATTTGAAAAGAAATTTCCACAAAAGTCTTCATTTGAGATATAACTAAGTACTCCTGAAACACTGAATTTCAGGAGTACTTATCATGTTTACCTGAATTTCCAAGGCATTAAAGTCAATTCCATTTTTCGTATAGTTTTTTGCCCAAGGAACTTCACAAACCAAGCCCTTAACCTATAATAAAGTTTAGCTTTGGGAGAAAACCATGAATTTTGATAATGATGAATTGCATATGTATAAGGCGTTATCTCCACCTCACGCGAGTCAAATATCTTTGGCGAAAAAAATGCATCATGGAACTCCAACACTTCTTTTTCCATATTTAATTGACGGATATTTAAGCTATCCTTCAACGAAAGGACACGGATAGGCTTTATCTGTTTTATCTGAGAAATCATAATGTCAGGGACAGTCTTAATATTTAGGCTGCCATCATCATTAATGAAGGGACGGTCTTTATAATAGTCCAAACAAGCTTTTATCCAATCACACCCTTTCTCCGCTCCAATAATAGCAGCTTCTGGTGTCTGAGCTTTCTCTGCACCCATAAAATAAGGCAAGTCAAGCAGATCATCAAAACTTTTCAATACCTCAACATCTGAATCTAAATATATACCACCATAGTTATATAATGCATAGAAACGGATATAATCTGCGGCAAAAGCATATTTCTTCTTTTCAAAAGCCTGCTTTACCCAAATTGAGGATTCTAAATCAAATCGCTTTGTATCCCATAACATCACCTCATAATCTGGAAGATACTTCTCCCATGTAGAAAGACATCTGGAAATCTTAGCAGGATATGGATCCCCACTTAACCAACATAAATGAATAACCTTAGGAATCATATAACTATTTTATTTATTTGATAATTGATTAAACAAACTTACCCATTGAGGCATTACATTATCAGCCCTATATCGTTGAGAGGACAAAACGCCTGCTTTTCCAAACCGACGTCTTAAATCCTCGTGTTCTATCAATATACAAACCTTATCAGCATACTCTCCAATATTTCTATTTTTAATCAAAAATCCATCAACTCCATCACTGACGATATCAGCCGGGCCATAAGGGCAATCGAATGCCACCACAGGCAATCCGCAGCTCATTGCTTCGGGAAGGACTAATCCAAATGGTTCATAACGAGAAGTCATCAACAATATTGAACTTTTCAATAATTCGTCATAAATCAAAGATGTTGGTTGATGTATAACAATATTCCTCTCTGAACGGTATATTATAGATTGAAGAGTTTCCTGCTGATCACCATAACCACCATAAATATTTAATTGCCAATCTGGATGACGTTGATTAACAATCTTCCATATCTGCAAAAGTGATTCTATGTCCTTTTGAAAAGAATAACGACCTACAAAAATCACAGATTTACAATTACAAGTACTGTAACAGCCTGTATTATTCAAATGCACGACATTAGGAATAACCTGCACATGGGGATTTATCTTCTTCCATTCCAATGCATCACCTTTCGATAACGTTATGATCATCCGAGCCTTTTTCAAAGCACGATGCCAATGCTTTATCTGAAGTATTTGTAGCCAACTATATTTCTCAAATTTGTAAGCTAAAAAAGAGTGGTGGGATTCGAAGACGACGGGAATCCTCCCCATCTCCTTTATCACATCGTACACACAGTCCAGCCTAGCACATACTATAACGTCAGGAGTAAATATCCTAATCATTTCGGCTATACGTTGCCTAAAAAGACGGTGAAGCTTCATCAATAAACGATAACGTTTCCAACCAGAATAGTTATACACTTGATGAAACATGATACCCAAATCATGAAATTCCACTTTAGTACTTAAAGGGAAAACAATAGGATGATTTCCTTGATTGGCAGTCAACAAACAGACCTCGCAGTCACCATTTTCGGCAAGCCAATTCAGTTTATCGGTTAAAACCCGCTCTATACCTCCGTGTATGGCTAAGGCATTATCAACGTATAATAACTTCATTGACCTAAATCTCATTTAACCAGATTATCTTCACTATCTTCATAGTGATCTTTTTTGAAGAAAATACGAGAAATTCCTTTTCCCTGTATTTTTACATGCTGTACAAAACTTTGCCAGAGAGACTGAGAGCCTAACGTACCATAGCCTGTAACTGGGCGAGCATCACGATGATAGAGAAAGGCAATCTTACCATATGGTTTTAACGACAAGGCCAAAGATCCGTCTTCTCCTCTACGAATATCCGTGCGTATTTTAACCTGGCGAGCATATTCAACATTAAAAGCAAATACCATACCACGAACACATAGTTCTGGACGTTTAAAATGTTGAATGAACAAAAAGGCGTCCCTAATCAACTCGAAAAGGAATAAGCCAAAACGGGAGTGATTCTTGTCAGGAAAGAAACTCCAAAAAGAACTCACGCAAGACACATCTGGTCTTGTAAGTTTAGTCATCATTATATCAATATAGCGAGGCGGGTAGAATGTATCTGCATCTATACAAAAGTGATATTTCCCTTTGGCATGATCCAAACCGCACTGGCGCGCAAAGCCTGGACTTTTTTTCTGTTCGTTGAAATATGGAAGTCCAAGACGCTGATACACTTCTTCTGTTCTGTCTTTGGAATTATTATTTACGCCCAGAACTTCTATCGGATACTGGGTTTTCAATTCACTCAATGACCAAAGGCAAGCTGCGAGACGACATTCTTCATTATATGCAATCACAACAACAGACACCAAAGGGTTACTACTCTGTTTCTGAGCAAGTTTGCCCTTTATTTCATCAAACGTCTCATCAGGAATATCATCCAATGATTTCCCGTAAATAGACAGATATTTATCGTACCAATTGGACATGAAAAGGATATACGCCTATTAATTTGGTGCAAATATAATATATTTATTAGATATATGCAAACATTAAAGTATTTTTTTTGCCTTCCCAGCAAACCAAATCAGCATGACACAAAGATAGGAAGGAAGTTTACTCAACAGAAACAGAATAATATTTCTAAATCTTGCCTTATGAAATGAACGGACTTGCTGCCAGGTGGCGGGATGAGCCATGAGGTTTTTTATTTCCTTATTAGAGAATGAAGGGTGTATATTTTTCCTACGTTTAAGGATATGGCAAGCAATGTAGAAATCGGTCATTGCTATTATATAACAACGATGGGGATAATAGAATTTATTACATAATATGGAAGATGTTTCCTTAAGATGATTGATGGAATAAATATTCTGCAAGACTTCTTCTTTAGATATACGATCACGCTGCTGATAATGAGAGAGTGAGTTTTCCCTGCATATATAGGAATAAGTAATGTCGGAAAGCAGAACTGCACGATTAATATATGTTACCAGGTCAAAAGTAAAGACCAAATCTTCCCAGAAATTCGTGTGAATAAAACGTAGATTATGCTCTCTTAAAACAGATAACTTCACAAGGTAATTACAGGCTGAAGCCTGAACACCTGCATATTTGCTATAGGCAAAACTTGCCAATTCGTCTTCCTGCAGTAATTGCAATGAGGGATATTGATAGATTGTTTTCTCTCCTGAAGATTCAATCTTTTCATATGAACCAAAAACAATCTCCGCATTGTACTTTCGGACATTCTGCATCATCAGTTCGATTGTATTCTCAGCGATCATATCGTCGGAATCCATAAAAAACAGATATTGACCTTGAGCCATTTCTATGATCTCATTACGGGATCGAGCCACACCAGAATTTGATGGATGAGAAATAATATGAATATGTTTGCTTCTTGGATGGGATGCCATCATCTGACGAACAATCTCCATAGAACCATCATAACCGCAATCATCCACTAAAAGGAATTCAATTGAATCATATGTCTGAGCCAATGCAGACTCCATTGTCTGTCTAATAGAATCAACAGACTCATACACAGGTATACCTATCGTAACATCATATTTCATCTGGTCTCCATTAACTCATCAAATAGTTGTTTCCAATGCTGGCCAACGATATCAATATCATATTTAGCAGCAGAACGTCGAGCATTCTCACCCATTTCTCTTCGAAGGTCTTCATCTTTCATCAACAAAATAACCTTTTCCGCAAAAGCCTCTACATCAAATGGCGAAATCAAAAAACCATCAACGCCATCTGTTATAATAGAGCGAGGTCCATTCTCGCAATCAAATGAAACAACAGGTACACCACATGCCATTGCCTCAATCAAGACCAATCCAAACCCCTCGAAACGAGAAGGAAGCACAAAGACTGAACTATTCAAATATTCATGTTTTACATCAGATGTAGGACCAAACAAATGACAATGACCTGGATCTATACCCAATTTTAACATCTGATTTTGATAAGTCGTTCGATCTCCATTTCCATAAATATCCAAAATCCAATCAGGACATTTTTTCTGAAAAATTGCCCATGCCTGTAATAACAAGTCATTACCTTTGTCATATGCATAACGACCTATAGAAATGATACGCTTTGCCGATAAATCACTTCTCCCTTCAATTATAAAAGAAAGAGGATCTTGTATTTTTACAACATTATTAAGTTCAGGCCAATCAAGAAATGCATTGTCAGTTAAGACAACCATCTTATCCAATTTACTTAATTTACTCAATAAGTTATTCATCCAGAATCGAGCAAACAAGCGCTTTAAAGCATTTGAATGATTTTTATCAAAGCTACGATAATTCGCCCGATTTACATGTAATTCCCCAATCTTGAAACTACCATCATTAATTCCTGTAATAAAATTAATCTCACGACGTAAAGTAGAAATAGTAAAATCTGGCTGAATTCTCAACAAATCTTCCTTTAACTTCTTTTTGTAAATATATTGTTTTTGAAGATAAACAAGTACTTTCTTCCAAAATGGCAAACTCCATAATGCTTCAAAGTTCAGTTCATAATTGATGATATTAACATGATCAGAAATTGTAAAGAAACAATCTCGTCCCTTCCCTTCTGTTAAGATAATAGTCACATCATATCCAAATCGTTCAGCAAAATAATTCGCTTTAACTGACACAACCCTTTCAACACCACCTGCCGAATAAATAGCTGGTGTACATATAACTATTCTATATTTATCAGTTTTTGGCATAATTGATTTTGACTACAAAGATACAAATTCTTAGCTTAAGCGCCACTTTGATTTACAAAAATTAATAATTAAAAAAGAAAAGAATACCAAAATTTGGAAATATCAACAAGTTTTCGTATTTTTGCAACAAAAAGAATGAAAGCCCTGTTTCTTATATTCCATGGGTTCGACCCCAACAATGGTATTAGCAAAAAGATAAGTTATCAAGTTGATGCCTTAAAAGAATGTGGCATGGAAGTTCATCTATGCTACATGGACGAAACAGATTCTAAGAAAAGGCTTATTGACGGGAAAATCATTGCAGATTATGGGAATGGATTCTTCAGTAAAATAAGGAAAAGAACAGAATTCACTTCGATTTCAAATTATGTAAAAGATCATCATATCGACTTTGTTTATATCCGATCCAATCATAATGCCAATCCATTTACCATCTATATGGTCAGAAGGATGAAGAGATATGGTGCAAAGGTAGTGATGGAAATACCAACTTTCCCCTATGATTCTGAATATGAAGCACAAGGAATGAGTAGGCAGATCTTCCAAGATAAAATCTTCAGGCATTGGCTTGCGAACCAATTGGATGCCATTGTCACCTTCTCTGATTATGATCAAATCTTTGGCCAACAAACGATTAAAATATCCAATGGTATTGATTTCAGTAGTGTTAAGATAAAAACAGTCATCAATGACACATCAAAAGAGCTTAATCTGATAGGCGTTGCCGAGATTCACGAATGGCATGGATTTGACAGGCTTGTAAAAGGACTAGCCAATTATTTTTCAAAGCCACAGGATTATATTGTCAGATTTCACGTTGTAGGTTTTTTCTTTTCTGGGTGGTTAAAAGGGGAATTTAGTAAGATTGTCACAGATAATCACATGGAGGATTACATCATTCTCCACGGAAAGATGCATGGTGAACATTTGGATCGTCTTTTTAATCATTGTGATTTCGGAATTGGCAGTTTGGGACGTCATCGCGTAGGCATAGATAAAATTAAAACACTCAAGAACAGGGAATATGCAGCAAGAGGTATTCCTTTCGTCTATTCTGAAACAGATACAGACTTTGATCAGAAACCCTATGTA
>OCTX012278765.1_pt1 | contig 16749 bp, 10 predicted proteins | sample 1539691 | NCBI WGS metagenome assembly OCTX01 (sample SAMN02144231, study PRJEB22623) | gut metagenome | biome: sheep rumen | host: Ovis aries | place: New Zealand | reverse complement strand
TGGATGGACGAGTGGAGTACCCTGGAGATAGCAAAGACTTCATTCGACGGCATTAACTGGAGCGACTACAAGGCTATCCGCTTCTATTCGCAGGCCAACCGCACCGACTATGTCATCAACGTACTTACCAAGTGGGGCGACGGTGGCAAGTTGGGCGACCAGACCACAATGACCATGACCACCGGGTATGCCGAACTCAGTCTTGAGGGCATCAATATGGATGAAGCCCTCAAAGACGTGGACCGCCTTATGGTTCAGTGCAACAAGGAAGGCGGCAATGCCTTTAACTTCACCGACATCGTACTCGTAAAGAAAGTGAGCACAGGTGTTCATGAACTGTCAGCCTATCCCTCATCAAACACTTCTGAGGTGATATACAACCTCGCTGGTCAAAAAGTTCAGAATCCAGGAAAAGGACTCTATATCGTTAACGGAAAGAAAATTCTCAGATAAAGCCAGTAGTGCCAGAAATCTGGAAGTGTGTTAAAAAAAACGTTCATTGCATGTATATTTGTTGCAATGAACGTTTTTTGTTAGTTTTTGTATCATAATTTATAGAATAGAATGGGGAAAAATGATAATTTTGCAGCAAAATCACATTTAAGTGAAAAGTGAAAAGCGAAAAATAATTATAACTAAAAACAACAAGACGTGAAGAAACTGTTATACGGATAATAGCGTTATTACTATCAGCGACGTAAAAGTTAGTCATCAATAAATGGAAAAGTTAGTTAATAGTTAGTAGTTTTCTATGATTCCGCCCAAGCACTTGCGATGAGTACTTGGGCGGATTTTCATTACTCGTAATCGTCAATCACGGAGTTGATAAAGTCCATCATGGGCTTGGCTGCACGGAACATGCGCTCTATCTCATCGAGCCATTGGTTGCCTTGATAGAAATCCTCGTCCACCTGATGCCAACAGCAGTAATCCTTCATGCGGAGATACTGGACATATTCCCAGTCGCGAGGGAACCCTGAAGGACACGTTTTCAACTTTTCCAACCCGAAGCCTTGAGGCTGGTCCCAACTCGATACATCCGTAGGAGCTTTGAAACTGCTGGCAGTCGGACTACCGAAGTATTTTTGGAAATCCTTGTTCTCCACACATCGCAACCACTCGCTGGTGTTGCCCATCATCTCGTTGCGACATGAGGTCAGGATGTTCGTGGGCAACCAGTAATTGCCACAAGCCACCATGCAATGTCCTGGTTCCAGATGCAGGTAATAGCCTCCATGCAGTGCCTTCTTGCCATGGGCAGCGATATACCCTCCAAAGTGGTTTTTGTAAGGCGACTTATCGTTCGAGAAGCGGGTATCGCGATTAAACCGATAGGTGCAATCCTTCACGCTGAGATGTGCTATCGAGGGGTCAAACTCCGCAATGCGACCAATCGCCAACTTGATGCCTTCCTCAAAGTCTGCCCTCACCGCATCATACTCTGCCTTATGCTCCCAATACCACTCACGGCTATTGTTGGCCATCAGCCGTTTCAGATAATCCAAAATTCGTTTTGCATCCATAATTCGTATCGTTTTGTTTGCAAAGATACGAATAAATGGTAAGAATACAAAAAATCGCCCCAACATTATGGTGTGATGTTAGGGCGATTCCGATAGATTTCTTTATCTCATCATGACCTTTCTACAACTCCCATCACTCATGCGAATGATGTTCAGTCCGCGTTGAGGCTCTTTGACTTGTTTTCCGTCAAGGGTATAGATAGCTATCACTGAGATTTCTTTCTGATTGTCGAGATGGCTGATGCCTGTAACAGCATTTGCCGTACCATAAGCACTAAGGCCACCATTCTCGTTGACGGCCTGTACCTGCCATTTATCTGCGGTGGTATAGCCATCGAAAGAAGTCTCTTTGGTAAAGCCTGCCACCTCGCCATTCTTGGTGATGACGTAGCAGATGGCATAGGGTACAGCCTCCCAAGTGAGTTTCGATCCTTCACCTTTGACCACAGGTGCGTCGCAAGCCTCGCACAGTAAGTCGGGTTGCCATCCGTCATTGCCACCCATGACATTCTTCAGCGTATACTGGGCAGCCTCCTCAGCAGTCAACGTATTCTTCACGTTGAAGGTCTCCACCTTCTGAGTCTTGGCATCGTCAGCCCAATAATAGTAATAGGTCTCACGCTGTGAGAGATCTACGGGGTTGCCATCCTTATCCATGGTGTTATATTCAGCCCACAGTACGGGCAGTCCACCCATGGTGTTATACCAACCCTTGGCAGGAATGTTGACGAAGCTTTGTGTGTTGATATAGACGGTCTTGGGCTCACCATGCCAAGGACGACCGAGCCATATGTCGGTTACATCGACACCCTTGCGGGCACGAATCACATTGTTCTGGAAGACATAGCCCCACTTGGTGTCGGCTGTATGCCAAGGTGCTACGATATAGCCACCCGACGGACGGTTGATTTCGATGGTATCGCCATCCAGATAGACGTCGCCACCATTGTAGATAAAGTCGACGGCACCCTCGATAATCGAATTCTTGATGTAGTGACGATTCTTCTGGTTGCTGGTGGTAATCCAAGTATCCTGATAAGAGAGCAGGGCCACGCCGTTCAAAGCGATACGGTCGCCTTGGGTGTTCAGAGCCAGTGCCTGAGGACCAGCCTGCTTCTCGTGACCATAGCTGTTTTCGAGTGTCAGATTCTCGAAGAAGATGTTGTTGGCATTTACTACGACGGTAGCACCTACGCTGACGTGCAGGGCATTTTCGCCACCGCAGAGCTTATCGTCAAGGATGACGGTCTTATCGCGGTTCTGTCCGATGAAGTGCAGATAAGGCTTCTTGGCTGGAATGTCCACATGCTCCTTATACTCTCCGTTCTTGATGAAGATAAGCCAAGGTTTGGTGCGTCCCTCTGGGGCTGCATCGACAGCAGCCTGAACGGTCTGATAGTCGCCCGTTCCATCTTTAGCAACTACTGCATCATAGAGCTTAGCCTCGGGCTGCTGACGCTCCATAGTAGTAAAGGCTATTTGAGCGGCAGCAACGGCTTTTCCGCTACGGCTTACCAATACACCCTCGGGCATGGAGAAGGTATAGCTTGTGCCATACTTCAGCCCCATGTACTTGAAAACAGCTGTTTTACCAGAGATGATAGGACTGATTTGTTCGCCATTGAGTGTAGCAGTGCCTGTGCCGGCCTTTACCTTGTTATCAAAGGTCAGGATGACGCTACCACTGGCACTAACGCTTGTGGCATTATTGACTGGAGTAGAAGAAACCAATGTAGCGGTCTCGTCGGTACCGCCCTTTGACTCTGCCAACACAAAGATGTCTGTCACCATCGTGCCATCGTTGTCATTCTCAACACCCACGGTAGGAGAATTGTAGTCGGGCATCCAGCGAATCCATACGCGCTGCTGGTCGTTGGCTTCGGCGGGCAAGTCAAATTCTACCTCTGTCCATCCGCGCTCGGGCAACGTATAAGTGCCGAAGGTAGTGAACGACGTGCCGTCTGTACTATACTGCGCATAGATGGTCTGATGAGCCCAGTAGTCGTCGCCTACGGCAGCAGACAGTTTCAAGTTCTGATAACCCTTTGACGAGAATGAAATCTGGAAGTAGTTGTTGTCCGTCCAAGCCCGCCATGCTAATGCGGCATATCGGTTCTGGCGATACTGTCCCAGCCAAGCATTAGATTGTCCGTCTTTGTTCATCAACTGCAGCACACCAGCATTCTCAGAGTCAGACTTGTAGTCGGCAGCACGATCCTGACGTGGCTCGGCATTGAATAAATCCCAGCCTACGATATAGTCGACGGCAGAGAACGTAGCCGTCAGATTCTTTTCACCGTCCATCTTCACGTCACGCTCTACACTCGTGGTATTATCTTCCCATTGTGTAAAGGTCAGGACGCGGTTGTTCAGTGTTGTCAATTTCACATCGGTTCCCTCTTCATAATGGTGAACACCATCAATCACATTACCTTCAGGAACAAACTGCACGAGATTAGCATTAGCACCACCCTCGAGTTTCAGGTTCAGTGCATAGACATTTTTCTTCGTATAGGTGGCGATGAGAGCAGTATTCTGCTTTATCTCGAAAGAATATGGATTTTCCTTGGAAACCTCTTTGCCGTCGTTGTCAGTCCATGCGACAAAGTGATAGCCAAAGTTCTCAGTGGCTTTAACTGTGAGTAGTGTACCCTCGTCGAACTCACCACCAGCAGGATTGCACGAAACATTGCCCGCACCCTCCATGCCGAGTTTTACACTCATGGTATAGGTAGGTACAGCCTCAGGTGTTCCTGTCATGTCACCAGTGACTACTACATTAGCAAAGCCATACTCTTTGGCCGATGCAAGATTGTAGATTTTGATTTTCAGTACCAATCCGTTCTCATCGGTCGTCAGTGCGGAGAGGTCGTAACTATGAGTTGAGAACTCGTTGTTACGAGCAGGAGTCACACCTGTTTCTAACGTTGTCTCCTGACCACCGGCTATAGCTACTACGTCGAATTTGCCACCATTGGTGCCCCAACGGCTGGCCTCAAACTTGAATGATTTGGGAGCAAACTTCAGACCCTTCTTGGGCTTCAGTGTAAAGGTCAGCACATCGTCGTCATTGACTGCGCCATTATCGTTCGATGGCTTGTAAAGTGTCTGCACGCATGTGCCGGCAGTACCTATTCTTGATACCGTCAGTTTGCCAAGATCGAATTCAGCCACACTGAACAGTCCTTGAACGCTTGCCACAGCGCCAGTGACATCGTCCGTTCCCTTGCCTAAGGGCCATGAGAGCGTCATTCCCTTCTCGTCGACGGGCTTAGCTTCTTCCTGCTTCTCACCGGAAATGCTGATTTCATTCATGCGCCATACACAAGTGGCCCCATTCTGAGTAGCAAGTTGCGTACGCTCTTGCGCTGCTACCGTAAGTGGCAGCAGTGCGAAGAGCAACACTAACCATCGTGTTAAAATATTTTTTACGAACATAAATTTTGAATTAGTAGTTATTGAATGATGTTTTAATTAATCATCTTACGTACAGAACCATCCTGCATCCGGACGATGTTCAGGCCACGCTGCATCTGCGTGTGACTGCGACCGTCAAGGGTATAAAAAGCAATGGGCTTTTGGCTGTTAGCTTTTGACTGAGAACTAATGCCAGTCGTATTGTCTACAGCCACACCATGTATGGTAAGGTCGGAGAGACAGATTGTCTTACCTGTTGCAGCACCGTTATACCAAGGATAGACGCGGACGAGCAACTCCTGACCATCCTTAACGGTCAGCACAGGCTTAGCCTCTACATATTGCGGATTGTTGGCAGGCATCTTCTTCATTTCGAAGATGGTGGTGCGGGTTTCGAAGTTGTCTGTAGAATAATAGATGTGACAGCACATGCCATTACCGCCGCAGCCAGAGGCAAAGAGCGAGATGAGGTCAATCTTCAAATCCATACCGGCAGAAGGTTTGATACCCCATTGAATATAGCGCTCAGGATTGTCGTCGATCTCGTCAGCAGGCCATGCGTCGCCCGTCAGCAGGTTACGCTGCATCTTGCGTGATGCATCATAACCTGTCCATTCGGGCCATACAGTGGCAGCATTGGGATTGCTGTAGCGCTGTATGTACATACCCTGAAAACTTTCACCTATAACGTTGGCAGGACCAGTCAACTCGCAATTCTCATCTTTCTCCAGTCGCCAATAAGCTTTCACCTCTGCACCACCATCCAGTGTGATGGCAGTAGCCAACACGGGAATCTCGATAGTCTTCTCGCCCTGGCTGATGGTAATCAAGCCTTTTGTCTCGCCATTCTGAGTCAGCGTCAGCTGGGCATAGAAGGTCTTTACCAGTGTTGAACCAGTATATTCTGCAGTCAGTGTATTGGTCCATTCTGTTTTGTCAAACGAGAGCTGGATGCCTTCGCTGGCACTGATGCTTACAGAACCAGATTCTGGAGACAGGCCGAAGCCATTCAACGTAAACTCCTTCTGCAGGGTTTGACCTTTATAGGCCTCACCGAAATTACCGTCAGCAGGCGACACGCTCAGGTCTGTCGGCAGTGTGATATCTTCAGCCAGAATATTCTGCGCCTTCATCAGACGGGCACATTCACGAGCCACCAGCAAAGCACCTGTGGTGTTGAAGTGGGTAGAACCTTGTCCATCGAACAAAGTTGCTTCACACTTAGCGCGCGTACCATAACTTTCATATAGGTTCTTGGTAGCTGTGGTCAGGTCGATAAAGGCAATACCTTTCTCCTCAGCCAGCTTTTGTGAATGATAGGCGTAGTCCATGGTGTGGTCGTCGGCACCCACTTTCTGGTTTTCTTTGATACCGTCGGCTGTCAATACTGAGAACTTGTCACCTAAATCGTGGCGTCCGGCACGGTTGATTTTGCCGTTGCCTTCCATATAGCTGCGACAAACGGGTGAACAGATAATGGGAGTAGCACCTTTGGCAATGACCTCGTCCACTATTTTGCCCAACCATTTCTTATAGGTATCAGAAGGAGTGGTACCACGCGAATCGAGAGCATTAGCTTCTGTGGTCATTCCTTTACTGATATAATATTGGTAAACCTCGTCACGGTCCATGCCGTTGATCTTCTCGTCGTTATGGCCGAAGGTAATGATGACGTAGTCGCCTGCCTCGACATTCTTCTTGGCAGTCTGCCACAACTCGTTATAACCTCCGCGTGAATCACGTCCTCCTTTGGCATAATTAATGCTGGTCCAACCATTGGTCAGAAACTGACCGAAATACATACCCCAGCCACGTGTTACTGTAGCTTTCTCATCGTAAGGTGCCATTGTAGAATCGCCTAGCGTGTGCACCTTCTTAGCACCTACTGTTAGTGTCATCAGCAAGATGACGCTCATCAAAAAAAGTAATTTTATCCTCATAAGCAAAATAATTATTCGGTTAAACAAAGGAATGCGTCTTTCAGTATCTGTTGGGCAAAACTTGCTAGCCATAACATGCAAAATGTCATAGCTACAAAAAACCTTTTGTTTTGTTGCATCATTTTTAAAATAAAATTTGAGTTAGTACTTTTGGTTGTTGAAGTGGATGCAAAAGTACAATACTAAAAAAAGATGGAGGATGAAAAATGCCCCATCTGCGTATAGAAAATGCGTCAAACAGGACATTTGACGCATTTTTCATACCTAATTGACCGAATTTTTATACTCTGAAGGTAGTTTCCCTGTGCTTTGCTTGAAGCATCGACTGAAATATTTAGGGTCGGTAAAGCCACAAGCATAGGCAATTTCGGATACACTTCTATTACTTTGAATGAGCATTTGGCAAGCACGTTTGATGCGAGCTTCGCGCAACAAATCTTGCGGTGTGATGCCCATGGCTTGTTTCAGTTTACGTTGTAGTCCACTGCGACTAATGGCTGCAGCTTCAGCCATATCACCGACTGAGGCATCACTATTTCCGATGTTTTCTTCGATAAAAGTCATGACACGTTGAATCAGTGGGTCTGAGGTCAGTTGCTCCTCGTTATATTGAGAGAGCTGTTCGATAGCACCGGCTTTGTTGCTTTTCGACTCGATTAATGCCAGATATGCCTCTAAGGTCTCGTGTTGTTTACGCTTGATGCGTTGTATATAATAATAGGTATAGGCAATGCCACCTATTATAACAACCACGATTAACAATAGAAGAAGGCGCCCCCAGACCGATTCCCAAAAGGTAGGTTCGACAATGATAGTTAGTGTGCGAATCTGTTCCTGCCAGACACCATCGGCATTCGTAGATTGGATTTCAAGTTGATAGGTTCCTGGAGAGAGGTCAAGTAGTGTGGCAGAACGACTATGCCCGACATGGTGCCAAGGCTCGTCCTTTGAACTGGAAGAGAGGAGGCGGAAAGCGTAGCTGATGCGCTCTGGAGCAGTATAATCAAGGGCTGCAAAATAAACAGTAACGCTACGTTCTTGAGGTAACAGCTTCAGGGTGTCCAAATGCTCAACATTCCAGCGAGGATTATCTCCCTGTACAGAAACTGCGGTCAACACCAGACGTGGTGCGGAAACGGTGGTTGACATCTGTTCGATATTGGTGATGAAGGCTCCATTAGTCAGTCCAAACATCCAACGTGTTTTATCCAGCTGTAAAGGATGTGCCTCACTGAAACGAAAGTCATCATGAAAATAACTCGCATCAAGGATTCGGCCTTGATAGGTGCTGTCGATGAGTGTAATCAGATGGCTACCGACAGCCATCAGCCGGCCGTCGTTTATCATGCTAAGCGATTGCACGATGTTGTTTTGCTGCATGGGGAAGAATTCGCTCAAATGGCGGAAATCCAGTTGCTCTTCCAGTAAATCACTGCTCATAATCTGATTGACACCGCCACTTTCAGTGCTAACAAACAAATGCCCTTTGCTATTTTCTACGATATCCATGGTGGCACTGCAGCTGAGGCTGTTAGCGCGATCTGATTCACGTTGGTGTAAACGGAAGCGCATGTGGTCTGCTGTGTTCTCCAGTCGTGCCACCAGTAAACCGCTGGTAGTTGCTGCCAGCATAATGTCATGCGGAGTAATATGTAGATAGCGAACTTTGGCAGCTTGTTGGAAAGGATAGTTCTTGGGCGACTTAAAAATGGGATGTTCTGCCTGTGGCTCTTCTGTGTAGCAGATACCTCCATCCATTGTGGCTATCCAAAGACGTCCTTTTTGATCTTGCGTGATGTGGTAGATGTTTCTGCTGGGCAGTTCTGTGAGATGTTCTATTTTAAAGTGTCCATTCCCTTGCGGGCGCAAACGGAAAAGACCATCTGGTTTGGTGCCCAGCCATAAGCTACCATCAGTTGTTTCGTACATGCAATAGATGTTAGTACCAAAACGCGTGTAGTTCAGGTGCAGTTGTCCGTCACTTCCTAAGTAGCCTATTCGTTGGTCGTTTTCCAAAGCGTAGGCGCAAAGAGTTCCGTCTTTTGCTGCTACCCAATAGCGCTGCTGGTTATCCTTGAATAGGCTTCTCACTTCGGCCACCTGTTCCATGGGCAATGGGTAGGTATGCTGAATGCTTGTACACAGTTTATAGATACCTCCATCTCCTAATAGCCATAGATTGCCCTGATGGTCGGTACATGCAAATCTCAGTTGTTTCAGGGGAGCGTTGAGCGGGTAGGAGATTACTTGCCCGTTCTTGCCCATGTAACTTAACTTGGAAAACTCGTTTAACTGCCATGATATGCCACTGGCATCATGCCATGTGATGGTGCTGCCATCAACGAGACCAAGGCTTTTGTTGTATTGCTTAGTTAGTGCGGGTGCATTCTTCTTCTCCTTTTCTGTCAGGTCGCGGAATCGGTAATTATGGGTGTCGAAAAGGAAAAAATCATCTTCAACCATGCATAGGATGTTTCCGTCAGGCAGCAATACTATTCCTGTCAGACGGTCTGATAGCATGTGGCACCCGTCTCCTACTGTGGGCTTAAACGTTTGAAATTCGTAACCATCGAAGCGACACAGTCCATTCCACGTAGAAAACCACATGAATCCATGTTCATCTTGCAACAGACGGGTGATGTGTGAACTGGGAACACCGTTCCCCTCGTCGTATTTTATCAGACGGCAAAAAGGCTGTGCAAACAAGTGCAGACAGCCGTACAGCATGAGTAGTATGAAAACATTTGTTCGTTTTGAGGTCATGTTGGTAGTTTGCTTTATGAATTTTCGTGCAAAGATAATGTTTTTTATGTAACTTTTGTTACAATGAACGTTTTTTGTTAGTTTATGTATCATATTTTATAGGATGAAATGGAGGAAAACGGTAATTTTGCAGCAAATTCATAACATAACTAAAAACAATTCAAGATGAAGAAAACGGTTTTGATGTTCATGGCTTTGCTGATGACCCTGGGGCTGAAGGCTCAGGTAAAGCCCATCGTGCTGGGCGACAAGCATGCCATGCTGAAGGTGAAACAGGGCGAGAAGTATCTGCTGTTGCCGGTCCAGGAGTCGGAAGAGATTGCGGCTATTGCCGTGCTTAATGGTGACAACGAAATGGTGAAACGGCTGAATGTGAAGCTGGCCGTTGATCGGGTGGACTATTATATGCCACTGGAACTGAAGGGTGCCAGACTTCTGGACATCGAGTTTCATGGTGACCGCAGGCAGAAGGGTGCCGTGAGTGAGTTCGTTTGCTGGCGCGAGATGAAATATTCAGGTTCGTTTGACACCACCAATCGCGAGCACTTCCGTCCCGTCTATCACCATACCCCATTATATGGTTGGATGAATGATCCCAATGGCATGTTCTATAAGGATGGTGTATGGCACCTATATTATCAATACAATCCCTATGGAAGTCAGTGGGAGAACATGACGTGGGGACACTCTACCTCGCGCGACCTTATTCATTGGGAGGCACAGCCCTTGGCTATCGAGGCCGACTGGCTGGGCAGCATCTTCAGCGGTTCGTGTGTAACCAACGGTGATGAGGTGGTAGCCATGTACACATCGGCAGGACATCACCAGACGCAGTCGATTGCTTTCTCGAAGGATGGTGGACGCACCTTTACGAAATATGCAGGCAATCCTGTGCTGACTACCAGCGATGTGGCCGACTTCCGCGACCCACGTCCGTTCTGGAATGAGGACATCAAGGCTTGGAACCTTATCTTGGCTGCTGGTCAAGAGATGCGCATCTATTCGTCGAAAGACTTGAAAGACTGGAAATATGAGAGTTCGTTTGGCAAGGAGTATGGTAACCACGGTGGTGTGTGGGAATGCCCAGATCTGTTCAAAATTGATGGAAATTGGGTGCTGATTTGCAACATCAACCCTGGAGGCCCCTTCGGAGGCTCGGCTACACAGTATTTCGTAGGCCAGTTCGATGGACATAAGTTCACATGCGAATCCATGCCGAAGGTAACTAAATGGCTGGATTATGGCAAGGACCACTATGCTACTGTCTCTTTCTACAATGCGCCAGAGAACCGTCATGTAGTACTGGCGTGGATGTCTAATTGGCAGTATGCCAACCAAGTTCCTACCAAGCAGTTCCGCAGTGCCAACTCCATACCTCGCGACCTTGGATTGTTCCGTTGTGGCGAAGAAACCTACGTCAGTGTGGTACCCTCGAAGGAGATGCTCGCCCTGCGTGGTGCAAAGGTGAAGAAGCCGACGGAGACTTGCGAGATATTGGTTGACACCAAGAACAATACCGAGATAGTGCTTTCCAATACGAAGGGCGAGCAGGTGGTGATGAAATATGATGCTGCCAAGCAAACGTTCAGCATGGACCGTGTAAAAAGTGGCGATGTAAGTTTCAGCGAGGCCTTCCCTGCAGTGACTGAGGCACCGACCTTTGGCACCATCAAGCAGCTTCGCATCTTTATTGACCGCTGCAGCATTGAGGCCTTCGATGCTGAGGGCAAAATGGCGATGACCAATCTCGTGTTCCCCTCGGAACCGTATAACAATATTAAGGTAAAGGGCGGAAAAACAACAATCTTTGAAATTAAATACTAAACAATATGGGTAATCAAAACAAATCGATTTATCTGATCCCTGTGATGCTCTGCTTCTTCTGCATGGGCTTCGTGGATCTGGTGGGCATCGCCTCCAACTATGTGAAGGAAGACTTGGGTCTTACCGACTCTGTTGCTAACATCTTCCCCTCATTGGTATTCTTCTGGTTCCTTATCTTCAGTGTGCCTACGGGTATGCTGATGAACAAGATAGGACGTAAAAACACGGTATTGCTGTCGCTCATTGTGACGGTTGTGTCGCTGTTCATCCCCCTGCTGGGCAGTTCGTTTACCGTAATGCTCATCGCCTTCTCGCTTCTGGGCATCGGTAATGCCTTCATGCAGACCAGTATCAACCCATTGGCTATGCTGATTATCGGCGACAAGAACCTGGCATCAACCCTGACTTTCGGTCAGTTTGTGAAAGCCATCGCCTCGTTCCTCGCTCCTTACTTGGCCATGTGGGGTGCCACAGCTGCTATGCCTACGTTCGGATACGATTGGCGCGTGTTGTTCCTTGTTTATTTCATTGTCGGCATCCTGGCTACGGCACTGCTGTGGGTTACTCCTATTCAGGAAGATATACAGGAGGGTAAGTCGTCGTCGTTCATGGATTGCATCCGTCTGCTGGGTAAGCCCATTGTGCTGCTGTCGTTCTTCGGCATCATGTGTCATGTGGGTATCGATGTGGGAACCAACACCACCGCACCCAAGCTGTTGATGGAACGTGTGGGCATGACGCTCAACGAGGCCGCCTTTGCCACATCCTTGTATTTCATTTTCCGTACCATCGGAGCCTTGACGGGGTCGTTCTTCCTCCGTGTCATGAAGACCCGCTGGTTCTTCATCATCAGCGTTTGTCTGATGGCTGCATCCATGATTCTGATGTTCAGTGGCGAATCGAAGATGGTGCTCTACACGGCTATCGCCTTGGTAGGCTATGGTAACTCCAACATCTTCTCGATGGCTTTCTCTGAGGCATTGCTCTCTGTGCCCGACAAGCAGAATGAGGTCAGCGGTCTGATGATTATGGGTCTCTTCGGTGGCACTATCTTCCCACTCATCATGGGTTTCTGCAGCGATGCCGTAGGTCAGGCAGGTGCCGTAGCGGTCATGGCTGTAGGTGTCATCTACCTCTTTACCTATATCCCCCGAATTAAAAGGTAATCACAAAGTTCTTAGACCTAAAGGTCAAAGCGACCAAGGTCGATTACAAATATCAAAAATCAAAGTTCAAAGAATATGAAACGTTATGTAGTAGGCCTCGGTGAGGCATTATGGGATGTACTTCCCGAAGGAAAGAAACTGGGTGGCGCCCCTGCCAACTTTGCTTATCATGCAGGGCAATTCGGTCTGGAGACTCTGGCTGTCAGTGCCTTGGGTGAGGATGCTTTGGCTGAAGAGACCATCGATGCACTGAAAGAACACGGTTTGAACTACCTGATGCCTCGTGTCCAGTATCCTACGGGCACGGTACAGGTAACACTCTCGGGCGACGGTATTCCTGCCTATGAGATTAAGGAAAACGTAGCATGGGATAATATTCCCTATACTGCCGAGATTGCCGAGGTGGCCAAAAGTGCGCGTGCGGTGTGCTTCGGTTCTTTGGCTCAGCGCAATGTGGTGTCATGGGCAACTATCCGTCAGTTCCTTGACGATACCCCTGAGGACTGCATCAAGATTTTCGATATCAATCTGCGCCAACAGTTCTATACGAAGGACGTTATCGAGGAGTCGTTCAAGCGTTGCAACATCCTGAAGATTAACGATGAGGAATTGGTAGTCATCAAGCGTATGTATGGCTACGACGACCTTGACATGCGAGGCATCTGCGAGAAGATTCTGGCAGAATATAAGCTGAAAATGCTGGTGCTCACTTGTGGTACCAACGGCTCGTATGTCTTTGCACCAGGTCTGACTTCATTCCAAGATACTCCTAAGGTGACCGTTGCTGATACCGTAGGTGCCGGCGATTCCTTTACAGGCAGTTTCTGTGCTGCTATCCTCAATGGCAAGCCCATGGAAGAGGCTCATCGCATTGCCGTAGAGGTGTCAGCCTACGTCTGCACCCAAAACGGAGCCATGCCCAAATATCCTGCTGAGCTAGTGGCTAAGGTGAAGTAAAGTGTTGAATATCCATGGTATCACCCCTGTGTCAAAATGATGCAGGGGTATATTTTTGTCATATTGTCAATAGGCTTTTGTAGATCAGGAGATGGTTCTTGCTATGGCAAGCGACTTCGTCGATTACTCTGATCTGTTATAAAACATTAAAGGTTTACGAAGTATGCTGACGTATTGCAATAATTTAGTACCTTTGGTGCAACTTAAAACAATAAATATGCCCAGACAAGCGCGCAAGACAAGCGGCACAGGTATCTACCACGTAATGCTGCGTGGTATTTAAAGTAAAAAACCGATAAAGATGAAAAAAATACTATTATTCTCCGTTGCTATCATAGCCGCTGTAGGCGTTCGCGCACAGCGCTCGCCCGTAGGAATAGTCAGCATTCAGGACACGACGAAGAGCGTGCAGGTGGGTGTCATCTCGTCGGTAGCTACCGATGGTGGCAAGGGTCTGCAGTTGTCGACATTCACCAACAATTCGGGTGCCACCTTCAATGGTGTGCAACTCAGTGCTATCACAAACCTGACCCAGAATATGTACAATGGCGTGCAGCTGGGCGGTATGCTGAATGCTGCTTCTGGCGAAATGGGTGGCTGGCAAGTTGCGGCCTTCAACTATGCCGATTCGCTGAAGGGCGCGCAGATTGGTATTTTCAATACCGCTCGTCATATCGAGGGCGGATGGCAGTTTGGTATCATCAATTATACTAAAGACACGATTCCTGGCGCCACGCGTATCGGTCTGGTGAACATCAGCCCGAAGACTACCATCGACTGGATGCTGTTCGGCGGCAATCAGAGCAAGGCGAATTTCGCCATACGCTATCGAAACAAGAGTACCTATAATATCATAGGTCTCGGCACGCATTTTATGGGTTTGAGTAGCCGCTTTTCCGGTGCCGTCTACTATCGCCTTGGTCAGTATTTCCAGCTGTCGCCCAAGTGGAGTATCAGCGGCGACATAGGTTTTGCCCATATCGAGACCTTCGAGAAAAGTGAAAGCGACAAGCCCCAGCGCCTCTATGCCCTGCAAGCGCGCATCAATGCCGACTACCAGTTCAACAAGACACTGGGCGCCTTTGCTTCTGTGGGTTGGGGCGACACGCGCTATTATCACCATTCTACGAGCTACCGTAGTCGTCCTATCTTCGAAGCTGGTCTGACCATTCGTCGTCACAAGAGCAATCGCGACGACCTCTGGCAGTACACCAATTTAAGGAAGAAGGTAGCTGAAAACCATCAGGAGACGGGCGATAGCACAATGGCTCTTGAACCCAAGAAGTGCTTCTGGGGTGCGGCCCTCGAAGTAACCGGCATCAATGTCGGCGTGCATCTGATGGACCGTTATCTGGTGAAGGAACCCTTTGTAAAGACTACGCTGAATAGCATCGGCGAAAACTTCCGCAGGGGTATGGTGTGGGATAACGACCTGTTCACGATGAACATGTTCGCTCACCCCTATCATGGCAACCTCTACTTCAATGCGGCGCGTGCCAACGGCTTGAGTTATTGGGAATCGGCACCCTTCGCCCTGTTGGGTTCGGCTGAATGGGAGTTCTTCGGCGAGACCGATCCCCCTGCCATTAACGACCTCTTCGCTACCACCTGTGGCGGTATGGCCATTGGTGAAACACTGCACCGCCTGAGTCTTACGCCACTCGACGACCGCACGCGCGGTTGGAACCGCTTCTGGCGTGAGGCACTGGCTACCTTGTTAAACCCCGTTCAGGGAATCCATCGTATCATCAGTGGCGATGCTTGGCGCGTCAAGCATGATCACTACCATTATCATGACTTCAAAGCGTTACCCATCCAGGCATCGTTCTCGACCGGTCTGCGCTATGTGGCTGACGATGGTGCTCTGTTCCGTGGCGACTACTGCCCGTATGTAAACATCGGCTTTGTCTATGGCGCAGGTGTCGACGGCGAAAAGCACACCAAGCCTTTCGACTTCTTCGACTTCGATGCTACGTTCTCCTTCGGTGGCAGCCAACCCATCATCAACAACATCAACATCATGGGTCGTCTGTGGAGTACGCCTATCATCGACCATACGGCAAAGAACGAACACGCCAAGAGCATGTATGGTGAGTTCGGTTTCTATCAGCACTTCAACTATTATGACTCCAAACCCATCAAGGACGGCTCTGACCTGACACCCTACCGTATCAGCGAGCCCGCATCGTTTGGTCCTGGTTTTATGTTTGTGATGAAACAGCCCAAGGCAGCGCTTACTCGTGCTGAGCAGCGCGTCTTCCTGAGTGGTATTCTGCTGGGTGGTACCAAGAGCGACTACTTCAACGTCATCGAGCGCGACTACAATATGGGTAGCGGTTTCAGCATCAAGACCAAGACGGTGCTCGACTTTGGCAATACGGCACGCTTCACGCTGAACGCCAAGTATTTTCGCATCTTTACCTTCAAGGGATACGAGGATAAGCTGGCACCACTGCAGGCACGCATTGTCAGTGGCGAATTCACGGAAGAATATCTGCGCTCTATCGCCGACGACAAGGACAAGTTCGAGGAAGTGACGGGCTTCGACCTGCGCTATCTGAATGCTCAGGGCGACAAGGGCAATGCCGGACTCCTGATTATCAATCCCGTGCTGGAGTTCCATCTGACGAAGCAATGGGGCATCATCGCTCAGGGGTCTTACTTCATTCGTCACACCAACTACAAGTATCACGACAGTGTGCATGCCAGCACGTTCGAGGCCAAGATTGGTCTGACCTGCCGACTGTAAGAAGTTAAAAAAAACAATTATGGAAAAAATATCTGGAACACGGGGGCAGGTACCTGTCTCACCGAGAAACCCTCCATGGTGGTTTACGAAATGAAAGCCCGTCAGCAACTGCTGCAAGCTTCAGCTACGGTACCGCTCGACGATGATGAACCAGTAATCGAACAGTGGTAACATAATAGAATTGGGGACCGCCAAACATTTTGGCAGTCCCCACTTTCATTCACTGTTCACTAGCGAAGCGTTTCACTATTCACTAGTGCACCCAGTGCACGCAACTCGTTACTCCCATCGTGGTTGCTATTGCCGTCAGTATGCTTATCAGCAACTGAATCAGCCATTTCCATGTCTCTTTCTTCATCGTTTACCTCCTTTCCTTAAATCCGTATTTCCGCTGAAGCGAAGCGCCCGAA
>OCTX012196613.1_pt1 | contig 16749 bp, 15 predicted proteins | sample 1539691 | NCBI WGS metagenome assembly OCTX01 (sample SAMN02144231, study PRJEB22623) | gut metagenome | biome: sheep rumen | host: Ovis aries | place: New Zealand | reverse complement strand
GCGGGAGCCCTAACGCTCGGAGTTTCTTTTTGTCAGGAGAAAAACGCCCATTTCACTTGTAAAAACGCACATCATCCCTTATTTATCGGGGTGAGATGCACATTGACAGTCAAAAAAAGGGTAAACTCCAGCAATATACCATTTTCTATGCGCGCGGGGCGAAGCCCAGGACGCCGCAGTTCTCGCCGACGAGGAACGAGCGCGCGATAGCGTCATGCACGTACGCTTTCGCGCCGCGAACGGCCGAGGAAAGATCGCGGCCAAGCGCGAGTTCGGCGGCAAGCGCCGCCGCAAGCGAACAGCCGGTGCCGTGAGTGGAAATGGGATTGGCGACCCACGGCATCGAAAACTCCTCAAACGACTTTCCGTCAAAAAGAACGTCAACTGCCGTCGCACCAGAACCATGACCGCCCTTCACGAGAACAGCGCAACCGAACTTGTCGTGAAGCCGAGCGGCAAGCTCCCTCGCATGGGCCAAATCGGCCGCGCGACTTTCAGACGGGTCAACGGCAATTCCGCAAAGCGCCTCGGCCTCGGGCAAGTTCGGCGTGACAAGCGTGGCGAGCGGAAGAAGACGCTTCGTGAGAGCGGTGACCGCAGCGTCGGACACAAGCCGCGCGCCGCTCGTCGCAATCATCACAGGGTCTATCACCTTTGCGATTTCCGGATGCGCGGCAAGACGGTCGGCAATTACTTCGATTGCTGCAGGATCTGCGAGCATTCCCGTCTTGAGTGCGCGAATCTCGTAGACGCCAAGAACCGCATCAAGCTGCGCGGCGACAAAGTCTGCAGGAACGGCGTGGATTGCAGAAACGCCATGCGGGTTCTGCGCCGTGAGCGCCGCAAAAACAGTGCATCCGTGGAGACCATAGGCGTGGAAAGCGCGAAGGTCCGCCTGAACGCCGGCGTTTCCGCCGGAATCGCTTCCGGCAATTGTAAGGCAGCAAGGAGATATTGCACCGTTCATATCGTGTATTATATCACACGGTACCGAGGAAGCGGTCGGCGTTTTCGTCGGTAATCCGCTCAAGTTCCGCGGCGGAGAGATTGAGGATGTCAGCCGTCTTGGCAAGGACGTCGCGGATGTGCGGGCGCGTAGGGACACGCGCCCCTACCACAGCATCGGTCTCAACAAGAAGCCGGTCGAGGGGGATTTTCTTGACGAGTTCGCGATAGTTCACTGCGTGGTCGTTCAAGACTGCCGGACCCACGGAGATAAAGCCACCCAATTTGACGATCTCTGGAATAAGCCCGTCAGAACGGGAGAATCCATGAAAAAGGAATGAGGGAGTGGGGGAGTGGGGGAGTGGGGGAGTGGAGGAGTGGAGGAGTGGATGAGTGGGGGAGTGGGAAAGATGGCGGCAAACCGCTGTGACGACCTGGCCCCAGCACTTCGCCCCATGAAGGACGACGGGGCGGCGAAGCTCCAGGGCAAGCGCGAGTTGAGCCTCGAAGACCTCTCTCATGCGCGGTGAGATTTCGCGGCTTTTCAGACGATCAAGCCCAATCTCGCCAACGCCAGCGGCTGGGTGGTCGAGAAGGTTGGCGCGCAGGGAGGCGAGAAATGAGATGTCTGGGACGACTGGGATATCTGGGACTGATGCGCGGCTTGTCTCAGATGTCCCAGTTGTCCCAGATGTCCCATCAACAGCATCCCAGGGGTGAACGCCAAAGAAGTCGCGACCAATCAGCAACTCGCGCACAGACGAGTCGCCGCAGGAAACATGGCAGTGTGCGTCGGTCATCTCGCGCCCTTGCGGCGCTTGCCTCTCTTGGCGCTCTTGCCGACGGAAGAACTCTTTCCGACGTTTGGAATCGCCGTGACGATTGCCTCGGTCGCCTCAAGGTCGCTGCGGCCGCGATAGATCATGTGGCCCGTGTCATCGACTACATACACAATCGGATAGCGGCCTCCGGCGCTGGGCTCCTGCGTGCGCCCCGCGCCCTCGTAGACAGGGAAGGTCACCTTCGCCTTCTTTATGAGGTTCTCGGTCTTCGCGGACTTCCCGCCACGATGCGAACCAAGGACGACGAGCGGCTTCGACTTGTACGCCGACCACACGTTCTCGATGCGCGGCAGAAGCGCTACGCTGTCCTCGTCCGATTCGCTGAACACGTAGACCATGACGATCTTTCCGTCGAACGAACTCTCGGTAAGCTTCTTCCCGCAGTACCAGTTCTCGGGCTCAAGCCCCTTCCACGGCTTGGAAAGGTCGACGACCGGCTTCGGCGGCTTGGCGCTCTTCGCCGGCTCTTCAGGTTTTGCCTCCTCTTCGGGCTCTTCCTCGGGTTCGGCGGCAGGGGGCTCTTCCGCAACCTCCTCCTCGGGGCGGAAGCGATGCCACTGCTCGACCCAGAAGTCCTTCGTTACGTTGTACCACTCCACCGTGGCGTCGCGCCCGATTACGGCGTATTCTCCGGCCTTCGTGTCAGGCCAGAACTTGGCAATGACAAACTCCGCGGCGACCACAAGGCCGACGAGTACGATAAGAACGAGAAGCGCCTTTTTCATAGTTCCCCCCTATGTGTTAGGCCCGAAGAATGCCGAGTTCGTATGCTCGCGAGACGGCGCTCGTCGCGTTGGGGCAGCCGAGCTTCGTCATGATTCCCTTCAAATGCGTCTTTACTGATTCCGCGCCGATTCCGAGCGCCGAAGCGATTGCCTCGCGCTGCTTGCCGCGCGCCACTTCCCTGAGGACGTCGAGCTCGCGTGCGGTCAGCGTTGACGGCGCGGCCTGGAACTCCTCGCAGATGAAATCCGGCCCGTCCGCGGCAATCGCACGGATTGCGGCGACTAAGCGGTCCTGGTCTACGTTCTTGGGAAGATACCCTTTCGCACCCTCTTCGCGCGCCCTCGACTCCTCTTCCTTGAGGGGCATGCCCGCCATCAGGAGCACGCGGATGTCGGGATGGACCTCGCGGAGCTTGGCGAGGACGCCGAAACCATCGATGCCCGGCATCCTGATGTCGCTCAAGACGACGTCCGGCTTCGAAAGCCCCGCGATCGCGACCGCCTCCTCGCCCGTTGCGGCAAGGGCGCTCACGCTGAAGTCGCGCTCGCTCTCGAGCATCGCGGCAAGCCCTTCCCTGACCATCGGGTGGTCGTCGACTATCATTATCGAGATCATCGCGTCAGTTCGTCATCTCTTCATAATGGGCACCGTTGAACGAAACGTCCTTGCCCTTGCACAGCCATTCCGTAAGGTCCTCAAGCTCGTTCCTGTCAATTTCAAGCGCCCAGCCAATACTGGATGGCGAAGCGGGGACCACAAGCTTCTCTATGTGGCCGTCGGCAAATGCCACATGGGCAAAGAGCCCGCGCTTGCCATTCGGGTGGTTGAAGCCAATCACCTCGTTGTGGTTGTACTGCAGCGTGCAGTCGTTATTTATTCCAGAACCGGTATCGGTGTCTACCTTGACCCTGTCGTTCTCGAGGAACTGCAGTTCTGCAAACATGAGGACGCGGTCGGGACGCGAAAGGTGGCCGTAGCCGATATGCGGCGCGTGCAGCTTCGCCCGCGCGCCCAGCGAATCGTCGTACCCGAAGCGCTCGTTCATCACATAGCTCCAAAGCGGCTTTTTCAGGCGCATTCTCCTCATATGTTCCGGGCATACAAACACGTCGGAGTTTTCGGAGACATACCGCCACAGCGCACCGTTGGTAAGGGCGTATTGGCGAGTATCGAAGTCGGTATTGTAGGCCGAGGTGAACCAGTCGCCGCTTGCGATATGCGATGTGACATTGCCGGCATATGCGCCGCGGGAATTCCAGCTAATCCATCCGCGCACCTCGGAATACCTCTGCTTGATTTCGCCGGCGGAACTCTCGTCCCTGGCGAGGGCGCGCGTTTCGGCCGATCCTGCAAGCGGATAGACCTGGGCCGCCATCGCGTATGAGTTACAGGCCGTCGCTAGGTTCTTGAGGTTCGTGAGACACCGCGTTGCACGCGCGCTTTCCGTTCCACCGGACAACGCAGCAACAAGCGTACCAATAAGGACGGCGAGTATGCCGACGACGACTATGAGCTCGATGAGTGTAAAGGCTTTTTTCATGTTATTGTCAATCAAGTGGACGATAGAAGAGAAGTCGCGTGCGGTGGGGATATCCGTTGTTGGACTTGTCTGACGTCGTGGGATCGCGCCAGAAAAGCGCGACCGCCCGGGCGCCGAGCTGCGGGGGCATCTGGTCGGCAGTACCTCCGCCCAGGAGAAGCGGCTCCGCGCGCATGAACACGAGGAAGAGCTGCTGCTTCGCGGCGAAACAGTCGCGCCAGAAACCGTAGAGGAACCTGCGGTCGACGTCCCAGATGCGGTCCGTTTCCGCCGACAGGGTCACGCCGAGGAACTCGTCCTCGGTATCATTGTCGGCAGCCGTGTCCCAAAGGTCGTTCCAGGCGAGCTTCCACGACTTGTAGGAGCGATTGCCGCCGTTCCTGCGCTGCTCGACCGGGCATATCTCGCTCATGAACCGCCCCGCGATCTTCTCGAGGTCTTCCCATGCGAAACCGCTGCCGGCGCTCGACGAATACTCGTTCCATGCATACTTCTGGTTGAATTCCTTTACCGTCATGCCGGCGTAGTCTGTCGTGCCCTCCATGACGTTCGTCGACGCACGACGCCAGTCTACCGGCGTGTTGGCAAATGCGGCCATCATTACATTCGTAGAGTCAGTGTAGGGATTGACCTTCATCCCCGTTCCTTCGCTCGTAAACGGCAGATCGTCGAACGCATCCCTGTCGGAGCCAAACGGATCGTAGAACGACCACATAAACGCCTTGTTGCGTTCATTGCCCTTCTCCGGGAATTCCACGAGATTCAACATCTTCAGCACCTGCATGTTTCCGCCGGCGACAGAGTTGCCGGAAGTGCGGAGATTTGTAAAGCGAGGCAGGAAGGAAAGTTCATAGATGGACTGAAGATACCCCGCATCGCTCGTCGCAAGGAAAATGTCCTTGTTGTTGTCGTCGACTCCTGGAGCGTAGCAGTTCTTGAGCCACTCCTCCGGGGTAAGGTTCGAGGAATCAAACTTGAACCAATGCTCAGGCGCATAGTTGAAACGCGGATCGCCAACCAAGACCGACTTTGGACTGACCTCGAGCTGAACGCCGCCTGCATTCTGCTCGGCGAATTCGGAAAGCTTCTTCACGCCGAAGGAAAGAGTGACGCCCGTGTTGAAGCGCATCAGTGGATATGGAGAGCCGGCAAACTCGTCCTGCGCGATGATCTTGGCTCGTACGTCCGGATCGTTTATGTCATTCTGCGTCAGGTCGTCGTTGATGCACGCCGGGACGAGGTCGACGACCTTGTTGTCCTGGGTGTTGAGGACTCGCAGCCACACAGCCACGTTCAGGCGGATCTCCTTCGCCCAGTTGGGGTTCTTCACGTTCTGCTCGAGGCGCGTGGTGAAATCCTCGTCGACAATGCCATCGGCGGTCAACGCGGGGAACCCGCAGGACGCCTTGACGTCAACTTCGGAATTCCCCGAGACGTCGGTCCCCATAAGGGTCTGGATCGACGGCGTCCAGGGCTGGTCCTTGTCCGCACGCGTTTGCTTCCAGGTGTAGGTGATCTTGAGGAACTCGTTGCCAGTCTGGGCAAGCTTTGTCGCCAACGGCTCGCCTTCCCTGAGCGACATCGACATCCCGCTGTCCCATACGGCGTCGGCAGAGGTCTCGGCAACGCCGGACGATAGCGTCTTCATACTCGGATTGGCGGTGTCGAGTTTTACGCGCAAGACGCCTTTCGCGGAATCAAATTCGGACTGCTGGACCTGGTTCTGCGCCAAGTGCAGGATGTCCTGCGCACTTGTACGCAACTTGAGGTCGGGGGCGCTGAAGAAAAGCGAGAACTGTCCGTCGATCTTGAACGTCGGCTCGTTATCCTCCTTGTGGAGAAACGGATAGACCGCAAGCGCCTGGACGCGCCCCTGCATGAACGCCTTGCGAATCTCGCCCGCGTCAATCTTCCATGTCACGGTCTGCTCGACTGTTCTCTGGGTTTCGCCGATCTTCGTCTTCTCCGTCGGCTCCTTGTCGAGGCCCTCGCAGGATATCTTGAAGTTCGCGTTTCCGAGTTGAGGGCTTATTCCGCATATCATCGGGACGCGCTCCGTCGTCGGAATTGCAAGTGAAATCGGCGTGCGATCGGCGTCGAGATAGTCGGCAAGGGCCGCGCAGCCGAGACCGCTCAGCCTTTCGAGCCAGATGCTGCTCGCCTGGCCGCCTGCGGAGTTGATGCCTGTGCCGAGCAAGGCCTGAGAGAACTTCATCTTGTTCTTCTCGAGCATCGACATCTGATATGGCTGGTAGCGTCCGTCGGAGAGATCGTAGATCTCGATCGCCTGATTGCCGCCGGCGCCATCAGCGACGACTTCCTTATTGCTCTTGGGGAACCAGCCGTCCGTCACGAACGTCATTGAGGCATAGGCCTCGTCCTGTGCGCCGCCATCGCTCGGATAGAAGGTGCCGGTCCCCGTCTTGATGTACTCGACGAAGGGGCTCTTGATTCGGCCGATGGAACCATTGTCGCCAAGGGCGAGGTTGAAGTCGGCAAGCGAAATAAGCGGCATCTTGGACTTGGAGTCGAAGCGTATTTCAAGGGTTTCGTCGTCGATTTCGCGGAACTGCTCCATGAACTTGTCCCACGAATCGGCGCCCGACGGAGCGCTCGTGTGGTTCACGTCTTCGAAAAGGTGCGCGGCCGTGATGCGACGATTTGCGGCCGAGGAGCGCGGATAGTCGGCGACGAGGCGGTTTACGTCGAAGTAGTCCGAAACGTCGATCGCGCAATACGCATAGCGCCCGGTGTCGTATCCGAACGAGCGCCACACGGCCGTCGGAGTCTTTCGAGACCAGTAGCGCGCCTCGTTGACAAGCGGCGGCGGAATGTAGGCGAGTCCCTCAAACGTCAACGTGGGAGCCGTCTGAGATATGTCCTGCTCGACGCCGCCGTTGAAGAAGATGCGGTCGCGCCAGGTGTTCTGCGACCTTCCGCCGAGGCCAGGATGGACGCCGTCCGCAATGGCCTGGTCGATTTCGTCGATAGTGCGGGCAAGGGCGCCCTTCGCGAGTTCGCGCGCGGCCACGGAGCGGCGCAGGTAGCTCGAAGGTAGCCGAGCACGGCGCATGAACGCGGAAAACGCCACTGCCGAAACGACGAGGAACGAAAGAACGCCAAGGACGATCAGGAGTGCAGAGCCGTTTCTTTTCATCTGCGTTCCTCCTCTGAAAGCCGGTAGAGATTCGGAAGGTAGTAGCAAGTCCCCAGGTCAAGGTTCTCGGGCCGGTCTATCTTGCCTTCCTTTATGCGCAGGAGATACGGTCTGTTCCACGGATCGCGCATCTTGCCGCCAGCGGTGAGCGACGCCATGATGAGGGCCGGGATGTCGCCAGACATTGCGCTCTCGCCCTGGCCAAGCAGGAACGCGAGAGTGGAGGAATCGGCCTCCTCGTCGTTCATCTCCCTCAATTCGTGCTTGCCGCCGCGCGAGTAGTTCTCCCATGCGAGAATCGCCTGCGAGACGACCTTGACGTCGCTCCGCGCCTTCTCGATGCGCGCGCGCTCGCGCGTCTTGCCGATCGCCGTGCCGACAGCAGCCATGAATATCGCGATCATGGCGATCACGACAATCAGCTCGACAAGCGTGAAGCCTCTGTTATTCGAAGTCATCGGGATTGCTCCAAATGTCGTCATAGTCGTTCAGGACGCCGTTAGGGCCACGGCTCTTGACGTTCACGATCCAGTTCTTGCCGGCCTGCGACTCGCTCTGCTTGACGTCGACCGGCCCAAACGCGTCGGACAGCTTGAGATCGTCCCTCGTGAGCTCGTTCCTGCCCTTCAGGTACTGCACCTTCGATTTTTCCTCGACGCCGGTGTTGTCCGTAGAATCCACAGCGCGCTTCCTGAGCTGCGGGCGCGCACCGGTGCTGCCCTCCTTCCAGATGGAAAGCGTGCGGTGAATCTCGTTGTTCCAGACGTAGATGCAGTCGGCCTCGTCGCGGACGGCCGCAATGTTGTCGCGCACCTCGTCCATGTCCATAAGCCCCGCAACGCCGGTGCGCCATGCAATGGACGACTGGTTGAAGATCATCGTAAGAATCGTCACGAGCATTCCGAGGAGAAGCGCCGCGACAAGAAGCTCGAGTATGGTGAAACCGCGTCTCATTCGTCTATCACCCCCTGGAATCTCGCCTCGGTGTAGTAAAGCGGCGCGGAGAAGAGGAGATTCGACTTGTCCACCGCTCTAAACGAAATGCGGACGATTGCACTGTCCTCGTCGTGCATCACGACGAGCGCGGCCTTTAGGTTGCCCGCCTTCTGCTTAGTCACCTGAAAACCCGACGGAAAGCCCTCGCCGAGATTGAGCGCGCTTATTGTGCGCGTATACGCCGACTGCGCGAGGCTCTCAGGGTCGGAAACAACCTTGCCGGTCGTCCGATTCTGAAGGTAGTGCCCCCAGCCCTGTTCGCCGGGCGAGTCGGGGAGCCGGCGGAACACGGACCACTTGACGTTCGTCGCCGTGAGCGCCGTCACTAGCGGTCCCATCACGGCGTCGGCGTATGCGGCAGAGGCAACGTCCTCGCGGCTCTGGCGTTCCTCACGGAAGCCAAATGCATAGAGCGAGATTATGCCAAGGACGCCCACCGCCATAACCATTATGGCGAGGTTCACCTCGATGAGCGTAAATGCCCTTTTCATCAGTGCAGACCCTCCGTGGGCTTGTCGGTCGTGGCGACCGGCTGCGCTTCAAGCTCGCCAGACTTGCCGGGCCTTAAGCTGTATATCTGTATCGTTGACGTTCCCGTGGCTCCCTCGTCAGAGCCGTCGCCGGAGTTGAGACTCACGTCAAACCACATCGTCGTATAGTCGCCAGCCGACGTCTTGTCCTGAGGCCGCTTATGGTATGAGCTGCCGAAAAGATAGCCGTGGGGGAGCTGGATCTCCGCGAACTCGAGGCCGTATGCGTCGCCTACATGCCACTCGCCGGCCGTCCCCGCGTTCTTCATCACATAGGCATAGCACGGAATGTCCTTCACCTCTCCCGTAGAAAGAAGCGCATCGCGGTTGCTGGACGTCACGTTCTTGGTAGTCTGGCTGACAAGCGACCGTCCGCTGCTGGACCTCGAGTTCATCTTGTATATCGGAATGAGGTTGTCGTTCTCGGTGGAGCCGCTGTTGGCATTTTCCCCGTTCTCGTCGTCGAAGTTTTCCACGAGGCGCTCCTTGTCGAGATCGCCGAACTCGTCGTATAGCCACGAATCGAAGCAACGGGAGATTCGCCCAGCGCGACGGACGGCGACCGCCTTGCCGACGACGATCATCGGCTCGGTGTCGGTCTCCTCGCGGAGAGTCTCGTTCCAGAAGTAGAGCGCCACGGGCTGGCGGTCGATCTGCGCACGCCGGTAGGCCGCGCGAATGAAGTGGTTTGCGTTCTCCATCACGCCGCGCTCCTCCATGCCGCGCTGCATTGCACGATAGCCACCGACGGTGACAGTGCCGAGCATGGCCATGATCATGACGACCATAAGCAGCTCTATCAGGGTAAATGCTCTTCTCTTCATCACTGCGTAGACACCTTCATCTGGTCGGTCGGCTTGGAGTAGACGACCTTGAAGTGGCGGAAGTATCCGTGCGACGTCTCTGGGTAGCCGAAGTGCATCTGGGCCGTCGTCATCTTCTGGCCGTGAGCGTCCTTCTTCGTTCCCCTGATCGCCGTCATGAAGTCAAGCCCGAGATGCTTCGTGCCCGGACGGCCGTCATAGCGCGACACGAAAAGCCCGGAGATGTCGAGACAGGGGTTGCCCTTCTTGTACTCCCTCAGGATGTCGCGCATCATGTCGTCGACGTCGCTCGGGTCGAGCACGTACAAGTCGTCGTCGGAACGGTCCTGCTTGCCCTCGCTGTTGGTCTTTTCGCCTGTGATCTTGGACTCTATGCCGCCGGGCCATTCGCCCTTCTGCGCGTAGTAGGTCTCGAACGCGGCCTGTACGACCCTGCAGCACGCAGAGGCCTTCTGGGAACGCGCCTGTTTTATCGCGCCGGACGCCGCAGTAGTCACGATGCCGAGGAGAATCCCCAGGATCGCAATGACCATGACGAGTTCGATTATCGTGAAGCCGCGCCTCACTTCTGCACCTCCCTCGTCTGGCCGACCGTCCAGCTGTAGACGTCGTCCTTCCTGAGCCCGGTCGCATATGCCTCGATCTTGCCGTCCTTGCCGCAGCACCAGACCGCGGCCGTCGCGCGAATGTCTACGGTCTCGCCGCCGATTGGGGCCCCCTCGATCACGCCGTCGCCGTCGAGGTCAAGCGCATATCGCAGGATATGGTCCTGGATGGTGCCGCCGCCGGGCACTTTTGTTGAAAGCGAAGAGGACGTACCGTGGCGCTTGATTACTGTGAACGCCCAAGGCGAGACGACGCCGAAGCGGTCGTAGCCGGAGAGCTGTGTCTTGCTGTCGTTCATCGTCAACGTCATGTACTTGCCCTTGGCGAGCGGAAGCGCGGCGTGTTCGTCGAGCATGTTGTTGCTGTTGTGCCCTTTTATGAGAGCCCTCGGCCACGCCCCTTCCTTCTGGTAGAGGGCGGTGAGCGCCGTCGCGGTGTTGGCGACGAGCTCCTGGCAGCGAGCCTTCTCCGCCGACTTCAGGAACGTCGAGACGGATGCGAGCATGACGCCCATCAGCGTCGCGATTATTCCTATCACGACGAGCAGTTCGATAAGTGTGAATCCGCGTCTTTTCATAATCAGTTGCTCATGTGCGTTATGTCGTCCTTGGTCCACTTCGCCGCGAGGTCGAGTTCCTGCCCGGTAAGCTGGTCGCGCGCGATCCACGGGGGGAACGTCTTGCCATCGGGCCCGGAACTCCAGAGCGTGTAGCTCTGGTACGGGGAGCGAGAGTAGTAGTAGAACTCATGTCCCCAGCCGTCCTGCACCGTAACCTCGTCGAGGATGTACTGGTCCTTGTAGGAGCCGTTGCCGTCCGGTGTAAAGCACGCCTCGCGAACCGCGGGAGCGAGCGTCTCGATTTCCATGCTGTCGAAAATGCCCCTGTCGCGCCAGTGGCCGCTCTTGATGTGGACGCCAAACAGGTTGATGTCGGTGTCGCACCGGCAGATGCCCTCAAGATTCGGCAGCCAGCGAGCGCAGGCCGACTGCGACGGCATCATCTGAAGCTTGACGATGTTCTCTGTCTTGCCGCCACCGCGCTGCTCCTCCGCCCAGTTGTAAACGGTGGTCCATTCAATCGTGTCGCCGGTAAACGGATCGCAGGGGCGCTGGTTGTTCTTCGTCCACTGCGCGTAGCCGCCGGACTCGAAATACTTGGAACTGCCCCCCATCATCACGAAATAGCGCGGCAGGAGGTAGCTCATGACGCCGTACTGGAACAGCTTGATATCGCTCCACAGAACCCGGTCCTTCTTGGCTGAAAGCCGGCCCTCCACGGAGCTGTCGGCAGCCGAGGAGAAGCCGGCCGCCGCCCACTCCTTCATGGACTGGTCGCTGAACACCCCTTCGTATTCGCCAGAGGCGGCCGCTTCCGCTATAAGGTCGCTGAGTTCGCGAATGTAGCCCGACATCCCCTGTGGGAACGGGAACCTGCAGCCGACCGGCTGCGTTTTGCATATCTGCTGAACCCAGCGCCATGCCTCGCTCTCGTTGCCCCAGTTTATCGACTCCTCCTGGCCTTCGAAGCTGCGGTTGCCGTGGAGTTTCACGGGCGGATAGCACCCAAACGCGGCGTGGAAGCCTGAGAGAGCGTTCTCGAGGCGCTGCATGCGCGTGATGGTCATCGTACGTGATTCCGCGTCGGTCACCGAATTCGTGATGCGGAAAGTGATCGCCATCAACGACACGAGGACGGCAATGACGATCATGAGCTCGACGAGGGTAAAGCCCCGCTTCATCAGGCGCCACCTCCCGAGACGGACTGGATGATCTTGATCATAGGCAGGAACATTGCGACGACGATCGTGCCGACTACGACAGCGAGGACGATGATGAGGGCCGGCTCGATCGCGGCCGTCATGCCGGCGACAGCGTTGTCAACTTCGTCGTCGTAGGTGTTCGCGATTCGGGTAAGCATTTCCGCGAGCGCACCGGTCTCCTCGCCGACCTCGACCATCGAGACGACCATCGGCGGGAACACCCAGCACTGGGAGAGGGGCGCGGTCATGCCCTCGCCCTCCTTCACCGCGTCGTGAACGCTCTGGAGCGCATTGGAGACGATGCGGTTGCCGGTCGTGTCGCGGACGATCATGAGCGACTGGAGAATCGGGACGCCGGAGGAAAGGAGCGTGCCGAGCGTACGCGTCACGCGCGAGACGGCGGTGCGCTGGATGAGCGTGCCCGTGACCGGCATCTTGAGAGACAGCCAGTCGAACATCGTCGCGCCCTTCTCGGTCTTGCCGACGATCTTCTTGAGGACGATGAGCACTGCGACGCCTATTGCAATCGTTATGTAGTTGTGCTGCACCCAGTCAGACGCGTCGATGACGAACTGCGTGATCGCCGGGAGTTCTGCGCCGCCGAGCATGTCGGCGAACACCTGCTTGAACTTCGGAATGACGGTGACGAGGAGGAACGCGGTGATGCCGATTGCGGCGACCAAGACGACGATCGGGTAAATCATCGCACCCTTCACCTTGTTCTTGATCTTCTCGCTCTTTTCGGCGAACTCGGCGAGACGGCTTAGGACGACTTCAAGCACGCCGCCCGCTTCGCCGGCCTTCACCATGTTGACGTAGAGGTTGTCGAAGATCTTCGGGTACGCCGTCAGCGACTCGGAGAAGGTGCCGCCGGCCGCGATATTCTCGCCAATGCCGTCGAGGGCTTCCCTCATCTGCGCGTCCTTCATCTGGCGCTTCAAAACCTCGATGCCGCGCATAAGCGGGAGGCCGGCGTTCACTAGCGTCGCAAGCTGGCGCGTGAACTGCGTAAGGACTTTCGTCTTGATCTTGCCACGCATCCAACTCGGCAGCTTGATGTTGAGCTCCATGTTAAGGCCGCCCTTCTTCTTGGCCGCGGGAGCGGGAGCGGTGGAACCGCCCCTCTTGGGAGGAGCCTTCTTTGGAGCCGCCGCTGGCGTAGACGCCGCACGCTTCACCTCGCCAAGCGCAGTCGGGAAAAGTCCCTGCGCGCGAACCGCCGCAATGGCAGAGTTGCGGTCGCCGGCTTCGATCTGTCCGCGCGTCTCGTTGCCCGACGCATCTTTCGCTATGTACTGAAATGTCGCCATGTTAGGGATTGACCTTCCTCAAGTTTGTGTAAATTATACCATCTATCGCGTATTATGGCAAACGCCAAATCACTTCCCTACGCAAAAACGAGAAAATAGCGCGTCAAGCATGTCGGCCGAGTATGTCGCGCCAATAGCCCCGCCCAACTTCTCGGCTGCCGCACGGACGCAGTTGGCGAGAAGGACGAGGTCGGGGGGTGGAGGAGTGGAGGAGTGGGCGAGTGAGAGAGTGGAGGAGTGGGGGAGTGGGGGAGTGGGGGTGAGGAGTGCTCGCGCCTCGATCAGGGCCGAGGCATCGCGGCCAAGGGCAGAGTCTGCGTCTCCCGGCTCGGCCGCCTTGCGCTCGAGCTCCGCGGCAATTGCGCCGCGGAGCACACCAAGCCCCTCGCCCGTCTTGGCGCTTACAGAAACTCCGATGGCTGTTGTTCCCGCTAACGCTCCACCGCTTCGCGCCACCAAACCATCACTATCGGGCTTCTCATGAACAGCGATTGTTGAGTGTGAAACTGCGGAGTGGTAACGAGAGCCATAATCTTCGGAGTTTATTGCCAGGTCGCACTTAGAAAAGACCTCAATGACAACACCTGTCCCGTCCGTCCCGGCTGTCCCGTCCGTCCCGCCAACCGGCTCGCCATCTGCTGGGGTCAGGTTCAGCACAATGTCGGCCTTTTTCAAGAGTTCGCGCGCGCGCGCGACGCCTTCACCCTCAATGGCATCGCCAGTTTCGCGAAGCCCCGCCGTGTCGACAAGGCGCACTGGCCAGCCATCAATGTCGAGCCACTCCTCTATAGAGTCGCGCGTCGTTCCCGGCGTCGCCGAGACTATTGCGCGGCTTTCCCCAAGAAGTGCGTTTAAAAGCGAACTTTTCCCAGCGTTCGGCGGCCCAGCGATCACCACAAGAGCGCCCTCTCGCAGTATTTTCCCCTCCTTCGCGCGGCGAATCGCCTCGTCAAGACGGGTGGAAATGGCGGCAATCGAGGAGACGAGCCCGTCAAGAAAGCCGCCCGGAAGCTCCTCTTCGCTTACATCAAGCGCATGTTCAGCGGTCGAGGAGATGTCGACGAGAGCGTCGTAGATTTCCCTTGTCGCCTTGCGACACTCCCCAGACGCTCCCCGGAGCGCGGCATCGGCCGCGCGATCTGTCTTGGCGTCAACGAGATCGAGAACTGATTCCGCCTCTTCGTAGGATAGTTTGCCGTTCAGGAACGCACGCTCGGTGAATTCGCCGCGGTGCGCAAGGCGCGCGCCCGAGGCGAGGCAGGCCTCAAGAACGCGGCGAGGCGTCACGGAGCCACCGTGGCACTGAAACTCGATAACATCCTCGCCAGTGTAAGAGTTAGGACCCTTGAAGGCAAGAACAACTGCTGTGTCGATTAGGGTCAAGTTAGGGTCTTTAATAGACTCTAAACTGATCCTGCGGGGCTTGGGGGTACGGCCAGTAAGCCGCTCGGCGACTTGAAACGCCTCGGGGCCGCTTACGCGAACGACCGCGACGCCTCCACGCCCAGGCGCAGTAGCAACAGCCGCTATGGTATCCCCGAGACTCACTTCGCGTTTCTGAAGAAGCGGCGCATCTCGTCAGGCGTCTTGCACACGGCGAGACGCTCGTAGCCGTTGTCCGCACGGAGCGCGCGGGAGATGTAGCTCATCAGCTTGAGGTACGGCGTCTGGGCCTCGTCGTTCGCAACGGTAAGGACGATGATCTTCAAAGGCGAATTGTCGATCGTCTCGTAGTCGGGGATGCAGCCGTTGGCGGTTCCTTCGTTGTCGACGATTGCAACTGCGCCAGCAATGCCGTGGACACTCGGGCAGCGGCCGTGGGGAACAGCGATGCCATGGTCGAGACCAGTGGGCATTGATTCCTCGCGCTTCAAAACCGCCGCCGCCGCCTCTGCGGCGTTCTTGACGTGGTTGGGGCAGGCCGCGGCAACTTCGGCAACCATCTTCTCAATCGCCTCCTTCTTCGAGGACGCGCGGAACTTCGGCAGCATGACGAAACCCTGCAGATAGCGGCCGACGCCTTCGTGGCCGCGCTTCGGCGGCTCGCTCTGGGTGATCATCTTGCCAAGGTCCTCCTTGCGGATGGGCTTGGCGATCGCGCGCGCGAGGTCGTTCATCTGCGAAGCGACTTCCATCCACGCCGTCATGACCATCGTCTCCTCGGCCTTCGTGCAGGTGAAGCGAATCTTCTTGCCGATGCGACGGATCGACATGTCGATGTCGTCCATCGCGATCTCCCAGATGTGGTCGGCCTGCGAGAGTAGCGTGACGAAAAAGCCCTCCTTGCGGAATTCCTCGACGAGACGGTTGACGACGAGCTCGGCGACTTCGCGCGTCTCGAGCTCGAAGACGACTTCGCGGCCGCCGTCGGCGTCGGCCTTCGGATGGCGCACGCCCTTCGCCTTCGGGTGGAAGAGCCCGACGAGCGCAGGCGGCGCGACGACCGTCGTGACGAGCGTCATGAGAATGCCGATGCCGAACACCTCCTGGGTGAGATAGCCGTTGGAAAGGCCGATGCCCGCGATGATGAGCGCAACTTCGCCACGCGGAATCATGCCCGCGCCGACGCGCAAGGCGCCAAGGAAGTTGAAGCCGCAGAAAAGCGACGGAATCGCGCAGCCCACGACCTTTGCGAGGACGGCGAGCGCGGTGTAGATGCCGCCGAAGATCAGGACGGGCTTCGAGCAGAGCGCCGTAACATCGACCATCATGCCCATCACGCAGAAGAAGATCGGTACGAGGAACGTGTAGAGGCTCGCGAGATTCTCCTGGACGAGGTGCTTTATGTCGGTGCGCGAGAGCGCGAGGCCCATCACGTACGCGCCGATGATGAGCGTGAGGCCGAGCGCCTCGAACATGCCGGCGATGACGAGCGCAAGGCCGAACGCGAGCGTGGCGATTGCGCCGTGCGCCTTGAAGAGCTTGAGGAGCCAGGAGATCTTCTTCGCGAGCACCACGCCGACGATTGTACCGACGAGCCACACGCCGAACGCCTTCAGGGCCGTCGCTCCGATGGCACCCCAGTCGATGCCCTGCGCCGCGGCTTCACCGGCCGCCGCAGCCGCGCGCTGGGAGCCGATGATGCCCATGCCGATCGCGAGTACGATAATGCCGAGGACGTCGTCGATCACCGCGCCCGCCATGATCGTCACGCCCTCTTCGGAGTCCATCTTCTTCTTCTCGGAGAGGATGCGCGCCGTGATACCGACGGAGGTCGCGGTCGACATGATGCCCATGAACATCGCCGCCGGAGAAAGCACCGCTTGAACAACCTTGCCTTCCTTCACGAGATCACCAAGCTCCGCGAGGCATTCGATGCCGCCGAGAAGGTCGGGGAGGTATGTCGTCGCGTAGACGGCGCAGAGGTCGCCGAGGAGGAACGAGAGCACCACGCCGCCGACGCCAACGAGAGAGCCGGCGAACGCGTACTTGAGGAACATCTTGAGGTTCGTCTCAAGCCCTGAGAGGAACAGCAAAACGACAGACGCGATGGTGCAGATACCGTAGAGCTC
>OCTX012248439.1_pt1 | contig 16751 bp, 10 predicted proteins | sample 1539691 | NCBI WGS metagenome assembly OCTX01 (sample SAMN02144231, study PRJEB22623) | gut metagenome | biome: sheep rumen | host: Ovis aries | place: New Zealand | reverse complement strand
GGGTGCAGGGACGCGTCACGGACTTCACCATGTACGGTAGGGCCAACTGCGCCATCGCGCTACAGGCGAACGGACGCGACCAACAGGCCAACGCGTTCGTACGCTCTCTCAGGGAATACACGGTCAGCACACCACTCATGGGACGATATTACGACACCGAACGGGCGCTGTACTCCTGGTGCGACTACAAGATTCCGACTCACGTCGCTGCCATGCGTGCCATGATGGCTACGGAAAACGAGTTCGACGACGCACAGCAGTATCTCGACGACATGCAGGTGTGGCTGATAAGACAAAAGCAGGGACAGAAATGGGACAACGTCATCAACACCATTCAGGCGGTCGACATCCTTCTTTCCATCGCGCCCGACACCACATTCCATGAGGCGCAGCTGCCAGTCGTGACGATGGCGGGAAAGAATTTGGAAATCAAGGATATGACAGCAGGTGTGGGGTTCGTTAAAACGACTGTGAGCGACGATATCGTGAAGGACGTGATGACGGACGACAAACCGCATATCGTCATCGAAAAACGCTCACCGGGACTCTCGTGGGGCACTGTCTACGGACAGTCGCTCGAGACGCTCGACCGCATGGAGCAGAACGGGGAGGCGCTCACTGTCGAACGCATTCTCTATGTTTATGATGCTGCTGCCAGTGGCGACGGTTGGAGAAAGGTGGACAACAACTATGTATTTAAGGTGGGCGATAAGATGAGGATGCGACATGTCATCTCTGCCACTCAGGACCTTGACTTCGTGCAGGTGCGATCTCAGCATGCCGCTTGTCTTGAACCACTCAAGACCAAATCCGGCTATCAGAGCCTTGGGGGAAGGGGCGGATACCTGGCTCTGCACGACGCTTCGGCCGACTTCTTCTTCGACCGATTCCAGAAAGGAACTGTCACCATCGACCTCGACATGTATGTCACGTCTGCCGGTTCTTACTCCAACGGTATCGCCACAGTGCAGTGTGCTTATGCGCCGGCATTCTCTGGACATTCGGCTGGAAGCCGTATCAACGTGAAATAAGATAAACGCTCTTCTCAATGCTCTTTATATGCCCCGCAGCCCTTCTGCGGGGCTTTTCTGTCAGCTCTCCGTGCCCGCGATACCTTAGCTGGAAAGCATGTGTCTGGGCTGTTGTACCATCGCAGGAAAACATGTGTCTGGGCTGTTATACCATCGCAGGAAAGCATGTGTCTGGGCTGTTCCGTACCCCGCGATGTCATCGCGGGCAAACCAACTGAATACTAAAAACTAAAAACTGAAAACTAAAAAATACTTATTTGTGCGTGTACCCACACAATTCTTGATATATGTCAAGAAAATAGCAGAAAATTGTAATTTTTACACTTATTTGTTTTGCCACATGGAAAAAGAGCCGTAACTTTGCACTGTCAAAAGAAAATTAGGTTCACCAAGCAAGGTGATTCACTATATGAGAGATTGAATAGGTATTAAGGTATTTGGTAACATTTAAGGTACATAAGATTGCACTTTGGATGTGTAGATAAGAGAGAAAAAACAAGGTACAAGGTTTTAGTTATTTAAGGTTTTAAAGTGTTAGTTATTTAAGGTTATAGATTGATATAAGGGCATGTGAATGTCGTAAAAGTGTTTTAATAGGTTAATAATAAAGGTATTGGTTTTATAATGTCAATAAGTTTTTAGTTAGTTAAGGTTAATTAAAGTTTGGTTATTTAGGTTCAATAGGATTAGTTGTTATTTAAGGTTAGTAAAAGATTGATTAGGATTAGTTAAGGCGCAGGGAGATTGGTTATCCCTGCATGAGGACAAGCCCGTTCGAAGAGAACCGGTAAGTCCCTTTCGAGACAATTAAAGATGTAAGTAGACGCCTCGTTTCGAGGCTCTACTATCCCGGAAGGGACATCGAAAATTGTCTACAGAAAATACATTAAGAGATTTAATGGTTTTCAGGAATTATGCGGTGCATGAGCACCGCTTTTTTTGTTATTCTTTCTCTTTTTTATTATTGCTTTCTCTTTTTTTTGTGTGTCCGCCAGCGCCCTCCCCAAATCCGTTGTCATTTTTTTTCATCCCCTTTTGGATTTTACGTTTTTCTGTAGTAACTTTGCAAATCTGTGAGTCTCCAGTTAATTTCAAAATAATCTTTTTATCATATATATCATTCATGGCAATTCCTTTTCTCGACCTGCATAAAGTCAACGCCCTCCACGATGAGGAGATCAAGTCTGCTGTCTTCGGGGTCATTGACTCCGGATGGTACGTCCGGGGTGAGGCGCTCAGCCGCTTCGAGCAGGAATACGCTGCCTTCATCGGCACCCAGTTCTGCATCGGCGTTGGCAACGGATTCGATGCTATCGACATCATACTCAAGGCCTACGTGGCCCTCGGCGTGATGACACGTGGCGACGAGGTCATCGTGCCGGCCAACACCTTCATCGCTTCTGTCTCTGCCATCACGCATGCCGGACTAAAACCTCTCTTTGTCGATGCCGACCCATATACCCTCTTGCTTGACGAGGACAAGATTGAGCAGCTCATCACGCCGCGCACGAAAGCGCTGATGATCGTGCACCTCTATGGGAAGTGCGCCTATTCAGAGCGGATACGAACTATCTGCATGAACCACCACCTGAAACTCATCGAGGACAATGCGCAGGCTCATGGATGCAGGTTCGGACAACTGCGGACTGGCTCCCTCGGTGATGCGGCGGCACACAGTTTCTATCCTGGAAAGAACCTCGGGGCTTTGGGGGATGGCGGCGCGGTCACCACCGACGACCCGCTTCTGGCCGAGGCGGTCAGCGCTATCGCCAACTACGGATTCTCCAAGAAGTACTATGCCCGTTATGAGGGACGGAACTCCAGACTCGACGACATACAGGCGGCTGTGCTCTCTGTCAAGCTCAAATACCTCGACGAGGAAAACGACCGCAGGAAGGCCGTAGCTGCCATCTACGACAGCTGTATCTCGCATCCCATGGTCAGACTCCCGAAGAATAGGGCAGGGCAGGACCATGTCTACCATCTTTATCCAATCCTGATTGAACAACGGAATGAGCTGCAGCAGTATCTCCAAAAGCAGGGAATACAGACGCTCATCCATTATCCTGTGCCGCCACACCGGCAGCAGTGCTTCCCACAGTTCCATCTGATTTCTCTGCCTAACACCGAGAAAATCGCCCTGCATGAGCTCTCGCTGCCCGTCTCGCCGGTCATCTCCGAGGATGAGGCGCGTTTCGTAGCTGAGACTGTCAATAGATTCGAATGAATTTGTTGCCTTTTATTTTGTGTTATCGAAAAATAACACTATATTTGCAAATAAATTGTATTGGATAGAAAATATATAGAAAGATATGAAAATTGCTGTTGTTGGAACGGACACGGTTGGGCTCGTCAGCGCAACCTGTTTTGCTGAAATCGGGGTACAGGTCACCTGCATCAACTCCGACCCGAAAATCATTGAAAACCTGAATAACGGAATCATACATGTTTATGAGCCGGGACTTGAAGAACGGCTCAACCGCAATCATAGGGACGGAAACCTCAAGTTCGCCACGGACATCAAGCCGCTCATCGAGCAGCTCGACCTCGTGGTGTGCGCTACGCCAACACCGGCCATGCCCGATGGGACGATAGACCTCAGGCAGGTGGCTGGACTGGCAAGGACCATGGGACAGACCGTCACGAAATACTTCGCCATAGCCATACTCTCTACCGTGCCTATCGGAACGGCGAGGCAGCTCAGGGCCGCGCTCAATATCGAGCTGGAGAAGCGTGGCGCTAACATCCACTACGATATCATCACCCTCCCGGAATTTCTCAGAGAAGGCACGGCGGTCAATGACTTTCTCAAGCCATACCGAATCGTGGCGGGAGTGGGCTCCGAGAAGGGAGAGGAAATCGTCAGACAGCTCTATAAGCCGCTGCTCGACAACGGGACGAAGCTCATTCTCACCGACCAGACATCGGCGGAACTCATCAAGTATGCGTCTAACGCCATGCTCGCCAACCGCATTTCCTTCATGAACGAAATTGCCAACCTCAGCGAACTCGTTGGGGCGGACATCGACATGGTCATGAAAGGAATGGGAGCTGACCCGAGAATCGGTGCTGACTACCTGGCCAGCGGATGTGGATATGGCGGAACTAGCATACCCAAGGATGTCAAGGCGCTCATCAAGACGGCGGAGAAGGCAGGATATGCCATGAAAGTCGTAAAGGCGGTCGACGAGGTCAACGACTCACAGCAGAAGGTGGTCTTCAAGAAGCTGCTCAAATGCTACAACGGCAATGTCAAGGGAAAGAACGTGGCCGTTTGGGGGCTCGCGTTCAAGCCCGACACGGCGGACGTCAGGCAGTCTACGGCACTCGTCACGATCGATCAGCTGCTGGCTGCAGGATGCGACGTCAGTGTCTATGACCCCGTTGCCATCGAGCAAGCCAAGAAAATCCTGGGAGACAAGGTCACCTATGCCAACGACATGTACGACGCGGTGCTCGATGCCGATGCGCTGCTGCTTGTCACCGAGTGGAAGCAGTTCGCCACACCCAGCTGGGGAGTCGTTGCACGGTCTATGCGCACAAAGGTGGTCATCGACGGACGTAACCTCTACAACGTCGACGACATGAAGAAATACGGATTCGACTACCACCGAATCGGAAAGAACAACTAAAATAAGTATCTTGTAAAATAAATATCTTGGAAGCTCGGCTGGACAATTTCAGCTCATTCCCTGACTAAGACGTGGGGCCATTATGCTGCCCCGCGTCTATGTTATTCATCGGTTCCTCCTTCTGTCCTCGTCTTCCGTTTCTCCGTGACGCCGTATGCTAAACCTGTAATCTCTTCCTCCCCCTTCGCCCCGTTTCCTCATTTTGCCCATTCTTCCCATCATTCCCATTCTTCCCATCATTCCCATTCATTCCCATCATTCCCATTCCCCTCATTCCCCCCCTCCCTGAAAAACTCGCTCTTTTATGCATAACTTTTGCATAAAATGTTTACTTTTTTGAAAAACTTTGATTTTCAATGTTTTATGAAAGTTTTCCGTTTTAACATTTTACACTATTGATAATCAGTGGATTAACATATTTTAACTAAGAAAAAGTTTTCCAAAAGGTACAACGTATTGTTATTTATGCTAACTTTGTTGTCGGAATGGAAAGAGACCTTTTCCGGCGCAATCTACGGTGCTTTTTGATAACATCATGGATGCCCATCCCTTTCTCTCCTGTATGATATAAGAGATATATAAATAACATTCTTCATAACTAATTATTCCTTAATAGTATGATTCAGACAGTCTTGAAAAGAGACGGCAGAACTGTCGGCTTTAACGAACAGAAAATCATGGCGGCTATCCGCAAGGCCATGCTACAGACTGAGAAGGGTGAGGACGAACAGCTCATCCAGAAAATCACAGATCATATCGCTTTCCACGGAAAGTCGCAGATGACTGTGGAGGACATTCAGGACCGCGTCGAAATCGAACTCATGAAGAGTGCGAGAAAGGACGTGGCACAGAAGTACATCGCATACCGAAACCAGCGAAGCATCGCTCGTAAGGCGAAGACAAGGGCCATCTTCCAGGAAATCATCAACATCAAGAACAACGACGTCACAAGGGAGAACGCAAACATGAACGCCGACACACCGGCGGGAATGATGATGAAGTTCTCAAGCGAGACGACAAAGCCCTTCGTCGACGACTACCTCCTCTCTGAGGACACGCGTGACGCCGTCAAGCATAACTACCTCCACATCCACGACAAGGACTATTATCCCACCAAGTCCCTCACGTGCGTCCAGCATCCGCTCGACAACATCCTCAATCATGGTTTCGCTGCGGGGCATGGCTCATCTCGTCCGGCTAAGCGGATCGAGACGGCAAGCATGCTCGCTTGCATATCCATGGAGACGGCACAGAACGAGATGCACGGAGGACAGGCCATCCCTGCATTCGACTTCTACCTCGCTCCTTTCGTACGCTCAAGTTTCCAGGAGGAACTCAAAAACGCCGAGACACTCATGGGAGTGGACCTCTCTGAGTTCTACGACAAACCTCTCGACGACTATATCGCAAAGCCCATCGACCAGCTACAGGGAGAGCAACGGGCTCTCCAGCATGCCATCAACAAGACTGTGGGAAGGGTGCACCAGGCCATGGAGGCGTTCATTCACAATATGAACACCATACACTCACGTGGCGGTAACCAGGTGGTCTTCTCAAGCATCAACTACGGAACGGACACATCCGCTGAGGGTAGGTGCATCATGAGGGAAATCCTCATCAGCACATACGAGGGGGTTGGAAACGGTGAGACGGCCATTTTCCCTATTCAGATCTGGAAGAAAAAAAGAGGGGTCAACTATCTACCTGAAGACCCTAACTACGACCTCTATCTCCTGGCTTGCAAGGTGTCGGCCAGGCGCTTCTTCCCGAACTTCCTCAACCTCGACGCATCATTCAACCAGTGCGACGAGTGGAGGGCAGACGACCCGAAACGCTACATGCATGAGGTGGCTACTATGGGATGCAGAACACGTGTCTTCGAGAACAGGTTCGGACCGAAGACTTCAATCGGAAGGGGTAACCTCTCTTTCACCACGATCAACATCGTCAAGATGGCTATCGAATGTATGGGCGTGGAGGACAAGCAGGAGCGTATCAACCTCTTCTTCTCTAAGCTCGACCACATGCTCGACGTGGCGGCCAGACAGCTCGACGACCGCTTCAATTTCCAGAAGACAGCGTTCGCAAAGCAGTTCCCGCTGCTCATGAAGAGCCTATGGATCGGAAGTGAGAACCTCAAACCTAACGAGTCCATCGAGTCCGTCATCAACCAGGGTACCCTCGGAATCGGATTCATCGGACTGGCGGAATGCCTCGTAGCTCTCATCGGCAAGCACCATGGCGAGTCGGAGGAAGCGCAGGAGCTGGGACTCAAGATCGTCACCTACATGAGAGACCGCGTCAACGAGTTCAGCGAGAAATACCATCATAACTACAGCGTGCTCGCAACGCCTGCAGAAGGACTGTCTGGACGATTCACTAAGTTTGACCGCAAGGAGTTCGGCGTCATTCCGGGGGTTACCGACCGCGATTACTACACCAACTCCAACCATGTGCCGGTCTACTATAAGTGCAGCGCTCGTCACAAGGCGGAAATCGAGGCGCCTTACCACAACCTCACACGAGGAGGACATATTTTCTATGTCGAAATCGACGGAGACGCAACGCACAACCCGCAGGTCATCATGAACATCGTTGACATGATGGATCAGTACGACATGGGATATGGAAGCGTTAACCACAACCGCAACCGATGCATGGACTGTGGATACGAGAACGCAGACCCCAACATGCATGTCTGCCCCAAATGTGGTTCCAGCAACATCGACCGGCTCCAGCGAATCACCGGATACCTCGTCGGAACCACCGACCGATGGAACAAGGGCAAGCTCGCGGAGCTCAACGACCGTGTCACACACGTCGACTCTGGCAACCAGCTCACCCTCTTCCCCGAGGACAAACTCTAACCTCTCAACTAAAATGAGGTAGGCGGAACCTCGTGTTCCGCATATATGGCCAGCGAAGCATGGCCTTTCCTAAAACCTCAAATTTCATATTTCGTGCAAGCGAATACAAAGCCAAGCTTGCTTGAACTTTGCCGAGCCCAGCCGAAAATCATGAAATAAATAAAAACTTTTCGTCCGGATGGCAAAGATTCTGGAGCAGCGAGCGCCATAAAAGTTGCTTTTAAATGGCCGAGTCGTGACAGAATCCTGCGAAGCGAAATTTCAAACCTCAAATTTCAAACTTCAAACTAAACAATGCTACAGGTCATCAGTATCATAGAGGACACAATGGTCGACGGACCGGGATTCCGAACCGCCATATATGCGGCAGGATGCAAGCACCAGTGCAAGGGGTGCCACAATCCACAGTCGTGGGACTTCAAAGCGGGCAGGGCAATGACGACCGACCAAATCATGCACGTCATCAAGCAGGACCCCTTCGCAAATGTCTCCTTCTCAGGGGGAGACCCCATGTACCAGCCGGAGGGATTCGCAGAACTCGCTCAGGCCATTCGCAGCCAGACCAACAAGACTATATGGTGCTGGACGGGATTCTCTTTCGAGATGCTGTTGCGTATGCCGAAACAGCGGGAACTGCTCGAACTCATCGACGTGCTTGTCGACGGACCGTACGTTGAGGCCTTGCGCGACACCGACCTCCTCTTCCGTGGCTCACGAAACCAACGACTCATCGACGTCAAGGCATCACTGAAGGCCGGTAAGGTCGTTCTCTACTACGACCCCATGACCATGGTGTCATAGGCGATGGAGAACTCCATACGGATTATTGTCAACATTTTATAACCATCTTAATTCGGCAGCCGAACATCCTTTGGCTGCCGAATTATATTTTTTAAAAGTATTGCAAGTCATTCGTACATCGCCCTTCACAGAAACGCTCCAATAACGTACACCCGCTTAGTAGCGGCGGTATCCGACCGCTGAAGCAACCACGTTTCCGCCTCGCACCGAACCCCATCCTCACTGGGGTTGTGGACGTCCTCGTCCGCACATCTGGCCGGCGAAGCACGGCCCATCCGTCAGCTTTCCTGTACGCCGCAGTTTTCTGCGGCACATCTGGCCGGCGAAGCGCGGCCAATCCGCACCGTGAACATCAATATATGCCCTCTCCCCAACTAACTACACCCTTCATTCTTCATTTTTCATTCTTCATTCTTCATTTGTAAGAATTTTTTTCTTAAATTTGCAAAATATATCCCAACGGACTGAATCCGAAATCAAAACTACTACTAATAATAACGACTAATTTACACCATTATGAAGAAAATGATGAAACTACTGACACTGCTGATTCTCATACCTTTGTGCGCATGGGCTGACGGTTGGGACGAGCAACTCTACAAGCAGATTGTGCAAAGCATCCAATTGCCTAAATTCGGCAATAACGACATCGTCATCACCAAGACGGGGGCTAAGACCGACGCCAAGGCGGAGAAAAACCAGAAAGCCATTCAGAAAGCCATCGACAAATGTGCAAAAAAAGGTGGGGGAAAGGTCGTCGTACCTGCTGGACAACGGTTCAAGACCGGAGCCATCACGCTCAAAAGCCATGTCAACCTCGTCATCGAACAGGGGGCGGTGCTCGAATTTGTCTTCCAGCCTGAACTCTATCCCATCGTGGAAACGGCATGGGAAGGACTCGACTGCTACAACCTCTCTCCTTGTATCTACGCCAACGGGGCCACCGACATAGCACTCTCGGGAAAAGGTACCGTCGACGGAGGAGGAAACAGGCAGACTTGGTGGCCATGGAACGGGGCTACGAAGCACGGATGGACTGAAGGCGTGAAAAGCCAGAAGGACGGAGGTAGAGCCAGGCTGCTACAGAACGGAGAGGACGGAATACCGATGAAAATCAACGGAAAACCTAACCCTCAGCGCACCTTCACCGAGAATGACAGACTACGGCCACAACTCGTCAACTTCGTCAACTGCGAACGGATTCTCATTGAGGACGTCACGCTGCTCAGCTCTCCATTCTGGGTGATCCATCCGCTCAAGTCCACAGACATCACCGTACGCGGTGTGCATATCAACAACGACGGACCTAACGGCGACGGATGCGACCCGGAGTCATGCGACAGGGTGCTCATCGAAAACTGCTATTTCAACACCGGTGACGACTGCATTGCCATCAAGAGCGGACGAAACCGCGATGGTCGGGAAAGGGCTATGCCGTCCAAAAACATCATCATACGAAACTGCGAGATGAAAAACGGGCATGGAGGAGTGGTCATCGGTTCTGAAATCAGCGGAGGATGCACCAACGTGTTCGCACACGACTGCGTCATGGACTCGCCTAATCTCGACCGCGTCCTGCGTATCAAGACCAACTCTTGCCGAGGCGGTATCATCGAAAACATCAACATGAAGAACGTCAAGGTCGGACAGTGCGGTGAAAGCGTGCTGAAAATCAACCTGAACTACGAGCCGAAGGAAATCTGCTGCCGGGGTAACTACCCGACGGTCAGAAACGTGTACATGGAGAACGTCACCTGCGAGAAATCTAAGTACGGGGTGCAGATCATCGGACTCGAGGAGGACACGTATGTCTACGACATCCATGTGAAGAATTGCAAGTTCAACGGCGTCAAGGACGGCAACACCATCACTGGCAAGACGCGAAACGTGAAACTCGAAAACCTTTTCGTCAACGGAAATCTCGTGCTGCAGGAAAAACCTTACAAGAACTACAGCGAGTGGATGACTTTCTCCGAGATGAAACGGGTGCCGGAGAGCTATATGCTCGACTTCTCTACCAAGCCCAAATGGAGCTATGTGATGGGCATCGAGCTGGAAGCCATGCTCGACACCTATCTGAAGTACGGCGACAAGCAGATTCTCGACTACTGCAAGATGTACACCGACAAGATGATTGACCAGGAAGGCAACATCACTGGGTATAAACTGGAAGATTACAACTTAGACAATATTCGGACGGGCCATTTCGTGGCCCGTTTGTATGAACTGATGCCGGAGGAGAAAAACCTCAAGGCCATACGCCTGCTCATGTCACAGCTCAACGACCAGCCTCGGACGGAGGCGGATGGCGTGTTCTGGCATAAGGCTATCTACGCCTACCAGGTATGGCTCGACGGGATTTTCATGGGCCTCCCTTTCCATTCGCTTACAGCAAGGATGCTACTCAATCCCGAGCAGGCTGGCAAAATTTATGACGACGCGGTCAAACAAGTCACTGTCACGTATAACCGGACGCTGGACCCAAAAACGGGACTCAACCGGCACGCGTGGGACGAGACTCACGAGATGTTCTGGGCTGACAAGGCCACAGGGCTCTCACAGCATTGCTGGGGAAGGGCACAAGGATGGTACACCATGGCGCTCATCGAACTGCTCGACGCCATGCCGGAGAACTACGGACGCCGCAATGAGGTAATCAGCTTGCTGAAGAAAGACCTCGACGCGGTCATCAAATGGCAGGACAAGGAGTCGGGACTATGGTATCAGGTCATGGACCAGCCGGGACGTGAAGGCAACTACCTGGAGTCCACATGCTCGTCCATGTTCGCATACGTTCTGCTCAAGGCGGCACGCAAAGGATACGTGGACCAAAAATACCGCGATGCCGGCATCAAAGCTTATAACGGCATCATCAAGAATTTCATCCGCATCAACCCAGACAAGACCATATCGCTCACCAACTGCTGCTCCGTAGCAGGACTTGGACCGGGCATGAGCGAGAAAGTGCTCAAGGCGGCTCCTAAAGTGAAAGAGAACAAACGACGCGACGGATCATACGAATACTATCTCTCTGAGCCTGTTCGCGACAACGACGCAAAAGGGGTAGGACCATTCATCTGGGCCGCTCTCGAAATGGAACAGCTATAGCCTCCCATCAATTCCCATAACTCCCATCATTCCCATCAACTCCCATCCCCCCACAATGATACCTTTCAACTTTCTTGCCGTCGACCTCGACGGCACTCTCCTGCGAAACGATAGCTCAATTTCCGACTTCTCGGCCGACACGCTTATCCATGCACAAAAAAATGGCCTGAAGGTGGCCATTTGCACCGGAAGACCCACAGACGGAGCACGACATATAGCCCAACGAATCCGGCTCCATGAGTTCGGTGGCTATATCGTGGGCTATAACGGCGGGGAAATCATTGAATGTGCTACTGGAAATGTGGTGCGCGACCTCATATTGCCAGATGCTGTCTTGCCGCAAATCGTTGAGTTTGCTAGACAAATGAATGCCGAAATCATGACTTTCTGCAACCGGCATATCATCTCCACTTCTGACTCTCATCCTGTCATCATCCGCTCTTCCAGACGAAACAGAATGGACATCATGACGACCGACAACTGGAGAAAGGAGGTAGAAGGACTCAAATTGCATAAATGTATGTTCGTGGGGGAACCGGAGATTCTCAGGGCTAACGAGAGAAAAGTTAAGGACATGTTCGACGGTGTCTTGTCGGCCTTCTGTTCCGAACCGCATTTCCTTGAGCTCAATCCGCTGGGCGTCAATAAAGGCGACGGGCTGCGATGGCTGCTCAACTATGCGGATGTCGACCCGGCGTCTGTCATCGCTTTTGGCGACACACCCAGCGACATACCCATGATCCGTATGGCTGGAAAAGGCGTGGCGATGGGAAACGCGCCTCAGGCAGTGAAAGATGTGGCCGACGCTGTGGCTCTCTCCAACGAGGAGGACGGAGTGGCGCAAATGTTACAAAGTATGTACTGACCTAATGCCATTTCAGCCTGAAAAGCCAGTGAAGGTCAAGACCGAACGTGAGCGAACTCTCATAGGCTTTCTTTCCACTGGCTGTTTTGAATAAGTGCAGCAACCCTTGTTTGTAGGTGAGAGTGACAGGGCCAAGACCTATCACCGTCATCCAGTCGGTTGTCAGCCAATTGAGATGCAAGCGGAGTTCGGATTCTTCTTTCTCTCCTTTATATTTATAGGTGTAAGTCTTTTCGCTTACACCCCTGAATCCCAGTGCAAGTCCTGTCTTGATGGAGAAAATTTTGTATGGGGTTTGGTAGCCGACTAAGATTGGAAATCTGAGCCCTGCATAGTTTATCTTGTTGGTTTTCAATGGTGCTTTGGTTTCAACAAATTCAATAGATTTGTGGGAACGTTTCAAGATGTAGTTTCTGTCGAAATGATAGACGCCTCCATACAGTTGGACGGCGGCGGAGATGCCTATCGCATTTTTGTACCAGTTTTTGGATATTTCAAATCCGGTCACACCGAATTCGTGATGATGTTTGACACCGTCGCGCAGGTGGAAGTCTGGGTTGTTACTGCCGGTGATTCCGTCGTGGAGTCGGGAGGTACCGTACCAGATTGTTGGCAGCTGTGGGTCGTATGTTTTTGGCAACGGGCGTTTTTCTTTTGGCTTCTTACTTTCTTCCGTGGGTTCTGCGGGCCCTTGTTTGGGGCTTCTGCGAACTGATGAAAATAGCAATTCAAAGAGAGCCATCGGATATATAAAAACTGTATGTGCCCGTAGTTTTAATGGTGTATCGTCTCCAGTGCTGTCTGCCGTTGCCGTATTTTCCGTTTTGAGAGAGTCTATTAGGATTGATGCCGCGGGGCTGATGGTGTCTTTGTGGACGATGTTCTCTGGCTTGACTGAGTCTGTTGCTTGGCTGGGCGACAACTGCAGGTTCTGTGCATTCAGGCAGGTGACGAAAATAAAAGCATATAAGAATGTCGCAATGATTTTCATAATGATGGATTTAGAGAATTCTGGATTATGTGTCTTCATCAATACGCAGGCAAAGTTACAAAGAATATTCTAATAAAACAATTGTTTTATGTTCTTTTCACAAAATAAATTGTGGCCTGTTCATACTCTTCATTCCAAGTAATCCATCCGCACACCGATGTCTCATCACTACATTTTTATTACAATTTTCTGTTTTTTTGTGGTTCTTTGAGCGATTTTAATTAACTTTGCAACCATATTCCAAGAACTTAATCAAACTAACATAAATTATAATGAAAACAAGAGGATCACAACTGATTGGCAGACGATACACTGAACGTGTACAGTGCATAAATGCTAAGTGGAGTCAAGAACTGAGACGTTTATTCATATCTCTCTCTTTTTTGACTATGGCGGTAATCACTGCTTTTGCACAAGACTACAGCAAATATTATGAGAACCTGCCCACACAAGTGGCACAGGTCACTCCGGTCACAATACCTGACAATGTGGTGAATATCACCGAATGTGGTGGAGTGGGCGACGGCGTGACTCTCAACACGGAGGCTTTCAGCAAGGCCATCTCAAAACTGACCAAGATGGGAGGTGGAAGACTGCTCGTACCAGAGGGGGTTTGGCTCACCGGACCAATCATGCTCAAGGACAATATCGAACTCCATGTCTATCGCAATGCCATCATCTGTTTCTCACCCGACAAGAGCCTTTACCTCGACCCGAAAGGCAACTCGGACAGGGCTTATCCTTGCATACGTGCGTCTAAACGAAAGAACGTGGCAATCACCGGCCTCGGAATCATTGACGGAAACGGCAGCCAGTGGAGACCCGTGAAACGAAGCAAGCAGAGCGACGTGGAATGGAAGCAGTATCTGGAGATGGGAGGACAGGTCACTGAGGACGGAAGCCTCTGGTATCCATGGCAGATGAAAAACGGATATGCCGACATCGCTCCCACACCGAAAGAACAGGAGGGTATGCGAAACGACCTTATCCGATTCACCGACTGTGAGAACGTGCTCGTGAAGGGGGTGACTGTACAGAACTCTCCCAGATTCCATGTGCATCCTTGTTACAGCAAGAACGTCATCATCGACGGAGTCACCGTACGTTGCCCGTGGAACGCGCAGAATGGCGACGCCATTGACTTCAGCGACGTCAACGTGGGGCTGATCGTGAACTGCACGGTCGATGCAGGAGACGACGGACTCTGCATGAAGAGCGGTAAATTCAAGGAGACTTCACCAGCCAACGGCTGTGCGGACATCGTCATTCAGAACAACACCGTGTTCCATGCACACGGAGCGTTCGTACTCGGAAGCGAGACCATCAGCGGAATGCGCCGCATCGTCGTTCGCAATAACCGCTTCAGCGGCACTGACACCGGACTTCGATTCAAAAGTGGTATCGGAAGGGGTGGAAAGACCGAGCAACTTTATATCTCCGACATCGTCATGAACGACATCGCCGGGGAGGCGGTCATCTTCCAGTGTGACTATGCTGACCAACCGGCTGGACGAGAAGCGAAAAACCCTACGCAGCAGGAGAAGAAAGAGATGAAGAACGTGCCGGACTTCCAGGATATTCATATACAGAATGTCGTATGCCGGGGATGCAAGACCGCCATCAAGGCAGGAGGTATACCGGGGCAGCAGACCGTCCACAATATCGACATCAAGGACTGCACCTTCGTCTACAACAAGACAGGTCAGGACATCGACGCGCAGACTGCTCAGCTCAACTGCGTCAACGTTAAGCTGGTGGAAAACAAAAAGCAAAACTGACAACGATTACTGAGTCAAGGGGGGCGGACATCTATGTATGAACCGCCCCTCAGCCTTTAGTGTGGCACGACTTTTTTCTGCCCCACAACGCCCCAAGTGTCGGATGCCCGAAAGATTCGCCATGCTCACCATATAAAATTCGAAATGATTCGAAAAGATTCGTATTCGAAAAATTAAGATGTCTGAAAATCATGCATTTATTTAACCCCGAAGTCTGAGTAATCTCATTAAACTTTAAACTTTCAACTTTAAACTAATAAAAACAGTGCAAGACAATATGAACGAAATGCTCCCGCTCGTCGACGAGGAGGGCAATATCACAGGGACTGCCACCCGGGGCGAATGTCACGGAGGCAGCCGTCTCCTTCATCCGGTGGTGCATCTGCATGTGTTCAACTCCAAGGGGGAACTCTATCTGCAGCGACGTCCCGAATGGAAGGACATACAGCCAGGAAAATGGGACACAGCGGTGGGCGGCCACGTGGATCTGGGTGAGAACGTGGAACAGGCACTCATGCGAGAGACGCATGAGGAAATCGGGCTGGAGCTGAATGGGATGACCACACAACGGGAAGAGGCCCACAGCGGATTTGCTTTTCCGCTTCTCCATTATGTGTTCGACTCCAAGCGGGAGCGTGAGCTTGTCTTCGTCAACATCACCACCTACGACGGACCGCTCCGGCCCAGCGAGGAGACTGATGGCGGACGCTTCTGGTCAAGGCAGGAAATACTCGATGCCATCGGAAAGAACATCCTCACGCCCAACTTCGAGATGGAATACAAAAAAGTGGTGGAGCAGTTACAACACAACGAATCATAGGATAAGTTAGGTGGAAAATTTGGTTTACTTTATCAAATCCGTCACCAGTAGAGACGCCCCGTGGGGCGTCTTCAAACTCAAATCTGTCACCTGTAAGGACTTATCCATGTATGTCTGAAAATCATAAATCTAAGACATAAAAAAACCGTGGCTCCAAGGAGTCACGGTCTTATTTTTTCCGAACAGGAAGATTAGAGCTTTGCGATGAGCTTGGCAGCACCTGACTTCAGGTTAGCAGCCTTCTTCCAGTGGATTACGTTCTTCTTTGCCAGCTTGTCAAGCATCTTCTGGAGCTTAGGGAAACGCTGCTGAGCCTCAGCCTTGTCCTCGCACTTGCGAAGGTCACGGAGGGCGTTACGCATTGTCTTTGCGTAATAGTGGTTGTGCAACTTTCTCTTCTGAGACTGACGGATGCGCTTCAGCGCTGATTTGTGATTTGCCATTTTCTTTTTTTTGTTTTTTGAGTGAATAAAAAAAGGGAAGTACGATGTGGTATGGCTTTGAAGACCTCGCACCCATCTTCCCAGTGGTAGCCCGTAGGAGAGTCGAACTCCTCTTTAGAGAATGAAAATCTCTCGTCCTAGCCGATAGACGAACGGGCCAGCCCTTTCAAGCAATTAAGCGTCCGTTTTTAGCGTTCCGCTCATTTGCGGGTGCAAAGGTACGAACTTTTTGTCGAACGGCAAAATATTTTCAGCTTTTTTTTGACTTTATGCTAAAAAATACTTCCAGAACGGATCAAATAGCCTGATTAAGGCCTTCTACTCTCTGATATTTGCGTTTTACAAAAAAAAGTGCTATATTTGCAACATTATGATTGAAAGACTTCATGCCATCGTGCTGCGTGTCGTGAAATAT